>OFFL01001431.1_pt1 | contig 17197 bp, 14 predicted proteins | sample 1521391 | NCBI WGS metagenome assembly OFFL01 (sample SAMEA3504082, study PRJEB24116) | mouse gut metagenome | biome: mouse gut; feature: mouse-associated habitat; material: faeces | place: Denmark | collected 2011
AGATGACAGGCGCGGGGGTTGGAGACGGTGAGCCGGTATTCTCCACCGCCTCGGCGACCGGTGATGGAGGTGTAGGTTCGGACACTTCCGCCGGGGCTGACTCGTCACTGTTTTCGGACTGCTCGGGAGAATCACCTATCATCACAAACTCACCTCCGAACAGCACCTCCGAGGAATCGACAGGCGGCCATCCGCGCTTTGCCTCTTCAGCCGGGGAATAGCGCAGATAGATCGACACGAGGATCACCACCACCAATGCATGAAACAGCAGAGTGGCGATAAGTGCTATGATATGATTTCGACGGGATGAGTCCATGTCCTTTTTTTATTCAGGTCGAGCGGATGCAGGCGCGGGTTTGGTTGCAAGCACCATTTTAAGATTATTCTGCGCTCCGAGGTCGAGGACCCTGACAAGGGTACCATAAGTCACTTCCTCATCGGCATATACAGCGATGAAATCGTCAGAATCGGGAGAAGAGTTGATGCGTGCATCCTGAAGCGCACCGGCGAGCGATTCGAGCTCAACCGCTGACGGCTCTTCGCCGGAAATGGAGACATAGAAACGTGAGTCCTTGTCAATAAACACCCTGGTGGAAGGCTTTAGAGATGTCTGATGAGAACTCTCCGGAAGATTCACTTCAAGGGCGGTGGGGAAAACGAATGTGGATGTCACCATAAAAAAGATGAGAAGCAGGAATATGACATCGGTCATGGATGCCATGGAGAACACTTCCATCATTCGGTGCTGTCGTTTGAGTGCCATAGGGGTCAGGGGTTATGCTGGCTCATTGAGGAGGTCCATGAACTCCATGGTCTTAGCCTCAAGATTGTTCATCACCTTGTTGATACGCGCCACAAGATAGTTGTAGGCAAACAGTGCTATAATGCCTACCACAAGACCGGCAACAGTCGTGACAAGAGCAGCGTAGATGCCGTCGGCAAGCACGGCAATGTTTGCACTGGTACCTGCTGATGCGAGATTATAGAACGCATCGACCATGCCTATCACAGTGCCGAGGAATCCGATCATGGGTCCTCCGGCAGCAGCTGTGGCAAGCCATGAAAGCCCTTTCTCAAGATTGGCAATCTCTATGTTGCCAGTGTTCTCGATAGCCACAAGGACATCGTTCATAGGACGTCCGATTCGTGAAATTCCTTTGAGTATGAGACGAGAATATGGTGTGTCGGTGCGGTTGCACAGATTGCGTGCGCTCTCGATCTCACCATCCTTTATGTAGTCACGTATGCGTTCCATGAACGACGAATCCTCTTTACGGGCGCGGCTGATGGCGATGTAACGCTCCACAAAGATATATATACTTATCACAGACAGTATTGCGAGGGGTATCATGATAAGACCTCCACGCATAGTGAGGTCCCATACTGAGAGTTCCTGTACCATCTGAGCAGCCTGGTCCTGCATGACCGGTGTGAATGCGGATGCCGCTGAGTTCAAGGTGTCGACAAATTGTTCCTGAAACATAACTGAGAATTACTTAAGGCAATTGAGATAACGGTGGATTGTCTCTTCGAGCCCCAGATACAGGGCATCACAGATTAGAGCATGCCCGATGGAGACTTCGCTCAGGCGAGGTATCATCGAGTGAAAATATTCAAGATTGACCAGGCTGAGATCATGTCCGGCATTTACACCGAGCCCGCATTTCAAAGCTACATCAGCTGCCTCGACAAATGGAGCGACCGCTTTCTCAGGACCGGAAGGGTAAAGGTCGGCGTAGGGCTTTGTGTAAAGCTCTATACGGTCGGTGCCTGTCTTTGCAGCCTGACGGATGTTGTCGGTATCGGTCCCCACAAATATAGAGGTGCGGATACCCTCGGCCTTAAAACGGTCGACAACAGATACGAGGAATTCCATATTGGATGCCACATCCCATCCGGCACTTGAAGTGAGGGCATCGGGAGCATCCGGCACAAGAGTCACCTGAGTAGGACGCACCTGAAGCACGAGGTCCATGAACGACTGGGACGGATAGCCCTCGATATTGAACTCGGTACACACAAGCGGACGCAATCTGTAGACATCATCACGGCGTATATGACGCTCGTCGGGACGCGGGTGCACGGTGATGCCCTGTGCTCCATACGCCTCACAGTCGGCTGCCACTTTGAGAAGATCGGGGACATTCTCTCCACGCGCGTTACGCAGAGTGGCTATTTTATTGATGTTAACGCTTAGATTTGTCATAAAAATTTCGTAATTTTGTGTCGGTGTTACCGAATTCGGATGCAAATTTACCAAGAAAAAACTAAAAAAGGAAAATTTTGACATCAAAAGACTACATATCGCCAAACGAATTTCTTCCCTCACTCCCACCAGGGCATTCCATCGACCGGCTTTTCCCTCATAATGAGGAGTCAAGCCGCCTGTTGGTTAGCTGTATCCCTGCAGACTACAGCGCGTCGCGCATAGCCCGGGCAGTGGAGGATTGTGACGCACATCTCCTGAATCTCAATATCACTGCCGACGGCGAACAACTTGACAACCGTGTGGTGGTGGAACTTCGCGTGAGCCATCGAAGCCCGCTTGCCGCAGCCCGCTCACTTGAACGGTATGGCTATGAAGTGCTTGATGTGGAACATGATGCCCTTGCCGGTGATGACATCGCCGCCGACCGTATCAAGGAACTTATGCATTACATTGATCTTTAAGAGGAGAAGAGCCTGGGATTGATATTATAGAGCACAAGGGAGCAGCATAAATATAACAATGAAGATAGCAGTATTCGGTAAAAGGCGTCAGAATGCCGAGGATCTACCCCGCATAGCATCTCTGATGAAGATTCTGTCAGACAGGGGAATATTTGTCGCCGTACAACGTCATTTCTATGAAGCGATGACACGCGAGCTCGGAATGCCTCTGGAGGCTGACGATGTGTTTGATGCGGATGAATTCACCGCCGACATAGCCATCAGCATCGGCGGTGACGGAACGTTCCTGCGCACAGCACGGTGGGTAGGGCCAAAGGAGATACCTATAATCGGATTCAACACAGGACACCTTGGATTCCTTGCCGAAGAATCATTGTCGGAGGCCCCAGTGATTGTTGACAATCTGATTGCCGGAAAATTTTTCATTGAACCACGCTCCCTCCTTGAGGTGAAAGCTTCGGGTCAAAATCTGCGCCAGTCAATCTCAGGATGGGCTTACGCTCTTAACGAGGCTGCAATACTGCGTCATGATTCCGCCTCAATGATAACCGTGCACACTTTCCTGGACGATATCGAAATAGCGTCCTACCAGGGGGACGGTCTCATCATCTCTACCCCGACAGGCTCCACTGCATACAATCTGTCAGTAGGTGGTCCGATAATACAGCCCACGGCTCCCTGCTGGGCTCTCTCCCCTATAGCCCCGCATGCATTGACTATGCGCCCTCTCGTAGTGAGCGACAGCCATATAATAACGATCAGGGTGGATTCAAGAGCCGACACTTACCGAGTAAATCTAGACGGACGTCAGCTCATACTGCCAATAGATGTGACACTGCACATCAGACGCGCTCCGTTCGTAGTAAAGGTCATACACATGGACGGACATACATTTGTTGACACTCTGAGCTCCAAACTGCTTTGGGGCATCTCCAAACGATAATGCTCCGCAATCCATGATAGCTGACGAAAAGAGAACCATCAAGGAGATGATCTCACTGTATTGCCGCAAGCACAATCACTCGTGCAGCCCGGAACTATGCAGGGAGTGCAAAGAGCTTCTGGAATATGCCTACCGCAGACTCGACAAATGTCCTCACGGTGATGACAAGCCATCATGCCGACATTGCAAGATACATTGCTATTCACAAGATATGCGTGCTCGCATACGCGCCGTGATGCGATACGCAGGTCCCCGCATGCTCCTGCGCCATCCTCTATCAATAATCAGTTGGCTTAGACATATCTAATCAAGAGCTATCATACCTATTGGACATAAAACACAATCGCCCACCGAATGGAAGAGGCAAGTTATACTTAAAATGCACAATACTACAGAGGCTTCGAACATTAGGTTCGAAGCCTCTGTAGTATTGTGCATTTATAAAATAAAACCGGATTAAGCGTTCTCAGGGCGCAAGGTGCGGACCACGGCACCGGTACGCCACATTTCGCTTTCACGGAGAGCCTTGAGCTCTTCCTCAAGCTTCTCGCGATAATCAGGCTGAGTGTTGGAATCTATGCTACGCTGAGCCTCATTGCCACACTTCACACTGGCATACAGCTGCTCTACCACAGGTTTCACGGCATCGTGGAAAGGCCCCATCCAATCGAGAGCACCACGCTGTGCGGTGGTCGAGCAGTTGGCATACATCCAGTCCATGCCTTTAGCAGCGAACAATGGCATGAGCGACTGGGTAAGCTCCTCGACAGTCTCGTTGAACGCTTCGGAGGGTGTGTGCCCATTCTCGCGCAACACCTCGTACTGAGCAAGAAGAAGCCCCTGGATGGCACCCATGAGTGATCCGCGTTCGCCAGTGAGATCGCTCACTGCCTCACGCTGGAATGTGGTCTCGAACAGATATCCTGAACCGATACCGATACCGAGAGCCAGCGTGCGTTCGAGAGCACGACCGGTGGCATCCTGATATACGGCGAAAGATGAATTGGTGCCTTTGCCTTCCTTGAAGAGAACACGCAGCATTGTGCCTGACCCCTTAGGAGCCACCATTATAACATCAACATCGGCAGGAGGCACCACTCCGGTACGATCGCTCCAATTTATGGCGAAACCATGGCTGAAATAGAGAGCCTTGCCCGCTGTGAGATGCTTCTTTATAGTGGGCCACTGCGAGATGACAGCGGCATCGCTGAGCAGACACATGATGATAGTGCCACGCTCGCAAGCCTCCTCTATGGAAAAGAGGGTTTCACCGGGCTTCCATCCGTCAGCCACAGCCTTGTCATAAGTCTTGCCCGGACGCTGTCCGACAATCACATTGAAACCGTTGTCACGAAGATCAAGACCCTGACCGGGACCCTGCACTCTATAACCTATCACTGCAATCGTCTCGTCCTTAAGCACCTCAAGGGCTTTGCCAAGAGGAAATTCCTCACGAGTGATGACGGTCTCTTCTACACCGCCAAAGTTAAGTTTTGCCATAATTCAGATATTATGTTAATATTGTACCTTATGATTTTATCGTTCGACGAATTCGATACGTGCGAGAGCACATGCCGTATCCCCTACCCTTATCTCGGTGTCATACACATCTCCCGGACACTGGTGAGGAGCCTTAAGAGCGATAGCCTCCTCGGCATAGCGCGCCTCATGCTTGAATGCAATCTCAAAACGCGCCACACGGCATTCGGTGTACTTGTCGAGTGACCACAGATCAGTGATGAGGTCGATGTAACGCCTGGTGGTGACATGACGGTTGACATCTATGTCGCTGACTTTGAAAGTATAACTATAACCCTCGGAATCATCACGCAAGGGCAGCAATCTACCGCTCTTTTCTCCACCGAACTCCCGGCTTTGAATCACATCAACAAGAGCCTTGTGGACCAATAGATCGGTAGGACGGCGCGAATCCATGTCGATAGCCATCCATGTAGTATGCGCCCAACCGATGACTTCACCGGTCTGACCATCCTGAAGCTCGAACATACGGTCGGAGTAAAGACGGTTTACATTATCGACCCATGTCACCAACATATATTTACGATTGACCCCCGGCATGCGCCTAAGGTCAATGCTCAAGCGAGAAAGCACCCAAGACGTGTTGGTCTCCATCATATGAGCATAGCCGAACCCGAGACTGTTGGCATGGGCTGTAGCCGTGTCGATGATCAGTGTCACAAGACGCGAAAGCGGCATCTCCTCCTGTGCATTGACTTCGGCAGCTGTGAGATAGAACTCGTTGATGTAATGGTTCACGGGTAAGATTGATTAGATATCTTCCTAATATTTTTTATGTTATCAGCCCTCGATTTTATTGCGACGTGCCTCCTGTTCTCTAAGAAATCTGGAAAAGTGTTCCGTAGGTGACTTTGTGACACATATACGCCCTGAACGTATGAACTGCTGTATGTCATATTGTGTAAGCAGCTCATAGAGAGCCTGGGTCTCGGTCTCATGTCCGGTCTTCTCAATCACAGTGTAGTCACGTGTGATCTCAAGGATGCGCGCATTGTGTACACGGATGATATGCTCCAGATTGGGCTCGTCAAGCAGGCGCATAGTAGGCACTTTATATAGAGCGACTTCCTGATACACAATCTCATCGTCTGTGTAAAGGAATGCACGCAGCACATCGACACATTTCTCAATCTGCTTCACTACCTTCTCAAGAACTTCCCTCTCACCTGCCACAAGAAAATTCATCTTATGGACTCCGGATACCGAACTCGGGCTTGACGATACACTCTCAAGGTTGATGCCACGGCGCGTGAATATAATGGAGATGCGGTTGAGCAGACCCACCTGATTCTCTGTAAATACCGCTATGGTGAACATTTTCTTTTCCATAATCTCCTTATTTCTGATATTTCTTAGTACGGTTAAGAAGGATCTCATCGACAGCCGATCCCGGAGCTATCATCGGGAACACCATATCCTCAGCCTCAATATTGACATTCAGCATGTAGGCCGTATCGGAACTTACCATACGCCCGATAGCGGCGTCTAGTTCCGACACATCGTTGACATCCTCCGCCGGAATACCATAGGCCTTGCTCACCATGGCAAAGTCGGGGTTGAGAAGCGGTGTAGCCATGAAATGACTGTTGAAGAACAGTTCCTGCCACTGGCGCACATTGCCGAGGAAGTTATTGTTTAGTATGATGATCTTTACAGGTATGCGGTAGTCCATGATAGTGCCGAGCTCCTGCATTGTCATCTGGAAACCGCCGTCGCCCATGAATGCGAACACCTGACGCTCAGGCGCACCGATCTTCGCGCCGATAGCGGCAGGGAGGCAAAAGCCCATGGTGCCGAGACCTCCCGAGGAAATGACACTGTTGGGATAACTGTATTTGAAGTAGCGTGCCGACATCATCTGATTCTGCCCTACGTCAGTCACAAGTATACCGTTGTTATTGCTTGCCTCCGAGACCTTGCGTATCACCTGTCCCATGCGCATGGCACCGTTACGAGTATCTATCGGATGAAGCTCGCGCTGCATCACCTCCACTTCCTCCGTCTGTCTTGGCGCGTCAAAGGTATCCAGCCATTCGGAATGGCTCGACTTGTTGATATGTGGGAGGAGAGTCTGGAGAGCTTTGCGTGCATCAGAGTGGATGTGGACATCGGTACGGACGTTCTTGTTAAACTCCGATTCATCAATGTCAATGTGTATTATCTTTGCCTGCCTGGCATAAGCATCGAGTCGTCCGGTGACACGATCGCTGAAACGCATGCCCACGGCAAGAATCACATCAGCCTCGTTAGTATTGATGTTGGGTGCGATATTGCCGTGCATCCCTATCATACCTTTATTGAGATAATGGTCGGACGGAATTGACGACAATCCGAGAAGCGTGGTGGCGACAGGCACGTCAGCCTTCTCGGCAAGAGCTATAAGTTCGCTTTCAGCACCTGAGATGAGGACTCCGTGACCTGCCAATATCATAGGGCGTTTAGCATGATTGAGCAGCGTAGCCGCATCGAGAACCGACTGAGGAGCAGGCTCCGGATCCGGATCATAGCTGCGGATATATTTGACAGGGGTGTAATCCCACTCCACAGAACCTATCTGCGCATTCTTGGTGAAATCAAGCACAACAGGTCCAGGACGACCGGTAGAGGCAAGATAGAAGGCACGAGCCACAGCCCAAGGAATCTCTTCGGCTGAACGAATCTGATAGGACCACTTTGTGATAGGCTGAGTTATACCCAACACATCGGTCTCCTGAAAAGCATCCGTGCCGAGGGACGCTACAGCCACCTGACCTGTGATCACAACCAGAGGGGTAGAGTCGGTCATCGCATCGCAGATGCCTGTGATAAGATTGGTGGCAGCAGGACCTGAGGTCACTGTCACGACACCCACCTTTCCTGATGAGCGCGCATAACCCTGAGCAGCATGCACAGCACCCTGCTCGTGACGGGTAAGTATGTGATGGAGACGGTCCTGATATCCATAGAGAGTGTCGTAAAACGACATTATCTGCCCTCCGGGATAACCGAATATAGTGTCGACACCCTCAGCGATAAGTGCACGACACATCGCCTCCGAACCTTGAATCTTTTCGCTCATATATAATATAAGTACCTTTTTTAATTAGAAATTGTGACCGATATTCATAAAGTCCTCACTGCGCCCTTGTCGGCTGAAGTCACCATCGCGGCATAAGCACGAAGAGCGCGACTCACCATGCGGTCACGATCGCGAGGAGTGAACGCCCCGGCTCCATGAGCCATCTCTTCGTCACGACGTGCGGCAAGCTCCTCATCGCTGAGCCTTACACTTATGGTGCGTGACGGAATGTCAATATCAATAATATCACCATCACGCACAAGACCTATGTTTCCTCCAGCAGCAGCCTCGGGAGATATGTGTCCGATGGAAAGACCTGACGTCCCGCCAGAGAAACGACCGTCGGTAATCAGCGCACACTCCTTGCCAAGATGCTTGCTCTTTATATAGGATGTGGGGTAAAGCATCTCCTGCATACCAGGCCCGCCCTTTGGACCTTCATGAGTGATCACCACCACATCGCCGCTCTTCACCTCATCACGAAGAATGCCGTCCACGGCAGCCTCCTGAGAAGTAAAGACCCTGGCAGGACCGCTGAAACGGAATATGCTCTCATCCACACCGGCAGTCTTCACCACACAGCCGTCCTGTGCGATATTGCCCTTGAGCACAGCGAGTCCGCCATCCTTGACATAGGCATGTTCCATATCGCGGATACAGCCTGTGGCACGGTCAGTGTCAAGCTCGCCGTAATAGCTCATCTGACATCCGAGCTCGGTGGTGCGCCTCATCCCAGGGGCACTCTTCCATAGTATATCGGCCTCGTTGCCAAGATTCTTGCCAGGGACAACAGCCCACTGCTCCATAGCCCGGGCAAGTGTCATGCCGTCGACACGCCTGACCGATGCATCCACCAGCCCGGCATCAGCGAGAATTTTCATTATTGAAAGGATTCCGCCCGCACGGTTGACATCCTGGATATGATAATGAGAATTAGGAGCCACCTTACAGAGCACAGGGGTGTGGCGCGAAAGCCTATCGATATCCTCCATAGAGAAATCGGCTCCAGCCTCATGGGCGATAGCAAGAAGATGGAGAACAGTGTTGGTCGAACCGCCCATAGCGATATCGAGAGTCATTGCATTGAGCATTGCCTGGCGTGTGGCTATGCTGCGAGGGAGAACACTTACATCGCCGTCGCGATAATATGAATAAGTGTTCTCCACTATCTGACGAGCCGCTTTCCTGAAGAGCTCACGACGGTTGGCATGTGTCGCCACGACAGTGCCGTTGCCGGGGAGAGCGAGTCCGATCGCCTCATTAAGAGAGTTCATGGAATTGGCTGTAAACATCCCTGAGCATGAACCGCAAGTGGGGCATCCTTTCATCTCAAGCAGAGACACATCATGATCAGAAACAGTATCGTCAGCAGACTCCACCATAATATCGACGAGATCAACATCGCGATCGCCAACACGTCCAGCCTCCATAGGTCCGCCGGAGACAAATATCGAAGGAATGTTGAGACGCATAGCAGCCATCAGCATACCTGGAGTCACCTTATCGCAATTGGATATGCACACCATAGCATCCACCTTGTGGGCATTTACCATATACTCAATAGAGTCGGCAATGATGTCACGCGAGGGTAGAGAATAGAGCATCCCGTCATGCCCCATTGCTATGCCATCGTCAATGGCAATAGTGTTGAATTCGGCAGCGAAGCATCCAAGCTTCTCAATCTCCTCTTTGACCACCTGACCAATCTCATGGAGGTGAGTGTGGCCCGGAACTAACTGTGTGAATGAATTGACAACGGCAATGATGGGCTTACCAAACTGCTCCTCTTTCATGCCGTTGGCTCGCCATAAGGCTCGGGCACCTGCCATGCGGCGACCCTCGGTACTTGCTGCGCTTCTCAACGGGAACTTCATATTGCGATATTACAATTTCTTTGTATTATAAAGGTTTAAACACTAAATCCTAATGTTGCGCCCTATGATTTTATTAAACTATCCGCAAAAATATGAATATATGTTGTAAAACACAAATTTTTAGCAACATTTGTTGACACGTTTATCCATTTGATGCAAAAATAGCTCAGTTTTTTGCACAATACATGTGTAAAAGTGCAAGTTATACATGGCATAATTAGTCAATCCGATGTCTGATTTATTGGCTATAGTCATTACCTTTGCAAATGAATTAATATACCTCACAAAAATCATTAATCCGCTATGCCGGCTCTCTATAGACTTATTCTTGTATCAATACTATTGCTCCTCCAGCCTGTGGCAGCATATTCCATAACATCAACAGAGAAAATGCTGTTCTCTCCCAAAAGGATCACCGGCGATGCCAATGACATGAGCCTCAGGAGCATCATACAACTCCCCGACGGAAGAATGGCATTCATCACCAGCAATCATCTTCACATATACAACAACACAAGCACAAAAAGCTATCCCCTCGATGACAGCCAATCATCACTGCTCGGAGGCTACAACGGCTATCATCATCCATACATATCAAGTGACTCCCTGCTGTGGATAAAGAACCAGGGCAGGCTACATTGCTTCGATCCGAAATGTGACAGGCTGTCCGATCCCGACTCTGTGCTAGGCAAGAGAGATATCGATGACCTGTTTGTCGACGATTCGGGGTGTGTGATGATGCGCAAAGGAAACACCTTGTACTATTCCGGCTCACATATGACACTGCCACAAGACGAGGGGGAACTGCATGATGCGGCATCACTGAAGGATAAGATTTACTTGTTTTTTGAACATGGCGGTATACGTGTCTTTGACAGAAAAACCGGGAAAAACATAAATTCACGACCGCCATCCGATATAAATATCCGCCATAACACATCACTCGTCAAAATCACCGACGGCTCCATCTACCAGCTACGTAACGGATACAAAGGCGGATGCCTGCTCCATTATGACCCCATCACGCTTGACTGTGACACCATACTCAACACTCCATATGCTCTCAACACCCTGATGCCAAGCCTAAACGGATCGATCTATACAAGCTGTGCAAAAGGGATATGGACCTATACACCATGCAACGACTCTTTAAATTACAATAAGGACATACGCACCTCAACAGGCGAAATGCTCGCAACCGAAATCAGCACCGTATACGAGGATGCCGATGGAGGAATATGGCTCGGTATGTACAATCGAGGAATATTCTACCATCATCCGTCATCACATGAATTCATACGCATTTATTGCAGCATGATCCCACACTCCACTGCATCATTCATGGAAAGCCGAGAAGGGATGATGTTTCTCAGATGCCTCAATTCGTCATATCATATAGACACCGACAACAAAACTCTTCACCTGCTCAATGGAAACAGGCTGCATAACACCGATATCACTGAATCAGGCAAGGGGAATTCTTTCCGCAATAGCCGTGATGAGGTATATTTCTTGGCAGGAAACGAGATTGACATATTCGTACCCAGGCACATGTCCACACACAAAACAGCAAGAACCATCCCAATACATCTTCAATCCATCACTGTAAAGGGTCAGATAATAGACGGCAATGACCTTACATTCGAGCATAACCAAAACCTGATCAACATAAAACTGTCGATACTCGATTATGCCGGATGCGACACCATATACCTGCGTCACACACTTACAGGTCCTGATTCGGACTGCTCGACAACAATTATCGCACCAGGACAAAAAAGAGAGACCGACTTCACTTATGCCAATCTACGGCCAGGTAAATACACTTTGGCAACCGAGGTGTCCACTGCAAAAGATGTCTCATACACAGCAGGCAGAAAGAGCATATCTTTCAGCATAAAGCCTCCATGGTGGACCACCCCATGGGCATACTGCACATATGCCCTGCTGTTGGCTTTAGCAATCACAGCAGCTTTACATATACATACCCGAGTTCTCAAGACCAGGCTCGAACGCCAACACCGGGAAGAGATGCTGCTCGCTAAAATCAGGATGCTTATAGATCAGGTAAAGGATAAGGAAAACGACACTACAGAGGAGAGCACCGGGGCTATCCCGACCGAAAGCATGGATGCCGCCGACCGAGACTTCGTAGCCAAAGCAGTGGAAGCCGTGGAACGGAATATCGCCAACCCATCCTACTCGGTATCGCAGCTGAGCAGCGACATGTGCATGGAACGTACCGGGCTGTACAAACGGCTCGTGACTCTGCTTGACAAATCACCGAGCCTGTTCATCCGTGAAATACGCCTCAGCAGAGCCGCTCAGCTGCTACAGGAGGAGCGCAATCCGACAATAGCGGATATAGCCGAACAGGTGGGATTCAACAGTGCAAGCTATTTCAGCAAATGCTTTCAGGAAAAGTTCGGTTGCCGTCCTTCGGAATTCAGTCAGAAACAGAATTAGAAAAAGTGGCATGTCAAGGTCGAAATTCAACATACATTATATCGATTTCAACATTTGTTTAATAGAATATGAGGCACTTAGCATTAATTTTGCATCACATTCAACACATCAACACCATCACATTAAATGTAACTGACATCAGCCATGATCAATCCCAAATCCATTGTGACAGCCTTTGTGGCAGCTGCATTAGGCACCATGTCCATGACAGCCGCATCTATGGCTACAAAACCACAAGTGAACAAGATTCCGAACGGAATAGAGACCACTGTAAACGGTAATGAAATCTCGCTTCAGTTCTACACACCATCCACGATACGTGTGGTGAAACATCCCGCCGGAGTTTCCGCTGAAGAGAAATCACTGGCAGTAACAGCCACACCTCAGGATGTGACAACCACTGTAAGGACCTCCGGCAACAGCGCGGAAATAAAAAGCGACCGATTAAGAGCCAGACTCGATCTCAGGGACGGTTCGATATCATTTTTCGATACCAAAGGCAAGACCATTGTAAAAGAGGACCGAGGACCGGTGTTCACCCCTATACAGGATGCCGGAAAACCATCCACCATGGCAAAGCAGTCATTCCGGCTTGACAAGGAAGAAGCAATATATGGTCTTGGCAACCTTGAAAACGGAAAACTGTCACAACGCAATGTCAGCAGGTTGCTCCAACCAGGCAATGTGGAGGACGGCATACCGATGATAGTCTCCGTTAAAGGCTATGGCATATACTGGGACAACTACTCCCCCACACATTTCATTGACAACGAGAACGGCACAAGCTTCGAGTCACAGGTAGGAAAAAGTGTAGACTACTATCTGATGTCAGGAGATAATGCCGACGGCGTGATTGCCGAGATGCGGCACCTCACAGGTCAAGTCCCCATGTTCCCATTGTGGACCTATGGTTTCTGGCAGAGCCGCGAACGCTACAAAAGCCAACAGGAGATCACCGAGGTGGTGAAACGTCACCGCGAACTCGGAGTGCCACTCGACGGCATAATACAGGACTGGCAATACTGGGGGAACAATTACCTGTGGAACGCGATGGAGTTCCTGAATCCCGAATTCAACAATCCTCAAAAAATGATGGATGCCATCCACTCCGACAATGCGCACATCATCATTTCGATATGGTCATCCTTCGGACCTCAGACCATACCTTACCGCGAACTTGACGCCAAAGGACTATTATTCAATTTTACGACCTGGCCGGAATCAGGCATAGCCGAACAATGGCCTCCACGCAAAGATTACCCTTCAGGCGTGAGAGCCTATAACCCCTACAAACCAGAGGCCCGCGACATATATTGGAAAAATCTTCGCCGTCTCTACGATTTAGGCATGGACGGATGGTGGATGGACTCGACCGAACCAGACTTCTTCAACGGAACAGAAGAGGACATGAACGCCCCGACCGGTATGGGATCATTCCGCAAAGTGCGCGGAGCATACCCGCTAATGACTGTGGGAGGGGTATATGACCACCAGCGCGCGACATCCGACAAGCAGCGAGTGTTCATACTCACAAGGTCAGGATTTGCAGGGCAACAACGATACGGATGCAATGTGTGGACCGGTGACACTCAGTCCACATGGGATATGCTGAGAAAATCAGTACCTGCAATGCTCAACTTCACAATGACAGGCAACCCGAACACCAACAGCGATATAGGCGGATTCTTTGCCGGCGGATACAACAAGTCGTATATGGATAATTCAGCTGTAAAGAACCCTCTGTTCCAAGAACTGTATATCAGATGGCTACAGATGGGCACATTCAATCCCATGATGCGCTCACACGGCACTGACATAAAGCGTGAGATATATTACTTCGGTAAGAAGGGCGAGCCGGTGTACGATGCCATCGAGAACGCCATCAGGCTTCGCTACACCCTTCTGCCATACATATATTCCACATCCTGGCAAGTCACCAACGAAGCCTCAAGTTTCATGCGTCCGCTCATGATGGATTTCCCTGCCGACAAGAACGGATGGAACCGAGGCGACCAATTCATGTTTGGCGACGCACTACTCGTTGCTCCTATACTTGAAGCTCACTATACCACTGAGAAAGTAAGCAAGGCTGACGAAAACACCGGATGGAACCGTTCAGAAAAAGATGACAGCGAAAAGACAACCGCTGTTGACTTCACAAAACAGACACCAGCCGACGTGTATCTTCCATCAGGCACTGAATGGATAGACTTCTGGACCGGTGAACGCCATCGCGGAGGCAAATCCATACAGAAGAAATCCGATATAAACACTATACCGCTATATGTAAGATCGGGAAGCATAATCCCTCTGGGCCCAGACGTACAATATGCAACAGAAAAGCCTTGGGATGACCTTGAAATCAGGATATACCCCGGTGCGGACGGCAAATTCTCTCTATATGAAGATGAGTTCGACAACTATAACTACGAGAAAGGGATGTATTCAACAATCACATTCTCATGGGACGACAGCAAGCACATTCTTACCATATCAGACCGTAAAGGTGAATACCCCGGGATGCTTAACGACAGACGTTTCCGCATAAAGGTAATTGATCCGGCAGGACAAGCGAAAGATGTGTCCTACTCCGGCAAGTCAACCATAGTAAAACTGTAATACCACAGATATTTATCACGAAAATGAGGATATGCCAAAGTTAAGACATATCCTCATTTTATTGTATTTCTATTAAACTGTGGGGTAAAAAGCGTCAGGAATATGCTCAAGGGTGTAACCGTCAGGATCACCGATTATGAATATAAGATCGAACTGAGGTTCGGCATCCATACGCAGAGTGCTCATATAGAGATCAGCGGCACGGATCATGCGTTGCTGCTTCTTACGGTCAACAGACGCTGACGGATCAACATAATCGGTAGTCCTTGTCTTAACCTCAACAAAGCATATGCGATTGTCCTTACGCGCTATGAAGTCAATCTCGACATTCCCAATCCTTATGTTTATGCCATCGATAGCATATCCCCGGGTCAAAAGGTATTCGCGGGCAACCCCTTCACCCCATTTACCCAAATCGTTGTGATCGGACATAACTACGTCATCACAGCCCGAGGCTACCTGAAATCGTCAATGTCACGCGGATCGTCCTCATCAAGCATCTCATATCCGTAATCCTCTCCTTCGAAATCCTCATCGAACATGTCGTCCTCCTCATCAGAGACTGCCGGGACATTCTCGAAAATGAATTCATCCTCTTCACGTACACGATGATGTCCGTCGAGAGGACGATGTGTGATAGGACTTACCTCTATGCGGTTGCGCTCATCAGTGATCTCACTCCACAGCATATCCTTAAGTTCGGTCAAACCCTGACCTGTAACAGCCGAAATGAACACATGTGGCACCCCTTCAGGAAGATGATGCGACATCTCCTCACGCAATTCATCGTCAAGCATATCGCTCTTGGATATGGCAAGCACACGAGGCTTATCGGAAAGCTGAGGATTGAACTTCTCAAGCTCCGAAGCAAGTATCGCATACTCCTTACATATGTCGTCGGCATCAGCCGGGACCATAAACAGAAGTACCGCATTGCGCTCTATATGACGCAGAAACCTCAATCCAAGCCCCTTGCCTTCGCTTGCTCCCTCTATGATACCAGGAATGTCAGCCATGACAAATGAACGTTCGCCACGATAGGACACTATGCCAAGCTGAGGCTCCATAGTGGTAAAGGGATAGTCGGCAATCTTGGGACGTGCGGCAGAAATCGAAGAGAGCAGAGTGGATTTTCCTGCATTCGGGAATCCCACAAGCCCCACATCGGCACCGACGTCCTTCGCGGCGTGGTGAAATCCATCCGGCAGGAGCTGCTGTCCTTGGGGGCGGATATCCGCTTCGGGCACCAGCTCTGGGCGCTGCGCCAGGGCGGCAGACGGCTGTCCGGCGTCACCGTCATGACCGGGGCCGGCCCCTACGGCCTCCCCTGCGACGCGCTGGTGCTGGCCCCCGGCCATTCCGCCCGGGACACCTTTCAAATGGTATATGAGTCCGGCCTGCCCCTGGAACGCAAGGGCTTCGCCGTCGGCGTGCGCATCGAGCACCTTCAGGAGGCGGTGAGCCGTGCCCAGTTCGGCGAGTTCTGGGACAAGCTCCCCGCCGCCGATTACAAGCTGGCCTGCCACCTGCCCTCGGGCCGGTCGGCCTTCACCTTCTGCGTGTGCCCCGGCGGGCAGGTTGTGGCCGCCGCCAGCGGGGCGGGCCAGGTGGTCACCAACGGCATGTCCCTCCGGGCGCGGGACGGGGCCAACATCAACGGCGGCTTCCTGGTGGGCGTGAACCCGGACGACTTCGGTGGGGGCGATCCCCTGGCGGGGGTGCGCTTCCAGGAGCGCTGGGAGCGGGCAGCCTTCGCCGCGGGCGGCGGCAATTTCAACGCCCCCGCCCAGCCGGTGGGAGACTTTTTGGCGGGCCGCCCCTCCGCGGGCCCCCGGTCCATCCTGCCCACCTACCGTCCCGGCGTCGCCTGGGGCAGCCTGGATGGGACCCTCCCGGACTATGTGCTGGACACATTGCGGGCCGCCCTCCCCCTATTTGACCGCAAGCTCCGCGGCTTCGCCCACCCGGACGGGGTGCTCACCGGGGTGGAGACCCGCTCGTCCTCCCCCGTGCGCATCCTGCGGGACG
>OFFL01001436.1_pt1 | contig 17155 bp, 17 predicted proteins | sample 1521391 | NCBI WGS metagenome assembly OFFL01 (sample SAMEA3504082, study PRJEB24116) | mouse gut metagenome | biome: mouse gut; feature: mouse-associated habitat; material: faeces | place: Denmark | collected 2011
GTTCGGGCGATTACATTTTCATTGATGATGACCTCATAGGAGAACCCGGATAATGCGAATACGTTTTCACTGGCAAAATCAAAGATTTTCTGATAGCATGCAATTGCATTTGCGGGAGACTCCTGAGCAGCAGTGGGAAACTGTATCATGGGAGTGGGACTTTTTATCACGGATACTGGGCGGTCTGGCTGTGACAGGGCAATTTATGAGGGATAAAAGGTGGATGGAGACAGAAGATATTATTCTTGGGAAAGCAAAATATGAGGACTGGAGATCTATGTACCGTAATGTCTGGTCAAGGCCGGAGACAGCGGAATATATGTTATGGAGGGTGACGGCTGATGAGGATGGGGCCAGGGCGAGGATACAGAGGACGGTCACATGGCAGGAAACCCATGACGCATGGCTGGTCTATGAGAGGGGCAGCGGCCAGGCTATTGGTTTTGCCGGAGTGGAGGAAACAGAGCCGCATATTTATCATGAGACGGGTATTGCCCTGGGACCGGAGTATGTCGGAAGGGGATATGGGAAACAGATATTGTGTTTATTGATGGATTACTGTTTTTCTTTAGGCGGGCAAGATTTCTATTATTCTACACGGGCAGGGAACCTTGCTTCAAAGGCACTGGCATTATCCTGCGGATTGGTTTATCAGTATTCGGAGCAGAAGACAGACCAGCGCAATGGGAAAGCATATGAAATGGAGATTTATAAAAAGAATTTGAGAAGTACAGGGAGCGGGAAATAAAGCCGGTGGAGAGAAGACAAAAAGTAAAATTATGATTATATGAGGAGTATAAGATGAAAAAAACAATATGCGGGCTGGATTGTGATGAATGCGGCGGACTTAAGGAGGGTTGCGCCGGGTGTACGGAAACAAAGGGCCGTCCCTTCGGCGATACTTGTATGATAGCGGAATGCTGTCTGAAGAAGGGGTGTGAACACTGTGGAAACAGCTTTGGCGCATCCTGCGATCTGAAGGAGCAGCTGATCGCCGAGTTTAACGGACTTGGCATTGAGGATATGGAAACGATCACAGATCTCAATGCGCTGAAGGGGTCTTTTGTCAATCTGCAATATACGCTTCCGGGAGGAGGAACGGTTCGATTCTGGGAGGATGACAAGATCTATTTGGGAAATCAGGTCAGCAAGAAAAACAGCGACAGGTGCTATGGCCTGACGGCGGATGACAACTACCTTTTGGTCTGCGAGTACGGCGAGGGTGGTTCCGACGCCCAGATCGTTATCTATAAAAGGCGGAAAATAGCGGCTGATCATTGAGCTATCTGCCAGCCACACTGTAATTGAATCTGATGGATTTTCATCCCTTTGAAACTGATTTGGCTCCGCTGGTACTATCACTGGTTCAAGAGTATCAGAGCCGTATCCCTAAACAGAAACCTTGTGGACGGGACGAATTCTATCATATCGTAGGTCATCGTGGGTATTTGGCATGGGACATTAGTGAGTGCATGGGACATCTGTGCAATGGTTATGCGTGTGGTTTGTTAAAGCGGAACGAATTTGATGATTTGGCGGAGTATTGGCTAAACCAAACGCATATTTTCAAAAACTGGGTGGATTTTGCAGCCAGTCTGATATGCGGCGAGTTATACTGGGATTTCCGCCACAACACAAAACTGCCTGAGCTGAACGCTGGGCTGAATTTGTACCGAAGGCTGGTATCTATTCTTTTGGACAATGATACTGCATGGGGCAGTGGTATGTGGTATGTGCCTCCTCATGATTGAAAATAGTGCAAAATCCGATACTAATTACCATTAAGAAGGGATAGGAGACGCATTATGACGAGAGTGTATTTCGTGCGTCATGCACAACCGGAGCATGACTGGAAAGAGGATAGAACAAGACCATTAACGGAAGTGGGGAAGAAAGATTCTGCAATTGTAATGGAATTTTTGAAGGACAAGAAAATAGATGCGTTTTATTGTAGTCCATACAAGCGCAGTAAGGATACCATAGCAGATGCGGCAGCCTTTTTTGGAAAAGAGATCATAATAGACGAGAGATTAAGAGAGCGTGAAAAAGGTCCGGATGGCAATAACCATGGAATGTTCCAGAAACGCTGGGCGGACCATGATTATCATGAAGATGGCGGAGAATCCATTGTCATGGTTCAAAATCGTAATATGGAAGCGTTGAACGAAATTTTATCAGATAGTGCGGATAAAGAAATTGTTGTAGGGACGCATGGAACTGCTCTTAGCTCCATATTGAATTTTTATGATAATAGTTTTGGGTGTGAAGATTTCCTTAGAATTATAGATTGGATGCCATATATTATTGAGCTGGATTTTGAAGGTAATAAGTTGGTTGGCAAGCACGAGCATTGTCATATAGAGAAGGAATTCAAGGGCGATCAGCGTCAGTTTCTCCTGCTTATCAAAAACAGACGGAAAAAGAGAATATTATTATATCCACTGTGGATGATGAGATATCTGATTTTGCAGATGATCCATATTTAATCAATGTTGCTGTATCAAGGGCTAAAAAGAAATTGATATTGGTTGTAACTGGAAATGAGCAATCGAAAGAGCGCAATATATTAGATTTGATAGATTACATTCAATATAACAATTTTGAGGTGGCAGAGAGTAAAATTTATTCCACTTTTGACTATCTTTATAAACAGTATACTGAGGAAAGAATGGCATATTTGCAGAAGCATAAAAAGATATCAGAATATGACTCGGAGAATCTGATGTATTCATTAATAGAGGAAATTATCGCCAATAACAAGTATTCAAGCTTGGATGTTGTTTGTCATTTCCCTTTGAATATGCTGATTAAGAATCCGGAATTATTAAATGAACAGGAATGTCAGTATGCAATGAATCCGGCAACACATTTGGATTTTCTGATTTATAACAGAATTGGTAAAAAGCCTGTGTTAGCGATTGAAGTTGATGGATATGAATATCATAAAGAGGATACTGTACAGGCATCAAGAGATTTGTTGAAAAATCATATAATGGAGCTGTATGAAATTCCGCTGCTGAGATTTAAGACAAATGGCAGTGGTGAGAGAGAAAAGATTATGGAAATGTTGGATAAGTTGGTTGGAGACAGTGTCCCTTGATAATTGAATAGTTGCAAAAGGATCATCGTTCTCTGGCATTCCAGCAGCCTGATCTCTTTTCCGGGGTGTCTTGGATGCTCTGGAAAAAAGATCGGGCTTCTCGTACTGACCGGCGCAGCTGTTTCAACTCTTCATATGTCCTGCAGACTTCAGACAGGGCATCATGTCAGTCGTGATATCTTCAATGCGCATCTGTCCGCTTACACCTTAAGTAAATGATTCCCCATAAAAGCATACCGATTGTTGTAACAATGCACTTATTCCATAACCAAACAGGATTTTGTTCATCGGCATATCTAATAAACAGATAAATATACTCTACTCCCGAAATTCTGAGCAGACTGCGTGTTAAAAGAACGATCAGCCATATAATGCCACAGGCTAATATTGAAATATGTTCCCCGTTATAATAAATTCCAAACAGCGCACATAAAGATGACAAAAGGAATGCTGGCGGGAAATAAATAATAAACAGTTCCCATAATGGTAATTCGTATCTGAAAGCAGATGAAAACACCATACAAATAACAGCAAATACAGTGGATATTCCAAAGGTGATTACATAACGGAGCAGTACCCAATGAAACAGGGAACTGCTTTGTGCAGCAATAATATCAAAATTAATGTCTGCCCGTGTTTTTCCCCATTCGCCCACGGCGATTGTTGCAAAAAAGGGGAGGAGCACTTCAAAACTGATCGGGTAAAAATGAAGCAGTTCCCCGGCAATCGCAGAAAGTACAATAAGTGCAGACGTAAAAGCTGCTGATATGATAAAAAAATTCATCCCTATAATTTTTATCTCACTCTTAACTCTCATTATCATTCTGACCTCCAAAATCTATGGCTCAAAAATAATAAACTTCCGATAATAAGGCCACTCCCCATAAGAAAAGCCCCATTTGCTAAAATGCTTCCAGTATCATGAAATGACCATTTGGGATTTACCCATATGAAACGAATCAAATCTCCGGAAGTAATCATATAAAATGGTGCTGTATTTGCTGAACCAACATAAGCGGCATTGACACCAAATAATATAGCGGCAAAAAGATAGAACAATCGTATATCTATCATTCCCGGTAATGCAACTGAAAACAAACTGACAAACAAACTTGCTGGAAATGCGGAAGCAATGATTGCTTTTACCAGCGGCAGTGTACATGCAGGCAACGGAACCGGGAAAGGAGCTGCCACGAAATAAACAGCCGTGTTTAAAGTGAGAAAAATACATAGTATTGAAAAAGTATACAAAAATCCGCCCAACAGTTTCCCCAATATATATTGCCTTTTTTGCAGAGCATAGGACATAAGAAGAAGTTTCATTCCTGTTTTATGATCCAGAGGAAAACGTTCTGCCAGCAGGAACATCAAGCCAAACATCAGAACAAAACCATTAAGGCTCATTGTCCGATAGACAAAGTAAGCCGGCTCATTTAAAAGTTCCAAACGTGACAAATTGCCGGAAGAGGGGTAATTATCCAGTAATGCAAATACTGTTGCCACAAGAAGTATGCTCCACGTTGCCAGTCTCTTAAACTGCATTTTATACTCATAGTGGATAATTGTAATTATTTTACGCATGTGCTTTCCCTCCCATACAATACACATAGGCATCTTCCAAGGTTGCCGTATCGGTCGCAGCCCCCGGAAAAGAGGAATCTTCGTCCATAATTCGTGCGGTCAATCCGTGGCTTTCATAAGTCGTCTGCAAGACTGTCGATTTCTTTTGAAGTTCCATAAGCTGATCTTCGTTTTCTAAGTGTAAAAGTTTTATTTTTCCCTTTACCCGCTCCAGAAGTGCGGCAGATGAACCAGCATAAAACAACCGTCCTTTTCGTAGTACGGCAAGCTCCCCGCAAAGCTGGTGGACATCTTCGACAATATGCGTAGAGAGCAGAACGGTACGCCCCTCTCTTGCATATCGTGATAATACCCCCCGAAATCGTACCCGTTCTTCCGGGTCAAGTCCGGCTGTCGGCTCATCAACCACAAGAATCTGAGGGGTGCCGATCAGTGCCTGTGCAATTCCAACCCGGCGTTTCATACCGCCGGAAAGCTGCTTTATTTTACGTTTGGAAAATTCCAGCATTTCAACCTGTTCCAATACGTCATCTACAGCCTTTCTGTCATGGATGCCTTTCAGCTCTGCCATGTAGCTTACAAAATCAAACACGGACAGAGATGGGTACATGGCAAGTTCCTGTGGCAAATATCCAATCCGCTCTCTGACCTCGTTTCCCTGTTTCCGGGAATCAAAGCCGCAGACGTGAATCGTGCCTGCTGTCGGGGACAATACCGTAACCAACGCTTTCATAAGTGTAGTTTTTCCGGCACCGTTATGCCCCAATAACCCAAAAACACCACTTCCAACAGAAAAGCTAATGTCATCAAGTGCCATGACACCATTTGAATATTTCTTTGTAACATGACTAATTTCAATATTTGCTTTCATAAATACCTCCAAATAACTACAAATGTAGATTTATAAATCTTTACAATAGAATCCACGCTCTGCGAGGATTCTATTGTCATGAATAATACCTGATTATAAAAAGACGTACTTGTTTTCTATAATACATTGAGTTATTCGTTATAACCCGCACTATATTCGATCCCGGTATCATAAGCCGGATAAGGATAAAAAGACTCTCTGCTGAAGCGTATGGAAAGTACAAGCATGAGTGCCAAAAGTACAGCCAACATTAACGCTGTCAATCTATCCTTGATTTTTGATGTTCTTGCAGTAATTCTTTTAATTCTCCGTTTTGTTAAAAGAAAATCAAGTGCGCCTATTCCATTTCCCGGTTTCGCCGCCCGTACTGTTGAATATTCCAAAAGCCGGATAATGGCAGAAGCATACTCTGCCTCTGCGACCTTTCCCCGCAGCATTTTCAAAGTATGGAAATCGCAATCTGTTTCACAATGCAAAGTAAAATTTCCTTTTGCAATCCATGAAAAAGGATTCATCCAGTTCAGAATACAAACATAATCATAGATTCTTTCCAAAAGAACATGTTTCCGTTTCACATGGGTCAATTCATGGAAAAAAACGGCTGATAATTCATTGTCTGTCAACTGCTCTATGATTGTTTCATTCATAATGATTACCGGGCAGATTACGCCAGTAACACAAATGGGGTTATCCAAAGTTCCGCAATACAATACGGGTACTTTCTTTCGTGTGGCGGCCGCCGCACATTCGGAATAGATACGATTTAACCGCTCATTGTTACATATCTGATAATTTTTAATCGCCCGCTTTGCCAACAAAAGACGTAATATATCATGTACAAGAAAAACGCCGCATCCACACACCCACAAGAGACTGGCAATCCGAAAACCGTTTATCCAATTCTGTGTTTCCGGTGATATTAAAAATACATCCGGCGACAGGAATGGCACGCAAAAAAATATCATGCCGCAGAAAGAGAACCATAATGGCAAATTACAGCAGAAAACGTAATTTACAAAAAGCGATATAACGGTAAAGATACTGCCAATGACAGATACAAAAATAACTGCATTAAAAATATTACCTAATATCTGCATCTGTTTTCTCCTGGCCGGCTATTAAGTTTTTCAATTCGTTTAATTCCTCATTTGAAAGATTACCGTTTTTTACAAATCCCATAACCATTTTGGATAGAGAACCGTCATACACACGGCTTAAAAAATTACGGCTTTCTGCAAGCTGGCAATCGCTTTCTGATACTGCCGGATAGTATAAGTATCCTTTACCCTGACGCTTCGTAGACAATGCGCCTTTCTTTACCAGACGGGCAAGATAAGTCTGAATGGTTGTTTTACTCCAAGCAGTTCCCTTTAGCTTATTCAATATTTCGGGAAGCGTCTGCGGAGAATTGCTCCAAACAATTTTCATCACTCGCCACTCTGATTCTGAAATTGAAATCTGCTGTTCCATGATGTACCTCCATCGGTTGACTGTATGTAGTTTTATACATTTTATCATTAAAACTACATGATGTCAATTATTATATCTGCTTGACTACGGCATCATGACATTGCGTGTGAACTGTAACGAAAATGGCTACTTTTCACGGGTAGGGGCCGCGAGGTGTTTTTGTACTCTGTTTGCACAAAAGCCCGAGACAGCACGCGCCAAAATGAGCGCTTTTTGCTCGTTTTGTGTGCATTATGTTGCTTTGAACGGCGAAGCCGTGAAAAGTAACCGAAAATGGAGTCTGGAAAAAATTAGTTCCAAAAAGCTATTGAAAAAAGAACGTGCGTTTGCTATAATAAAATTGCAACACAGGGAACGCATGTTCTGGAGAGCGGTTCTTCTGTTTGAGAGGGCCGTTTTTTCTTATGCACACGGGAAGGGGAAAGTTCTTGATCCCCTGTTGCCTGCAGCGGGAGTGTTGACTGACAGAGGTGACTGGAGGAGATTAAAATGGCACAGGAGAATTGCGTTTACATGGCCATCGATCTGAAATCCTTTTATGCTTCCGTAGAGTGTGCGGAGAGGGGGCTTGACCCTTTGACCACGAATCTTGTGGTGGCGGATGCGGAACGCACGGAAAAAACCATCTGTCTGGCCGTATCGCCTTCTCTGAAGGCTTACGGGATTTCGGGACGTGCCAGGCTGTTTGAGGTGGTGCAGAGAGTCAGAGAGGTGAATGCACAGCGCCGGTATAAGGCGCCGGGACATGCTTTTTCCGGCGCCTGTTGGGACGATGCGCAGCTGCGGGTGTGCCCTGAGCTTTCCGTTTCTTATATCACGGCTCCTCCCCGTATGTCTCTTTATATGGAATACAGCACGGAAATTTATCAGATTTACCTAAAATATGTGGCTCCTGAGGATATCCATGTGTATTCTATCGACGAGGTGTTTATGGATGTGACTCAGTATCTGAACACTTATGGGCTCACTGCCAGACAGTTGGCGAAAAAAATAATACAGGAAATTCTGGCAGCTACGGGAATTACGGCCACAGCGGGAATTGGCACCAATCTCTATCTGTGCAAGATAGCTATGGATATTGTGGCAAAGCATGTGGATTCTGATTCCGATGGGGTGAGGATTGCGCAGCTGGATGAAACGAGCTACCGGAGACAGCTCTGGGGACACCGGCCCCTTACCGATTTTTGGCGTGTTGGGAGAGGCTATGCCAGAAAGCTGGAAGAGAACGGGCTGTTTACCATGGGGGATGTGGCCAGATGCTCCCTGGGAAAGCCTTCGGATTATTATAATGAAGATTTACTGTACAAGCTGTTTGGAGTCAATGCGGAGCTGCTCATAGACCATGCCTGGGGCTGGGAGCCCTGCACCATGGCCGATGTAAAGGCCTACAAGCCAGAGAACAACAGCATAAGCTCCGGGCAGGTGCTTCATTGCCCCTACAGCTTTGAGAAGGCCCGGCTGATTGTGCGGGAGATGACGGATCTGCTGGTTCTGGATCTGGTGGACAGGGGGCTGGTAACAGACCAGGTGGTTCTGGACGTGGGTTATGATATTGAAAATCTGACGGATCCCGGGATCCGAAAACTTTACAAAGGGCCGGTGAGCACGGACCATTATGGCCGGAAGGTTCCAAAGCATGCTCATGGGACGGCCAATATGGGGCGCAGGACTTCCTCCACAAGGTTGATCCTGGATGCGGTAACAGAGGTTTATGATCAGATCGTGAACAGAAACCTGCTGGTCAGGAGGGTGGCTGTGACAGCCAATCACGTGGTGGGGGAAGACTGGAAGAAAGAGCAGGAAACCTGGGAACAGCTGGATCTTTTTACGGATTATGGAGCCCTTCAGGAGCAAAAGAAAAAGGATGAGGCCGCTCTGGAACGGGAACGAAGGATGCAGATGGCCATGCTGGATATTCGAAAGAAATTCGGAAAAAATGCCGTGTTGAAGGGAATGAATCTGGAAGAAGGCGCCATGACCAGGGAGAGGAATCGACAGATCGGAGGCCACAAGGCCTGAACGGCAGGAGACAGGAAGAACGGCGGGAAACAGGGAAAGCGGCAGAAGACAGGGAGAACGGCGGGAAACAGCAGGAAACAGCAGGAAACAGGGAAAGCGGCAGGAGACAAGAAAATGGCTGAAGACAGGGAAAGTGCAGGAAACGATTATGAAGATATTATCAGCTTGGAGCGCCCGGTGTCCCGGACCCATCCGCCTATGGACAGAGCTGACCGGGCGGCACAGTTTTCACCTTTTGCGGCATTGACCGGTTTTGAGGATGCACTGCGGGAGACCGGGCGCCTGACTGACTTCAGGCGGGAACTGGATGAGGACGAGATTCAGATTTTGGATGAAAAGCTGAGAGAGATTCGGGAGAGGATCCGGGAACACCCCAGAGCGGCGGTTACCTATTTCAAACCGGACGGCAAAAAGGATGGCGGCGCCTATGTGACGGTTGAAGGGAATGTGAAAAGACTTGATATAGTGGAGGGGAATTTGATTATGGAGGACGGAACAAGGATTTCTGTCAGAGAGATTGCAGAGCTTAAGACGGATGAAGAAATATTCTGACAGACGCGGAAGACCTTAAGATAGCCTTGTAAAATGCCGAAAATAACCATAATACCAAAAAATTATAAGAAGCGCAGGGGCAGGGAGGCCCGTGGAGCTTCGGGGAAGTCGAATCAGACCGTGATGCCGCAGCAGGGCTTTACGGAAGAGGAAAGGAATCCGGGTGAGAATATGGAAATTAAGAGGCAATATGAGATCAAGGATGTGAAGGTTCCCAACAGAGGGAAAACAGAAAGCGGGAAAACTCAGACCGCAGAAGAAAGGAAACGGGCGGAAGAGAGCAGAAAAACGTCTTCTCAGAAAAGATCGCAAAAGGGAAAGCTGACCAGCGGAAAGATTACGGTGCGTCGGACTATCAGCGCCGCATCCTATATGATAAAGGTGGCTCAGGCGAAAACGCCCACACAGGTAGCGGCAGTGATCCGAACGGCACAGGCGGATCTTCGGTTTGTGAAGAGCTGTAACTCGGATACCTTTAAGCAGGAGACTGCTTCGCGCATTATCAGCCGTGTGGTGGTCAAAAGCCGGCTGAAGATCAGCCGCCTGCGAAAGGAAGCAGACCTGGAGCACCGCAGAAAACTGGCGGGAAAAAAGATCCGCAGACAGATCACAGAAGAGCTGATCAAAAAGCGCAGAAAGAGAAAGGCTCAGGAGGCGCTGGATACCAAGGATCCGGAGAGGGTGACTTTGGAAAAAAACCAGGAATGCGAGGACTTGTCCCGGCAGGAGGCAGCGGCCTTAAGCGGCGATACGGCGGCTCTGCTGGAGCTGGCCGGAACGGCAGCGGCAGCGGTTCCTATGGCGGACAGTGCGGATGCGTCTGCAGCGGGAGGAGAGACCTGCGGCAGTATGATGGATGTAACAGTGTGAACCGTTATATTATGAAGAATGATTCGGCGGCTTGTCCGCACAGCCGGGTTTATGGAAGGCGATGCAGAGTAAGTTTTTATATTGACAGGAACTGGGAAAAAATATATCATGTAACTGTTATGTTATAGAGGCTGTGTTACAACATTTGTGCTGTGAAGCCATGCATTGGGGCCTGTGAAGCGGATGCCCGGCAAATGGCAGGCGAAAGGAGAAGAATGGCGCTGAACAAAAAGCCCGTGACGGGTATGAAGGATATTCTGCCGGAGGAGATGCAGATACGGGACTACTGTATCCGGGTGATTAAGGAGACCTACGGCAGGTTTGGGTTCACCCCCATAGAAACTCCCTGTGTGGAGAATATTGCGAACCTCACCAGCCGGCAGGGGGGAGACAATGAAAAACTGATTTTTAAAATACTGAAACGGGGAGAAAAGCTGAACGTGGCGGAGGCTTCCTCCGAGGAAGAAATCGTGGAGCTGGGGCTGAGATACGATCTGACGGTTCCTCTGGTGCGGTATTATGCCAACAATGCGTCACAGCTTCCCGCGCCCTTTAAAGCACTGCAGATTGGGAGTGTATGGCGGGCGGATCATCCCCAGAGAGGGCGTTACCGTCAGTTTACCCAGTGCGATATCGATATTTTAGGAGAACCCTCCAATCTGGCGGAGATTGAGCTGATCCTGGCTACCACCACCACTCTGGGCAGGCTGGGATTCCGGAATTTTGAGATCCGGATCAATGACCGGCAGATTCTCAAGGCCATGGCGGCTTACAGCGGTTTTCCCGAGGATATGTATGACAGTGTGTTTATCACCCTGGACAAGATGGACAAGATCGGTCTGAAGGGAGTAGAAGAGGAACTGCTTCGAAACGGTTTTGCGGCAGAGAGCGTGGAGAAATACCTGGAGCTGTACAGCAGGCTGGCCGGGGAAGAAAACGGTGTGGCTTATCTGGAACAGGTACTGGAGGGGGTGCTTGACCCCTCGACGGCGAATGGACTTCAGGAGATCATAGACAGTGTCAACGCCACAAAGGAAGCGGACTTCAGTATGGTGTTTGATCCCACCTTGGTCAGGGGTATGTCCTACTATACAGGTACTATTTTTGAGATTGCTATCCCTGAGTTTGGCGGCAGCTGTGGAGGCGGCGGCAGGTATGACGGGATGGTGGGCAGATTTACAGGAAATAATGTGCCTGCCTGCGGATTTTCCATCGGCTTTGAGCGCATTGTGCTGCTTTTGCTGGAAAGCGGCTTTCAGGTGCCGGACAGACCGAAAAAAACTGCATTTCTGGTGGAAAAGGGAATCGGCGGACAACAGCTGTGTGATGTGATCGCCCGCGCTCAGGCGGCCAGAGCGGAAGGGGCGCAGGTGCTTGTGGCCAGGATGAACAAAAATAAAAAATTCCAGAAGGAACAGCTGACGGCAGAGGGATATGAGGAGTTTGTGGATTTCTACAGGGAAGGCCTGAAGAAATAACCCGAAATTCGAAAAAACAGAAATCGAAAACGGAAATCGGAAAGGTATGGTAACAATTATGGCAGAGTCGATGAAGGGTCTGAAAAGAACACATCGCTGTGGTGAGCTTTCCCGGGCGAATGTGGGAGAGACCGTCACGGTAATGGGATGGGTCCAGAAGCAGAGAAACAAAGGAGGTCTGATCTTCGTGGATCTGCGGGACCGGGCCGGTATCCTGCAGGTGATTTTTGAAGAGAGTGACTGCGGGAAGGAAAATTTTGAAAAGGCTGAGAAGCTGAGAAGTGAGTTTGTGGTGGCCGTGACGGGAAAGGTGGAGGACCGGGGCGGCGCGGTGAACGAGAACCTGGCGACGGGACAGATCGAGATTCGCGCGGCAGGACTTCGGATTTTGTCCGAGGCAGAGACGCCGCCGTTTCCCATTGAGGCAGATTCCAGAACCAAGGAGGAGCTGCGGCTGAAGTACCGTTACCTGGATCTGAGAAGACCCGACCTGCAGCGGAATCTGATTCTGCGGAGCAGGATCGCCGCCGCCATCCGGGCATTTTTGTGCGAAGAAGGATTTCTGGAAATAGAGACTCCTATTTTGAATAAATCCACTCCTGAAGGGGCCAGGGACTATCTGGTGCCCAGCCGTGTGCATCCAGGCGCTTTTTATGCGCTTCCGCAGTCTCCGCAGATTTTTAAGCAGCTTTTAATGTGCTCGGGCTATGACAGATATTTCCAGATCGCCAGATGCTTCCGGGATGAGGATCTGCGGGCGGACCGTCAGCCGGAATTCACTCAGGTGGACCTGGAGATGTCCTTTGTGGATGTGGATGATGTGATTGATGCCACCGAAAGGATGGTTGCCCGGGTCTGCAGAGAGGCCATAGGCCTGGAGGTAACCCTTCCCATCACCCGGATGACCTGGCAGGAGGCCATGAATCGGTTCGGCTCAGACAAGCCGGATACCCGTTTCGGCATGGAGCTGCAGGATGTGTCTGAAGTGGTGAGAGACTGCGGCTTTGGCGTGTTTACCACAGCGCTGGAGGCCGGCGGAAGCGTCAGGGGAATTAATGTAAAAGGGCAGGCCGAAATGCCTAGAAAGAAGATCGATGCACTGACAGAATTTGCGAAGGGCTATGGAGCGAAAGGGCTGGCGTATCTGTCCGTAATGCCGGACGGCAGTTATAAATCTTCCTTTGCCAAGTTTATGACGCAGGAGCAGCTGGAGACTTTGGTGAAGGCCATGAAGGGAGAGGCCGGGGATCTGCTTCTGTTTGCGGCGGACAGACTAAAGACCGTATGGGCCGTGCTGGGGGCGCTGCGAATTGAGGTGGCAAAACAGCTGGAGCTTATCGACGATAGCCGCTTTGATTTCCTTTGGGTGACCGAATTCCCTCAGTTTGAGTGGAGCGATGAGGAAGAGAGATATGTGGCCATGCATCATCCCTTTACCATGCCGGTGGAGGAGGACCTGGATCTGCTTGAGACGGAGCCGGGAAGGGTCCGGGCAAAGGCCTATGATATTGTGCTGAATGGTGTTGAGCTGGGTGGAGGAAGTGTGAGAATATTCCAGAGCGACGTGCAGGAAAGAATGTTTCAGGCTCTTGGTTTTACCAAAGAAAAAGCCCATGAGCAATTCGGATTCCTGATGGATGCATTCCGGTACGGAGTGCCGCCCCACGCCGGACTGGCCATCGGACTGGACCGGTTTGTCATGCTGCTTGTGGGTGCTGAGAGTATCAGGGAGGTAATCGCCTTCCCCAAGGTAAAGGACGCTTCCTGCCTGATGTCGGAGGCTCCGGGGGGAGTGGATGAAAAGCAGCTGGAGGAGCTGCATCTGAAGGTCACTTCATAAAAGGAATCCTGCCATGCAGGATTCTCTGCCTTCGGCGGGTGCATGCGGATTTGCAGCAGAAGATGCTTCTTCATTGCGCAAATCCGGTGCAGAAGGCGTTTTAATCAGCATTTTCTTCAATTTATCAGTGCAGGTTATCAGTACAGGAGTGAATGAATATCTATGGGAAGATTAATGAAATATCTGAAGGACTATCGGAAGGAGGCCGTTCTGGCGCCGCTTTTTAAGCTGCTGGAGGCCTTTTTTGAACTTCTGGTGCCATTGGTGATGGCGGGGATTATCGACAGGGGAATCGCCGACGGGGATACAGGCTATATTGTAAAAATGGGACTGTGCCTGCTGGCGTTGGCTGTGGTGGGGCTGGTGTCCTCCGTTACTGCTCAGTTTTTCGCGGCCAGGGCGGCGGTGGGCTTTTCCACCAAGCTGAGACAGGCGTTGTTCGATCATATTCAGGGGCTGAATTTTACCAATATTGATAAGGCCGGAACCTCCACCATGATCACCAGAATGACCAGCGATATCAATCAGGTACAGTCGGGTGTAAACATGGTGCTGCGGTTGTTTCTGCGCTCGCCCATCATTGTGTTCGGCGCCATGATAATGGCGTTTACCATTGACGTAAAATCCGCTCTGATTTTTGTGGTGGCTATTCCTCTTCTGGCTGTGGTGGTTTTCGGCATTATGGTGTGGACCATGCCGCTGTACAAGAAGGTGCAGGCGGGGCTGGATAAGGTGCTTGGCCTGACCAGAGAAAATCTTACCGGCGTCAGGGTGATCCGGGCCTTCCACAAGGAAGAGGAGGAAGAGACTCGATTCCGCGGTTATACGGAAGCGCTGGCCCGCAGTCAGACCTATGTGGGAAAGATCAGCGCCATCATGAATCCTGTGACCTATGTGATCGTCAACGGCGCTATTGTGGTTTTGATCTACACAGGAGCCCTGCAGGTGGATGCAGGATACCTAAGTAAGGGAGAAGTCATTGCAATTATCAACTATATGTCTCAGATCCTGGTGGAGCTGGTGAAGCTGGCAAATCTCATTGTCACCATTACCAAGGCGCTGGCCTGTGCGGACCGGGTGGCAGGCGTATTTGAGATCAAAAATGACGGTATTGAAGTCAAATCGGGGCGGAAGAGAGAGGCTGTTTCAGGACAAGGGACTGTACCCTTTCTGGAATTTGATCATGTGTCCCTCACATACGCAGGAGCGGGAGCGGCTACCCTTCATGATATGAATTTCCGGGTGAATAAAGGGGAAACCATTGGTATTATCGGAGGCACCGGATCAGGAAAAACATCCCTGGTGAATCTGATCCCCGGCTTCTATCCTGCCACGGAAGGAGTGATCCGCCTGGAAGGGCAGGACATCAGCACCATGTCCCAGGAGGAGCTGCGGGAGCGTATCGGTGTGGTGCCTCAGAAGGCAGTATTGTTCAAGGGAACCATTCGAAGCAATCTTCAGTGGGGAAAGCCGGATGCGGAGGAAAATGAAATGTGGGAAGCCATCGACCTGGCTCAGGCCAGGGAGGTGGTGGAGGGAAAACCGGGCAAGCTGGATGCTCAGGTAAGCCAGAACGGAAAGAATTTTTCCGGAGGCCAGAGACAAAGGCTGACCATTGCCAGAGCTCTTGTGAGAAAGCCGGAAATTTTGATTTTGGACGACAGCGCATCGGCGCTTGATTATGCTACTGACGCCAGGTTACGCACGGCGCTGAAAAGCGTGAAAAACGCTACCACCTTTATTGTGTCCCAGCGGGCCTCCAGCATCCGGCACTCGGATCAGATTATCGTGCTGGATGACGGGGAAATCGCAGGAATTGGCACCCACGACGAATTGCTGGAGACCTGCGGTGTTTACCGGGAGATTTATTATTCCCAATATCCGGAGGAGCGCCTGAAGGCGGCAAAAGCGGCGGGAGAAGGGCTGCAGGTATTAAAGAAAGTGCAGGTCAGGCAGGAAGAAGGGCCCTGGAAGGAAGAAGCCTGGACAGGAGAAGGGCCGGAAGAGGCCCGGAAGGAAGAAGAGCCGGAAGAGACCCGAAAGGAAGAGGTCCGGAAGGAAGGCGGGACCGTGAAAGGAGGGGAAGAAAATGGCGCAGGCAGATAAAAAGCCGGAGCAGGCTAAAAAAGCCAATCAGGCAGAGACTTTAAAGAAGGTTCTGCAGTATATTCGGAAATACTGGTTTTTAGTGGCGCTGTCCCTGATCCTGGCGGCGGTGACCGTGGGACTGACACTCTATATTCCCATTCTCACAGGCGATGCGGTGGATCTGCTTCTGGGAAAGGGCGCGGTGGACTTTCAGGGCATCTTTTCCATTATGGTGAAGATAATCGCAGCCATGGCCATTACCGCCATTGCTCAATGGGTGATGAACACCTGCAATAATCATATCACCTATCATGTGGTGAAGGATATTCGGGAAAATGCATTCCACAAGCTGGAGCAGCTGCCTTTGAAGTACCTTGACGCCCATGCTTACGGCGATATTGTGAGCCGGGTCGTGGCGGATGTGGACACCTTTGCAGACGGCCTCCTGATGGGCTTTACCCAGTTGTTTACCGGGGTGCTGACCATTTTGGGAACGCTGGTTTTTATGCTGGTCACCAATGTTCCCATTGCGCTGGTGGTGGTCTGTATCACGCCGGTTTCCTTCCTGGTGGCCCGTTTTATAGCCACCAGGACCTATTCCATGTTTAAGCTGCAGTCGGAAACCCGGGGAGAGCAGACCTCCCTTATAGAAGAAATGATCGGGAATCAGAAGATCGTACAGACCTTCTCCCGGGAGGAGGCCGTGAAGGAGGAATTTGCGGAAATTAACGGCAGGCTGGAAAAATGCTCCCTGAAGGCTATCTTTTTTTCCTCCCTGGTGAATCCCTCCACTCGTTTCGTAAACAGTCTGGTGTATGCAGGAGTGGGGATCTTCGGCGCTTTTGTGGCTATCCGCGGGGGCATCAGTGTAGGGCGTCTGTCCTGCTTTTTGAGTTATGCCAATCAGTATACCAAGCCCTTTAACGAGATATCCGGTGTGGTAACGGAGCTGCAGAACGCTTTCGTGTGTGCCGCCCGCATTTTTGAGCTGATTGACGAGGAACCCCAGACGCCGGACAGCGAAACGGCCAAGGCTCTTACAAATGCCAGAGGCAATGTGAAGCTGGAACAGGTCTGCTTCAGCTATACACCTGAAAAAAAGCTGATCCAGGATTTCAATCTGGAGGTGAAGCCGGGGCAGAGGGTGGCCATCGTGGGCCCTACAGGCTGCGGAAAGACAACGCTTATCAATCTGCTGATGCGGTTCTATGATGTGGACAGCGGTCAGATTCGGGTGGACGGCACGGATATCCGGGATCTGACCAGAGGAAGCCTGCGCACCAGCT
>OFFL01001438.1_pt1 | contig 17123 bp, 15 predicted proteins | sample 1521391 | NCBI WGS metagenome assembly OFFL01 (sample SAMEA3504082, study PRJEB24116) | mouse gut metagenome | biome: mouse gut; feature: mouse-associated habitat; material: faeces | place: Denmark | collected 2011
AAAAACCTATTAAAACGAAGCCTTGTCATTATCAGCATTGTTTCCGTCTGTATGTTTGGGCTTGGAGAAGTTTTAGCAAAGCCCCTCACCCATATCTTTGTGGGATACGATAAGACACTGCTTGTAATTACGCTCCGCGCGTTCTTTATTTTTTCCTTCTCCTTTTTATTTGCCGGATTATCCATTTTCGGGTCGTCCTTTTTCACCGCCTTAAACAACGGATTAGTTTCCGCTTTGATTTCCTTTTTGCGGACGCTTGTCTTTCAACTGGCGGCTGTGCTGATTTTCCCGCTTATCTGGGAACTTGACGGCATCTGGGCGTCCATTATCGCTGCAGAATGTTTATCGGCTATCGTAACCGTCCTGTTTTTAATCCGGATGCGGAAAAAATACCACTATTAACCATGGATTTCATAATACCTTGCCGAATACGGCTCTAAATCCAACACATACGTCCCATCTTCCGATTCCGGCTCCATACGCCCCGTTTCTTCTTCCCCGCGGCTTGACAGCAAAAGCGTAAGCATTTTGGAGTCCGGAATTTTTAGCCTGTAGTTTGGCTGCTTCTCATCGGAAAAACAAAAAACTGCCGCAATGCGTTCCGTCTTGCTTCTCCGTTCAAATGCGTAAATACATTTGCTTTCCTGATGGCAGTCCAACCAGACAAAACCGGACGTTTCATAGTCTTTTTCAAAAAATGCCGTATGTTTTAGATAAAAATGGTTCAGGCGGATCATAAACTGATGAAATGACTTGTGCGCCGGATATTCCAATAAATTCCAGTCCTGTTCCCGTTTTTCGTCCCATTCCCGCAAATGCCCGATTTCATTGCCCATAAAGTTTAACTTTTTTCCGGGATGCGCATACATATACATATAAAACGCTTTTGCCTGTAAAAATTTGTCGTCATACAGTCCATACATTTTCTGTAAAACCGTCGCCTTTCCATGCACAACCTCATCGTGGGAAAGCGGCAAAAGAAAGCGTTCGTTATAATAATACATCATGGAAAAGGTCAATTTATGATACTCGTCTATGCGCCGTTTGGGCGGGTTTTTAAAATAATCCAGCGTATCATTCATCCAGCCCATATCCCATTTATAGTCAAACCCAAGACCATGCTCTATAGCAGGTTTTGTCGCATCTTGAAATGACGTGGAATCCTCCGCCGCTAAAATTGCGTCTGGATGCCGTTGTTTTAAGCCTTGGTTCATCTGCCTTAAAAATTCCACTGCGTTTACGTTCCGGGCAGCCCTGCCAGTAGATTGCCCGGCTGATGGCGTCCATACGCAATCCGTCCATATGAAATTCACTCAGCCAAAACTCTGCCGCTGACTGCAAAAAGCTGCGCACTTCTCCCCGTGAGTGCATAAAATTACAGCTTCCCCACTCACTGACGCCGACCGCCTCATGCGGGTACTCATATAAAGCCGTCCCGTCATACTTCGCCAGCGCATACCCGTCCACCGCGAAATGCACCGGTACAAAATCCATAATAACCCCGATTCCATTTTGATGGCAGGCATTGACAAACGCTTTTAACTGCGCCGCAGTCCCATACCGCTTCGTCGGGGCAAAAAATCCCGTTGCCTGATACCCCCAGGATTCATCACATGGATATTCATTTAACGGCATTACTTCCAGATAGTTGTAGCCGTTTTCTTTTAAATACGGAATCAGGATATCCGCCATTTCCTCATATGAATGCCAGCCGTCCGGCTCTTTGGAAGGCTTTTTAAACGAGCCAAAATGGATCTCGTAAATGTTTAGCGGCTTTGTTTTACAGTCAGAGCGGGAACGCATCCAATCCTCGTCGTCAAATGTATAAGACAAATCGCAAATATACGATGCGCAGTTGGGCCGAAGCTCCATTTCATGCCCATACGGGTCGCAATGGTCTGCGCATTGGCCGTTTCTGTCATAAATGCGGTATTTATACATCATGCCAAACGCCGCGTTTTCTATATGGCATTCCCAGAAATTGCCGTCATGCGCTTTCTGCATCGGCGTCTCCTGCCAGCCGTTAAATTCCCCAATCACGGAAATCCGTGACGCCAAAGGCGCAAACGTCCGAAACGTCACGCCGCCATGTTCAGAATGCGCGCCCAAATATTGATATGCATCAAAACTTTTTCCTGTATAAAATCCGTAAAAATCCATGGGTACCTCCTTTGATAATAGACAACCGTCGTTTTGTAAGCTATAATAATCATATCTACAGCCAAAGCGTATGTCTACCGACAATCTGCCGTTTTTGGCGGAAAAGCAACGATTTGGGAAAATTGTCGTTTTTGGAGGATTGTAAGTTATGGATATCCGGATCGAAAAAACAGAAAAGGCAATACGCAATGCCTTTTTAGAATTGCGGTCAAAGAAACCGTTAGAAAAAATTACAGTCAAAGAACTCTGCCAAACCGCCTGTATCAACAAATCTACGTTTTATTCGCATTACTCTGACATTTACGCGCTCTCTGAGGCTTTGGAGGTGGAAACTGTGCGTTCCATCTTAGAAAGCCTTTCCAAAGAACAGGGATATTTCATACATAATTTAAAGCAGTTTACGACAGAACTCTGCTTTGCGTTTCTGTCGCACATTTCCTTAATTAATATTTTATTTTCTGGAAAAGAACGTCATCTTTTTGCAAACCGCTTAGAAGAAGAACTGAAAAAAACGGTTTTCCAAAAATATCCGGCATTTGAAACGGACAGCCAGATGAATATTCTGCTCTCCTACTGCATCCAAGGGGCATACCATGCGTATCTGAACAACCAGTCTGTCGATGCAGACACGCTGGTGCAGACGATTGCCAAAATTGTAGAATCCTTACAGCCGTTATACCGTTTCGTCTAATGCCCGTTCTTCCATTCTAAGATTTCCGAAAGACGCATCTTTACGCGCGCTTCTTCGCCTTTCCCGTCAGGGCAGTAATAGCGCCTGCCCACAAGCGCATCCGGAAGGCACTGCATCCGCGTAAGTTTTTCTTCCGTGTCATGGGCGTATTCATAACCCTTTCCATAATCCAGTTCTTTCATTAAACCAGTCGGCGCATTGCAGATTTGAAGCGGAACCGGCTCCGCAGGAAGTTCCCTTACGTCGGTCTTACAGGCTTCACAGGCGCGGTAAAGGGCATTTGATTTTTCTGCCATCGACAGATAGACGACGGCATGCGTCAAATGCACGTCGCATTCCGGCATACCTAAAAAATGGCACGCCTGATAAACAGAAACCGCAACAGAAAGCGCGTGGGAATCCGCCATTCCAATGTCCTCACTGGCAAAACGGACAAGCCGCCTTGCAATATATAACGGATCTTCCCCGCCGTCTAACATACGGCACAGCCAGTAAACAGCCGCATCCGGATCGCTGTTCCGCATGGATTTGTGCAGGGCGGAGATCAGATTGTAATGCTCTTCCCCCTTTTTATCGTACAGCAGGGTCTTTTTGCCCAGACATTGCTCCAGGGTCTCCCGGGTCACGGTCACAGAGCCCTCCGGGGTGATTTCTCCGTTCAGTACAGCCATCTCCAAAGTGTTCAGCGCCGTGCGGGCATCCCCGTCGGCGAAGGCGGCGATTACCGGCAGCAGAGATGGGTCCATGTGGACCCGGGCACTGCCGAAGCTGCGTCTGTCGGCCAGCGCCCGGGACAGCAGCCCCACCAGATCCTCCTCGGTCAGTTCTTTCAGCACAAACACTTTGCACCGGGAGAGCAGAGCGGCATTGATTTCAAAAGAGGGGTTCTCCGTGGTGGCGCCGATCAATGTGATGCTGCCCCGCTCCACATAGGGCAGAAAGGCGTCCTGCTGGGCTTTGTTAAAGCGGTGAATCTCGTCCACGAATACCAGGGTGCGGACACCATAGGCCCTGTTTTCCTGGGCCTGGTGCATGAGCTCTTTGATTTCTTTGATGCCGCAGGTCACGGCGCTGAAGTTCACGAAGTCGGAGCGGGTGCGGTTGGCGATGATACTGGCCAGAGTGGTTTTGCCCACTCCCGGAGGCCCCCAGAAGATCATGGAAGGGATCTGATCCCGTTCCAGAAGCTGGCGCAGAATTTTGCCGGGGCCCAGGAGATGCCGTTGTCCCACGTATTCTTCCAGAGCGGCAGGCCGCAGGCGGTCCGCCAGAGGGCCGCCGGTCATGGAAGCGGTGCCGGGCGTGCCGTTCTGTCCGGCATTACCGCCGGGATTCATGTCAAACAGTGATAACTGGTTCATAGAGTCCTCATCTTTACATATTTGTTTCCATATTTTGCGGAGCCTTGTCTGCAGCAATACCCATGGGCCCATATGCTTTAGGCAGGCCAGCCCGGCGGAACTCTCATAGGACTGCGCCGACACACAGAAGAAAAGCCCGGAGAAATCTGCGCACCCATCAGGGCGGATCTGACGCGGAGTCGCCTTTCCCACAAGGAGCCGGAGGATAGGAATGCATATTCGAAAATATGTTCTGTGTTTATTCTACCACATTGTCCCGGATTGCGCAATTACGAAACGTGTTCCGGCAAAATAATTTGGCAGCTATTTTCAGGTATGATATTTATGGAAGAAAAGTTCTGCAGTCAATCACTGAACCGTTCAAAAGTCGGCGAAGCAATTTACGTTTTTTTTAATTAAGACAAGGAGAAATGTTTATGGCAAAGATAATAGCAATCTGTGGGAAAATATGTTGCGGAAAAACCTATTACGCCAATCAAATAAAAGAAAAAGAGAACGCAGTTATTTTATCATGCGATGAATTAACAAAGGATTTGTTTGATAATGATTTGGGTGAGAAACACGACGAAATGGCGTTAAGAATTTGGAACTATTTTAAGAGGAAATCGGTGGAATTGGTAAATATAGGTTGTACTGTGATTTTAGATTGGGGTTTTTGGAGCTTAGAAAACAGAAGAAGCTTAACCGAGTTTTGTCACTCTCAGAATGTTCATTGTGAATGGCATTACATTGATGTTAATGACCAAACATGGAATAAAAACATTGAAGAACGAAACTGTAGGGTATTAAATGGCGAAGGTGGTTCAGATTATTATCTGGATGAAGGTCTTATGGGAAAATTATTATCCATGTGGGAAGCACCTTCTAAAGATGAAATAGATGTTTGGTATACATTAGAAAGAAAATAGAATTGTTATATAGAGAACAACGAATCTCAATTTGTCGAACACACGAAACTTTCAGGTTGTACCTGAGTTTATGTGAAGAGAATTAAATACAAATGACCTAAGAGCCATTGTGGACGATAATCTACAGTGGCTTTTTTCATGCAATGAAATGATAGGGGGTACTAAAAAGTCCTTGACATTTCGTTTCAGGAGGCACTTCCTTATCGGGCATTAATACAAAAGGAGAGCAAACGAATGGAGAATAGAAAAGCAAACACACCGGTCGCACTCAGGAAGATGATAGGTGGCACAATGTATTGTGTGAGAGTGCATTTCAATGAGGATACAAAGGAAACCATGAAGGACAAGATAAAGAGGATGTTGGAGAGTGATGTTAAGGCATCACAACACACCGCATAGGTCAAAAAGCATGTAGAAAAATAGTATATATCATGATATAATTGGTGCTGTTCGAGGAGAGCGAAACTTTGAATTTGTGAGGACGATATAATGAAAAATAATATAGATTTTGCAACAATTACTGCCTGCGGAGAATGTTGTGTAGGATGTAAGAAAAAAGAAGATGGCATTTGTCAAGGTTGCATAGAGTCAGATGGACATTGTATGGAATGGACGCAATCCAATGGCTGTCCAATACATAAATGTGCAAGAGAACATAAAGTTCAGTTTTGCGGATTATGTGAGGAATTTCCTTGTGAATGGCTTATTCAAAAGGTTGTTTGGAGAACAAATTTAGTTGAAGAATTAACGGAATTGGTAAACTTATATTATGAGCAGAAATAAACAAACAAGAATAGCCAAAGCGATAATTAAGAATTTGACGAATTGGTTGTTGCAGAAAGGAAGATGATTATGGGTGAGCTAAATATTGAGGACTACATCCTTAGAGAATTATCATTGGAAGAACAAAAAGTCGCAATGAGCTTTGTCTGTTTTTTAAAGGATAATCATCTAAGTTTTTACAAGGATGACTGTGATTGTTGGAAAGATAAAATATATTATTGGGTGAAATTAGATAATGAATGCGTCTGTTTTATTGCAATAAAAGACTCCGATGAAAAAAGCAATCATTGGACAGTATGGTCTGCTGATATAGGTTCCCAATGGCTTGAAAATGATTTGGTTGATGACGACATTAAAGTAACAGCCTGGAAGTATGTTGACCATTGTGGTAGTTGTGGTTCCTGCGGTGGAGGAAGACATAAAATTATTTTTGGAAAAGTGTTTGATGATGTTTGTGGGTGTACCTTTAGAATTGATAATCCCAAGCGTGAAGATTTATCGTTTCTGAAAGAAATGGCAAAAATACGGATTAAAGAGATAACCAATAAACTGTAAAAACTTATCTAACACTACCAACCCCAATTGACGAATGGGGAGAAAATTTCCAATTTTGTTAATAGATAATATTGTAGATTAATATGTTTTAATTTGAAATAGTGAAGATGGAGGTAAATATATGCGCGTATATCTATGTGTTAATCGATGAATGGGACTAGAGTTATTGAAGACCACGAAACATACAAAGAGTAATTGCATTGTATGTACCCAAAAGCAAATAGCATTTAAGCAATTTAAAGGAAGCATTACTACAGAATACATAAGAGAATCATTAGGGAAAACCACCAACAATAAGTTTCCGGTTATGATGTTCTTGCTGGATATTCCCGATAGAAATTTAGTATATGTTTCTGGTGACGAGTTAGACCCATATACTACAGAATATGATTCTAAAATGGATACAAGATATTCATTTAACCTTCAAAAATTTAAGAACGCCGACATCCTTAGTGTTGAATCTTGGCATTTTTATCTTGGAAAAACAAGATTGAAATGTAAAAAAATTTTAACTCTTTGTTAATTTAAGTTATCGGTTATTAGCATATATGTATCAAAAAAGTAGCCGTCCATACATGGAATGAACGGCTTAACTTAACACATAAAACTCTTAACTAAATGACATTGCGTAATGGGGAGGCTGTTAGATGAAAAATATTGAGTTGTATAAATTATTGGAAATTCCTGATGAGGTGGAAAAGAAACTGGTAGAGTATGGAAATATGAGAAATGTCCATTTACCGGATACCACAGTGAGAAAAGTCTTAAACCGCAGCGAATGGAGCGAAGGAATCGGGGAGCTGCAGGAAGTATTGGGTGATGATCCCGATGGAATTAAAATTCTTTGGGAATTATTGAATATAGCCGGAACATATTCATACATGGAGTACATAAAACACAATATTTCCATGGATATTTTTGCAGATACAATGAAATTCTGCACCAGATTTTTGAAGGAACATTATCGGAATTTTCAAACATATCAATTTATTTGGGCATGGTGGTTTCCTCGCCAAATATCGTTAAACGAGTTTCGGATCGGGGCATTGGAATATGAATTTGTTGACGAGGGAAAAAGGGAGATAGAAATTCATATTCCATCGGATGCCGATTTACGAAAAGAGCAGGTTGCCCTTTCCCTCGAGAGTTTTTATGCATTTCGGAGAAAATATTTTGCCGCGTGGGAAGCGGTATGTCTGACATGCAGTACCTGGATGTTAATGCCCGAATTAAAAGAATTTCTGGGGGAAAATTCCAATATAGTTTCCTTTCAAAACCTGTTTGAAATTGAGAATGTAGATTATGAAGCCACATGGTATATGGGGTGGATTTTCCCGGGCATTCAAACGATTGATGAGCAGCTGCCGGAAAAAACAATGCTGCAGCGGAAGTTGAAACAATACTTATTGAGCGGGAAGAAATTCGGCATAGCAAAAGGCCGCCTTAAGGCTTAGCATTACGCTGAAATTTCCCTTGAAACCCTTGAAAGCCTTGAAACTTTCCTGCGGAAAGAACTTGCGATAGAGTAATAAGTTGGTATATAATAATAAAAACAGTTATTTTTACATATTTTACATGTAGTACTATTGTGTCTCCAATCAAAGGTGGTCGCGCTATATTCCTTAACGGAATTGGCAGGATTGGACAGGGGAATCGTATGGCAGATACAGGGAAAAGGCCGGGGGGCAGGGCAAAGCGGTATTTGCTGCTTCTATTGGCATTCTGGGCATTCACGCTTTTGGAAGCGGCGTCAGGAGGAAGGCCTAGGATGGTATATGGCGCGGAGAAGCGCACCGTGCGGGTGGGGTTCTTTCCCATGGAGGGTTATCATGAGATTCGGGCTGACGGCAGTTTCGCAGGCATGGATGTGGAGTATCTGGAAGCATTGTGCGACTATGTGGACTGGAAAGTAGAATATGTGGTATGCGAAAACTGGAACCACGCTCTGGAGATGCTGGGGGATCAGAAAATCGACCTGGTGGGATCGGCGCAGTATTCCAAAGAGCGGGCGGAGGTGTACCAATATGCCAGCCTGGCCAGCGGCTATACCTTTGGGGCCGTTGCCGTCAACAGTGACAGCACCTTGGCCTACGAAGATTTTGCTGCCATGGGCAGTGCTGCTTTTGGAATTGTGAGCAGTTATATACGAAAAGATGAATTCTATGAATATATGGCGGATCATGGCATCCCCAGTCCCCGGGTGCGGGAGTATGAGGACACGGCTGCGCTGCAGGCCGCTCTTGACGCAGGGGAGATTGACGCCATGGTGCATTCCCTCACGGAAGTCCGGGAGGGACAGCGCGTTGTGGGCAGATTTGCCCCCATGCCTTTCTATTACATAACGTATCAGGGAAATGATGATTTGATGCGGGAGCTTAACCAGGGCGTGGCGGATGTGAAAATGCATCGTCCGGAGTTGGAAAACGAACTGATGGTGAAATATTATGACGGCAGACTGGATCAAACCATTTTGCTTACCAAAGAAGAAAAGGAGTTTATTGCAGAGCAGAAGCGGCTTACCGTGGGATATCTGGAGGAGTATTATCCTTTCTCCTATGAGAATAATGGGGAATACGCCGGGCTGACCAGACAGGTGCTGGAGGAGGTGTCGGTGAGTACGGGCCTTTTCTTTGAGTATGTGAAGCTGGAGGATCTGGAGGAAGCGAAAGAGGCACTGAAGGACGGTCGTATCCACATCCTGGGTTACTGTGGAGAATCCTCTGCAAATATGAAGGCGGAAGGGCTGGCGGTGACAAAGGTGTATGCCCAGGTGCCCCAGGTCATCATTATGCGCAGGAATGATAAATCTGACACGATTGCCACATTGGCGGTAGAGGAGGGCAATCGGGCAGGGGAGGCCGTTCGGAAATTTACGGGTGAGAACACCCGGTTACTGACTTTTCCCACACAGCTTGACAGTCTGTACGCGGTGAAAGCGGGACAGGCTGACGCGGCCATGTGTGACGGTTATCTGGCGGAATATCTGTTAGGCTCTCAGCTTCGTTTCAACAAGATGGAAATCCGCAGTGTATTGAGCGATGCCCACAGCATTTTTATGGTGGTGGCGGAGCAGGAGAACGCCCTTCTGATCAGCATTTTAAATAAAGAATTGATAGAAGTCAGTGACAAGATGGTCAATGACTATATGCTTCAGGATAATTTTTATTCTAAGATGAGCATAGAGAACTTTATCAGTGACAACAGTATTACGATTATACTCATTCTCTCCGTCTGCGCGGCAGCCATTATTCTGGTGCTGTTTTTTCTTCTGCGCAACAGTATGCGGGTGCAGAAGCTGATGTACAAGGACACGGAATTCAATATTTGGAATCTGAATTACCTGCGGTACCGGGCGGCCCGAAAGCTGGCCGGGGACAGGAGCGGCAATTACGCGGTGGCGTACACGGATATCGGCCAGTTTAAGAGTTATAATGCGCTGTATGGCTGGAGCGCGGGGCAGAGGGTGCTGGAACTGGTTATAGAAGCGCTTTCAAAAGAGGTGGACAGCCGGAGAGAACTTTACGCCAGGAGCTATGGAAGTCATTTTGTGCTTTTTGTAAAATACGAGGATTTGAATGCTTTAAAGAGAAGGCTTCTGGATATCGCGGACCGAGTTTCCGAACGCATCCTTGAAGAGACGGACAATCATATGCCTCTGACGATGGGCGTGGGATGTCTGGAAAACGGTGACAGCGATCTGCGGCGGGCCCTGTCCGAGAGTATCCAGCTGGTGGACTCTCTGAAAAATAATTATGGCAGCGCGGTACAGATCTATGACGAAAAGCTGCGGACGCAGCTTCGGGAAAATCATGAGCGGGAGAAGCTGCTGGAGTCGGCGGATGCATACAGAGATTTTGTGGCCTATTATCAGGCAAAAGTGGATATCCGCAATGAGCGGATTGTGGGGGCGGAGGCGCTGGTTCGGTTTAAGGATCCTGCGGCAGAGGGGGCCGTTCGGGCTCCGGGCTATTTTGTGCCTTTTTACGAAAGAACCGGCAGGATCCGGGACATTGATTTCTTTGTGATGGAGAGTGTGTGCAGGATGCTGCGAAGACGCCTTGACGCAGGGCAGAATGTGGTGCCTGTATCCTGCAATTTTTCCCGGGTTCATTTTACTACCGACGGATTTCCGGAAAGATTTGAGGAGATAGTTGAGAAATACCAGATTCCCAGGGAACTGATCGAGGTGGAGATCACAGAGACCCTGGTGATGGAGGAAGTGCAGCAGCAGAAGGTCAGGGAGGTCGTGGGTATCCTGCGGGAAAAGGGGGTGCGTCTTTCCATTGACGATTTCGGCTCGGGTTATTCCTCTTTGGGCGTATTTGAGCAGATTCCGTCTTCCGTTATCAAGCTGGATCGGTCTTTCCTTCTCAACAACGAGAATCGCGTCCGGCAGGTACAGATTATGAAAAACATTGTGAATCTGGCCAGGGATTTAAATGCCCAGGTGGTATGTGAGGGAGTGGAGACAAAAGCCGACACGGAACTTATGCTGGAGATAGGCGCTTATGTGGCCCAGGGATACCATTATTGCAGGCCGGTGCCGGAGGATGTGTTCGAAAGAATGCTGGATTAGGGCCTCCGGCAGTTCGGAAAAAGCAACCCGGAATAGATGGGGGATTGGAAGAAATCCATGAACAGTTGAACTTATTTCCCAAATGATTTTGCTGAAGGTAAAAAAACAATGGTGTTTTTGCATAATATCACGGGGGGAAATATGTGCAATTTTATGGGTAATGTACACTTTTTTTCTTGCAATACATTAAGCAATGTGTTAAAATCATACCAAACCTATCCCGGTTTTATCCCGGTCCCTTTTGGCTGGGATTTATCTATTTGAGGAGGGAAACAAATGAGACTGAAACAAAAATTGATTATGTTGGTTCTGATTCCGGTGGTGGTTCTGGGGTTTGGTGTGGGCTTTTTTTCATTTGTCCAGGCTAAGAACGCGCTGGTGCAGGCCATAGAGGGACAGCTGCAGGTAGCCTGCAGGGGATACAGCGATGATCTGTACGCGTTCAGGGATATGGATATTGACATTACGGTGTTTGAGGGGGATACCAGGGCGTACAGTTCCATAGAAGGGGTGGTGGGGACCAAGGCTTCCCAGGAGGTGATCGAGACTACCTTAAACGGCGGCAGGACATTTTTCAGCCCTGATGTGATGGTGGACGGACAACCTTATTACGGATATTATATGCCCACGGAAGGAGGAATGCTGTTTGCGGGAAAGCCCCAGGCGGACGTGCGGAAAGTGCTGACCCAGCTGCTGGCAGCCATTTTGTCCATCTCCGCAGGGATCATTGTACTGGTGACCATTGTAGCTTATATCATTGTCAGCAGGATGGCTCGGCTGATTATCAATGTGAGCGCCACGGTGAGTCATGTGGCCGAGGGCGATCTGACCGGAGAAGTACGGGATATGGCAGGGCGGGATGAGATCGCCGCAATGAATAACTCCGTGAGCTCCATGGCACGGAAGCTGAAGATGATGGTTTCCGATATTTCCAAAGTAAGCCGGGAGGCCCAGGGATCGGCGGAGAGCCTGCGGGGAACGGCGGCCTCCACGCTGAGTGCCAGTGAGGAGATTGCCAAGGCCATTGAGGATGTGGCCCAGAATAATACCAGCCAGGCGAGGATTGTGGCCAGCATCACGGGGGGCATCGGAGTCATGCGGCAGAAAACTTCTGACATCGCCGTCTGCGTGCAAGATATTGAGAGCTGCTCTTCCAGCCTGACGGATAATTGCAATGATATGCGGGAGAAGATCGAAGCCACCCAGGAAACCAGTGAGTTGATGTCCCAGAGTGTGGTGGGCATCAAGGAAAAGATTGACGAAACCAATCGGGTGATCGCCAAGATGTCCGAGATCCTGGACAGCATTGAAGATATTGCCTCCCAGACCAATCTGCTCTCTTTGAACGCGTCCATAGAGGCGGCCCGGGCGGGCGAGATGGGAAGGGGCTTTTCAGTGGTGGCGGACAGCATTCGTACCCTGTCGGAGAATACGGCCAGGGAACTGGTGGGGATTAAGGATATCATTTCCAACATCACAGAGGACTTCAAGGATTGTGCAGACAGCATAGATGTGGTGGTGCAGAACAATTCGGAGAGTATGAAGGGCATAGAGGAGGTTATTGTCTCCTTTAAGCAGGTGGACGAGGCCATCAGGAATAACACCACCCAGGTGGAAGCCATCGGTCGGGCAGTAGAGGAGACCCAGGAACAGATGCAGGGGATCGCAGAGGAAGTATCCGTGCTGGGAGAAGTCTCCGAAAGCAATGCCGCCGCCAGCCAGCAGGTGAACGCCTCCATCGAGGAACTTACATCGCTGATGCATTCTGTAGACCAGAGCACGGTAGACCTGGCTCGGGAGGCAGAAAGCCTGATGGAAGAATTATCCATATTCAAGCTGTAGATATACATATTTGCAAGAAGGGGCTGCTGCAATCTGCAATGCCCCTTCTTTTTACGTACATTCATGAATTCTTAAGGTTTTTTTTACAAAAACTGCGGGATTTTACCCAAAGGCTGTGCTATTATAATAAGAAGTGGTTCATGTGGAAAAGGAGAAAGCTATGCAAAAAAAAGTTTCGGCGGCGCTGGTTATGGTTTTATGCGTGTTTGCATTTTGGACAGGCTGGGGAAAAGGGGCGGCTTATGCGGAAGACGGCTCCTCGGAAAATTCCTTTTACGGAAATGTGGAACTGCTTCGGCAGGATCAGGGAAACTATGTGGTGCAGGTCACGGTGGAAAACAGGGGAGAGGATTTTTCCGGCAAGGTGCAGGTAGTTTTTCAGGCTGCCAGCGGCATGGGAAACTGTGCCTATGAGACGGAGGTAACGCTTCCTTCCCAGGGAAAGAAACAGTTTGCCGTCACGGTGACAGGCCGGGCAGTGGATGAGATCAGGGGGGAATGCGTTCTGCGTTTCCTGGACGAAAAAGGCAGGCTGCTTCAGACCATTCCGCTGAAGAATGTGCTGGGCAACTCCACGCCGGGGATTGCCGTGGGCATTTTATCCGATGCTTATTCCGAACTTACCTATCTGGACGCCGGGGGATCCAGTCTTTATATGAAGGGGAATTCATACCCCCTGAACCTGATCAGACTGGATGGAGACAGCCTGCGGGGATATCTGGAGGGGCTGTATTTTCTGGTCATTGACCAGTTTAATGTATCCACCCTTCGCAGTGAGGATATCCGGGCGATTCAGGATTGGGTGAAAGACGGCGGCTGGCTGATCCTGGGAACCGGTGCATACGGGGAGCAGACCCTTTCCGGCTTTGAGGAGGATTTTCTGGAGATGGAGTATCTGGGCGTGTGGGAGGCCGGAGAGGAGAACTTGGCCGCCGAAAATGCCGATAGATACGGATATTATTACAGCTATGTGGAAGCGGAAGTTGATTTTGGGCAGATGACGATCGCCCAGCTGCGTTACGGCTTGAAAGGGGACGAAAATGAGGGTTCCCAGAACCCGGCTGTTTACAAGACCATCGGAGACGGGGCGGCGGCAGTCTATTTCTGCTCTCTGGGGGATGAGCAGCTCCGAAAACTGGGGAATTATGCTGTGGAGGGTATGTATGAGGAACTGATGGGGCAGTCCCGCAGTTACCAGTCCTACAATCGGTATTCCGGCATGGACAGCGTGGGGCAGAGGCTGCTGGCCTTTATAGACAACCGAAACGCGGGGGTGGACTTTTCCCTGCTGAAATGGCTGATTATGATCTATGTGGTATTGGCGGGGCCAGTGCTGTACCTGGTCCTGCGCAAATGCGGAAAGCGCGAGTGGTACTGGGTGGGAGTGCCCGTAATGGGGCTTATGTTTATTGCCGCTGTTTTTTTCCTGGGACAAGGGGCCCGGGTCAACGAGACCAGAGTGTATTCCGTCACGGCCCAGCGGGCTGACAGCAACCGGGAAGATACTTATTTTCTGGCATATCATTCGGGAGTAAAGCCCTGGGAGGTGCGCCTGGAGGAAGGTTATGATGTGGCCGGGCCCGGCTGGAACGGATATGAGGGGAAATATTTCTATAACACCAACGATTATTTTTACAGGGTAGGCCGCGACAGCAAGGGGCTGTATATGGGAATAAAGCCCCAGGAGAACTTTGACAACGGCTTCCTCCATGCAGCAGGGCGTGCGGTATCCCGGGGAATCATCTCCGGGGAAAGACTTCTGGTTAATTCCGGCATCAACGGAGGCATCAGCGGCATGGCCGCCAATGGGACGGATTGTGACCTGGCCTATATGGCAGTGTGGCTGGAGCGGGAACTTATGGTATTTAAGGATGTGAAGGCGGGGGAAACTCTGGATTTGCAGCAGGCGGAGGCGGATGGCAGATGTGTGTACCGGAGCAGTTCCATAGAGGATCAGGGGGATATGCTTCGCAGTGACATGATCTCTCTCTATGGACACCGCAGTACCGACGGCGAATATGTTGAGGAAGATATGGCGGCGCTTATCATCGGTCTGGGTATCGCCCAGGAGGAGTCGCCCAGAGGCGGAGAGCGTGCGGTGATCGTGGGATTGGTGAAGCAATATGACAGAGCCATAGCGGACAAATGTAAGGAGACTTCCTACGGCTGTCTGTACGGCTATGGAGAAACGGGGGTGTAAGGATGCTGTATATCAATAATCTGAATAAAAGTTACGGCAAATTCCAGGCGGTGGGCAATCTGACGCTTCACATCCCCAGAGGGGATCTGTTCGGTTTTGTGGGACCCAACGGAGCGGGCAAGACCACCACCATCCGGATGGTCTGCGGGCTGATGCTGCCGGATGGCGGGAGTATCAGCATCAATGGCGTGGACGCACTGGCGCGTCAGAAAGAGATCAGGAAGCAGATCGGCTATGTGCCGGATTTCTTTGGGGTGTATGATAATCTGAAAGTGCGGGAGTATATGGACTTTTACGGTTCCATGTACCGCATGAGTGCCAGGGATATCCGGCAGGTTTCGGATGATCTTCTGGAGCTGGTGAATCTCTCCGACAAAAAAGAGGCATTTGTGGATACGCTTTCCAGAGGTATGAAACAGAGGCTATGTGTGGCCAGAGCGCTGATCCACAATCCGGCGCTGCTGATTCTGGACGAGCCCAACTCCGGATTGGATCCCAGAGCTCGGGTGGAAATGAAGGAACTTTTGCTGAACTTAAAGAGCATGGGTAAGACCATCGTGATCAGTTCCCACATTTTATCCGAACTTTCCGAGATGTGTAACAGCATCGGCATTATGAACCGTGGCAGTCTGGTGGCGGCGGGCCGCATTGAGGATGTGATGGAAGGGGTATTCGGCAGCAATCAGCTTGTGATCACCCTGGACGAGGGAAGGGATACGGCTCTGCGGATTGCCAGCGAGCATGTGAAGGTCAAGGTGGACTCGGCGGGAGAGCATGAGATCAGGCTGTCCCATAACATGACCAAACCGGAAATTGCCGGATTGGTGGGGGAGATGATCGCAGGCGGCGTGGTGGTGACGGGATTCCATAAGCAGGAGGGTGATCTGGAGACGCTGTTCATGCGCGTCACCGGTGACGGAAACCAGTAAGTAAGACTTTTGTTAGGGAGGGCAGTATAATGTATCTCAACCCAATCGTAAAAAAAGATGTAAAGGTGCAGGCCCGCAGCATGAAGATCTGCTGGAGTGTGTTTGCCTATGAATTGATCCTGGCACTGGTCTTTTTCCTGGCTATAAATGTCATCCAGAGTGCCAGCAGATACTCCACCAGCAATATCTACAGCGCCATGGTGTGGCTTTACCCGGTATTGGCAGTGACTCAGCTGATCATTCTGGGTCTGGTGGTGCCGATCAGGACGGCCTCCTCCATATCCGGAGAGAAGGAACGTCAGACCTTCGACATCATGATGACCACCAGTATGTCTCCTTTTTCGATCATAGCGGGAAAGGTGATGACAGCCGTGGTGCAGGGAATGTTTTTTGTGGTGGCCAGTATGCCCGTCATGGCTTTGTCCTTTATAATCGGCGGTATGTCCTGGGCGTATCTGTTCTGGTTTTTGGGGATAGCACTGTTGGTGTCCTTCTTTTCAGCCAGTATCGGCATCCTTTGTTCTTCCCTGTGCAAGAGAAGCATCAGTGCAGTGATTATGTCCTATGCCTTTTACCTTCTGTTCTTTCTGGGGACTGCCCTGCCTACGATGTTGTATGAAGTGGTTAAGAGTAATCTGAATTACACTCTGGGGACTCTGCCCCGGTTCTATGAGGTTTACGGGGATAATATTTATCTTACGCTGCTTCTGAATCCTGCGGTTTATCTGACAGAATTTTTTGCCAGGATTATGATGGGAGAATCCCTGGTAAACAGTCTGGGCAATCACGCGAGCATGAGTTGGCAGCCCCAGACTTCCCAGGTGTGGGGACCGATCGTCTTAGTGACCTCGGGTTACTGGTGGCTAATTATCGCAACCCTGCTGTTCGTAGGGATCTCGTTTTTGTTTCTCTGGATCGCCTCCAGGCGGATCGACCCCATCAGGGGCAGACGGCCCAAGAGCGGTCGGAGATAAAGGGGAAGGCATATGGATATCCGAAAATACCTGTCGGAACAGATCAGAAAGTGCAGAAACAGAATGAACCTGGCCAGGTGCATTGACTGCGGTGTCATGTTTGCGGCGGCGGGGGGCGTGATGGGGATGGTGTTTGAACTGTCC
>OFFL01001439.1_pt1 | contig 17115 bp, 18 predicted proteins | sample 1521391 | NCBI WGS metagenome assembly OFFL01 (sample SAMEA3504082, study PRJEB24116) | mouse gut metagenome | biome: mouse gut; feature: mouse-associated habitat; material: faeces | place: Denmark | collected 2011
TGACCGTCTTGCTGACGACTTTTCATATTTTATCACTCCCATTTCTTTTTGTCAACATATTCTTTTCAAATTTTTTCTTTTTTGATTCTGCTAAATCAAAAAGGGAACAAACCGCAAAAGTGTTTGTTCCCTTTTTGCATATTCTATCACAGTTTTCTCCATCGCTCCAGATTTCCGGCTACTGCTGCCAGCGCCCCCAACAAAGCAGCAGCCAGACCAACCAACATAAAATGATGCTGAACGTCCTTTTTCTTTTGTGCCATATAAATCTGACGAATTTCTTTCATCTTTTTACACAACTCCTCGCCTTTATCTTAAACTGCTCTGGAACGTTCTTTCATCGCCTTTTCAATTTCCCGTTTTGCACTTTTTTCTGCTGCAGCCTCTCTCTTATCATAAAGCTTTTTCCCTTTTGCCAGTGCCAATTCTATTTTTATCTTATCTTTTTTGAAATATGCCTTCAACGGCACTAAAGTAAGCCCCTGCTCCTTCGTTTTTCCTAGCAAACGCATAATTTCTTTTTTGTGCATCAATAATTTTCGTGGACGCATCGGTTCCACATTAAAAATATTGCCGTGCTCATAGGGACTGATATGCATTCCATACAAATATAATTCACCATTTTCAATTACAGCGAAACTATCCTTCAAATTGGCGCGTCCCGCCCGCATAGATTTTACCTCTGTGCCTTTCAATTCAATACCCGTTTCAAAACATTCTTCGATTAAATAATCATGTCTTGCCTTTCTATTTTCTGCAATTACTTTCATGCTCTTTCACCACCTCAAAATCTAATTGTCGGTCTTCTATGCTCACTCTTGTTAATCTCACATTTACCTCTTGGCCCAACTGATAAATTTTCCGGCTGTGCTCTCCCAGCAGTGAAAAACTTTCAGGTCGAAAATGATAAAAATCATCCACTAGCGTAGAAATATGCACAAGGCCCTCTACCGAATTCTCTAACTGCACAAACATTCCAAAGTTTGTAACGCCGCTGATCTTTGCCGCAAAAACCTCTCCCACAAAAGGCTTCATATACTCGGCCTTCTTCAGTTCTACGCTATCGCGCTCGGCATCCTCTGCCACCTTTTCCCGCAGAGAAGATTGTACGGCATACTGATGCATTTTCTCCTCAAGCTGCTCCAAACGCGTTTGCTCCAGTTGTTCCCCATGATGCAGCAATTCTTTTATAACACGATGAATCGCTAGATCAGGATACCGCCGAATAGGCGATGTAAAATGGGAATAATACTGTGCTGACAGCCCGAAATGTCCCAACGCTTCCGTATCATACCGTGCATGCTGCATAGAACGCAGCAGCACACTGTTCACCAATTGTTCTTCAGGCTTATCTGCCACTGCTTCCACGATACTCTGGTATGCTTTTGGATGAATTACATTTCCGGTGCCCTTAATGCTGTATCCCAATGCCTGCAAAAATTTATTTACATCTGCCACATCCTCTACCGCAGGTTCCTCATGCACACGATACAAAAAAGGAACCTCCATCCAGAAATAATGTTCTGCTACCGTTTCATTGGCGCAGAGCATGAATTCTTCTATTATTTTATCGGCAATCCCATTTTCCCGCCACTCAATACGTACCGGCCGTCCTTTTTTGTCCAAAATCACTTTACTCTCCGGTGCATGGAACATCACGGCGCCGCGATGAATCCGTTTGCGTTCTAAAATCCCCTGCAGGCTCTCCATTTCACGCAGCATCGGCAAAATACGTTCGTACTGAGTACACAAGATCTCATCCTGCTCCACCAAAATTTTTGTAACATTTTTGTAGGTCATACGATAATCTACATGAATCACTGATTCGAAAATTTCATGGGCCACAACTACGCCTTTGCAATCTATTTCCATCATACAGGTCAGCGCCAAACGATCTTCCCCTGCATTTAAACTGCAAAGACCGTTGGACAATTTCTGCGGCAGCATCGGAATCACCCTGTCGACTAAATAAATACTTGTAGCACGCTCTAACGCTTCCTTATCCAGCACACTATCCTCTGTCACATAGTGTCCTACATCAGCGATATGTACCCCCAACAGACAGTTTCCGTTAGCCAATCTTTCTACCGACACTGCATCATCCAAATCCTTCGCATCTTCTCCGTCGATGGTGATCATCGTTACATTTCGCAAATCACGGCGCCCTGCCAAATCCCTTGCTGGTATTGTTTCAGGAATACGTGCAGCTGCCTCCAACACTTCAACCGGAAATTCCTGAGGTAAATCGTGTCCAAAAATAATGGACAAAATATCCACACCTGGAGAATCCTTAAATCCAAGGATTTGAACAATTTTCCCTTCGGCACTGCGCGTTTTCTGCGGCCAACTGGTGATTTCCACCAATACCTTCATCCCATTGCGTGCCCCATTAAAATCCTCTTTCGCTATAAAAATATCGCTGCCGAATCGCTTATCATCCGGCACAACAAAACCAAAATGCTTGCTGTTTTCAAAAGTTCCTACCACCTGCTGCACTTTGCGCTGCAAAATACGGATGACTTCTCCCTCGGCCCGAAATTTCGTGCCAGTACGCACATCAAAACCTGCAGGCCGTTTTATTCGCACAATTACTTTATCGCCGTTCAGCGCACCGCCTAAATCAGAAGAATGGATATACAAATCCTCCTGATCACGGTTTTCCGTAATCAAAAAACCAAACCCTTTGGGATGACGGCTGATCACGCCAATTAACAAATTAAACTGAGACGGTAGGCCATAGCGTTTCTTGCGACTTAGTACCAGCGTACCTTCATTTTCCAGTTCCTGCAACAAGCCTTTCAGCTGCACCAAGGATTCCGAACTGTCAGCACCCAACTGTTCTGCCAGTTCGACTTCACTTAACGGACGTACCGCTTCATTTTCAAGATACGTAACAATACTCTCTTTAGTTAACATTACTTCACCTCCAAAATACAAAGGACACCTCCTTTGTTTCTTATATTTTTCGCAGCACAAAGCCACTTCTATTCATTCACAATACATTTATGTTGTTTCCATCATACAGGTTTCTCTATAAAATTGCAACAAAAACTAAAACAGGGCGCTTACTCGCATCTACCATAAACGGTTCCGCAGTAACAGCCCTGTTCTCAAACAAATCTATTTTTCGTCACACTTTTCTCTTTTTTTCTAAGAGATAATGCAGTTTTATCCCATAAGTTCTGTTTTCTCACAGACTACCCTTTTTCTGTTCTGTTTTCGCGTTTTCTGCTGTTTCATCCCAACCAGGCAACATTACCGTAAAGATAGTCCCTTCATTCAACTCGCTAGCCACATGAATCCAACCGCCATGAGCTTCCACCAAAGCCTTTGTAATAGCAAGCCCCAAACCACTTCCGCCTTTTTCCCGATCACGGGAACGATCCGTGCGATAAAAACGCTCAAAAATTTTATCAATATCTTCAGGAGCAATTCCCATCCCCGTATCCTGTACAGAAAAAATGAAATCATTTTTCTCCTGCCGCGCTTCAATGGTAATACGCCCATACTCCGGCGTATAGCGGAACGCATTGTTCACCAGATTAAGGATAATCTGTTTCAGGCGTTTTGGATCTGCATAACAGTACTCGGGTGCATCATCTAAATGCACCTCCAAAGTCATGTTGCGGCTTTCTGCTTCTGCTTCCAAAAGCATATCAAGATCCGCAAAATAATCACGAAAATTGATCAACGTTTTGTCCAGCATCGCATATCCCGCTTCTAACTTGCTTAAATCCTGTAACTCGTTCACCAAGCCTTTCAGACGAATCACTTCGTCATAGAGCACCATCGTTTCTTCTACTTCCAGTGGTTTATTTTTCTCCAGTGCAAATTCCAACTTACTGGCCAGCACAGTCAACGGTGTCCGCAATTCGTGGCTGGTATCCGCTACCATTTGTTTGCGCAAATCATTACTTTTTTGCAGTTCCTGTGCCATTGTGTTAAAGGAACGAGACAAATCCCCTATCTCATCCGTGCTGAAAATGGGCAGCGGTTCTTCAAAGTTTCCCTTTGCCATCCGTTTCGTAGCTTTTGTTAATGCTCTCAACGGATGTACGATTCCTACTGACAACCCAATCCCAATAATAATAGCGAACAGGCTAGTAAAAAATACCCCTTTCCCTGCTGCCGCAATGGCTGATCTTACAAAGTTTTGTTCAAGCTGCATAAACGTTTCACTGAATAGCGCCGCCGGGTACAAAATGCCGATCACATCATTATCTACCCGTAAAATATAGCCTCTGCTGTAAATATCTGATGGTACTTGCTTGCCTACATAACTCATATCATAATAATACAAAATTCGACCGTTCAAATCGCTGAGTACCACCCCAGATTGTTGCAAGTCTGAAAAACGTCCTAGGTTTTCCACTCCGACCCAACTATTGCCATTATACGTATAATAAGTTACGAAGGTACGAGCCCATTCATTCAACATTACCTCATAGGTATCATATAAATATTCGTCAAATGCACTGCTGGTATTTTCAATACAGAGAATGCCAATCAAAATCCCAGTCATCAGCACCACTGCGACCAGTACAATACTGATTTTACTGGTTAATCTCATAATGATCACCGAATTTATAACCTAGACCATACACAGTTAGTATATAAATAGGTTTTTGCGAATTGGGCTCTATTTTTTTGCGCAAATTGCTCACATGGGTATCAATCGCCCGCTCATAACCGGCATAGCTTTCTCCCAACGTAGCATTCAGTAGTTGCAGCCGACTGTAAGGGCGCCCAATATTTTGACACAAGGTGATTAAAATTGCATACTCTGAAGGCGTCAAATCTACTATTTTTCCCTGCTGTTTTACTTCCCGACGGCCCAAATCCACCTCCAACGTACCAAAAGTGAGAACCTCATCCGTCGTGCTCTTTCCTGAGCCAGATTTTGTGCGTCGTAGCACGGCCTTGATTCGTGCCTTCAATTCCCGCAGGCTGAAAGGTTTTGTAATATAATCATCTGCACCCAATTCCAACCCCAACAGCTTATCAATTTCTTCATCCCGTGCAGTCACCATAATAATCGGCACATCTGAGTCGCGGCGAATATATTTGCAGACTTCCAAGCCATCCATTTTTGGAAGCATTAAATCCAGAATTACCAAATCCGGCTTCTTCTCGTCAAAAATAGTAACAGCCTCTTCCCCGTCTTTTGCTACTAACGTATCAAAATCTTCGGCACGTAAAAACTCTGCAACATTTGCTCTTATATTAGTCTCATCTTCTACAATTAAAATAACATCTTTCACGATACTGCCTCCTCTCCTGTTATCGCAGGGGATGTCACTACAGGACGCCAATACGCTGTAAGAGAATCACTGTGTTCAGCGAAATATGCTTCTCTCTGGTTTTGATACATGCTGCTGTAACTGTTCCACGCTGGCGCAGTGTTGTCTTCAAATATCACACCGCTGGATAATAACGTTTGAGTTGGGTCGCTCTCCCGTTGTCCAGCAAAGGAAGCCACAACTGCTTCACTGAAACTTTCCTGTATCCAGCTTTGCTGTTCTTCCGTCAGCATGTCCCACCAATCGCGCATCGTTACTAACGGCTGGATGCTATAAACTGCTCTCAAATCATATATCTTCGTATTCTCTAACGCTTTTGTTTCTCCCAGATGCTTTACAATTCCATAAGATTCCCACTGCACTTGTCCATTATCCACCAGATACAAATAGCCGTCAGGCACAAAACCCACGCCGTAGAAATCCTGCGGCAATATGTCTAATGCTTTCCTGCCTTCTGCACCTAGAATATAACTCTCCACCGCCTGTAAGTTACTGAACAGATAAGGTTGCTTATACAGCGCATAAGCAGTCTGCAATTGTTCTGCGCTCTCTAACTTTAAGCAAGCCATTTCCAAACTGCCCAACTCCACATACTCCGCAAATTCTTCTGCGTTGCTCCATTCATTCGTAGCATACACTTTGACTACGATTGTATTTTCCGACTTTTCCTGCAGAGTCTTTGCAAAATTTTCCAGTTGCTGATAGCCAATACTGCCCTGCCGGTAATTTGTTGCCAAACGAATCGCCAACTCCTGTTCACCCGCCAAAGCTTCCTGCGTTGGTGCCTTATCCCCGCAGCCAATCATAATCAGAGACAACACCCCAAAAAACAACATCAAAACCAATATGTTTCTTTTTTTCATCATTACATACCCGTTTCATAAAACAGCGCTTAAAGTATTTCCTCAGTAATTACCATATTTCTTTATTATACAATTACTAAAAAAGAAATACCGTTCTCTGCTCTTTTTATCTATCTCAATAACATTATCTCTGCGCTTTCATTTTTTCAGCACAATTCACACAATATTTTTCTAACAGTAAATGCTTCATATCCCACAAATTTTGTGATAAATCCACGTAATAATTATGTGGATGTTCGAAGCGTAATACCTCATCCCATAAAGTCGCAATTTGTTCCTTGCAGAACTGTTGGATCTCCTGCAAGTTAGGAGATTGATAAACGCACTCTCCTTTTACAAACACCGGAACCTGTAATGGTTTTGCTACAAAATCTTTTATAATTTTACGTTTCCAGGTATAGGAAGGGTCAAAAATCTCATAAGGCTGACTGTCATCTATCACCTCATCAGCCAAAGTAATCACATCAGCAATAGCTTTGCCTGTACCGCATTCATACAGACGCCATGGCTTTTTGAAGCCAGGATTGGTGATTTTTTCTACATTTTCACTGATTTTAATTTTAGGCACCAGTTGACCATCCTTTTCCACTGCCGCCAATTTATATACACCGCCAAATACTGGATCGGATTTTGCCGTTACCAAACGTTCCCCTACACCAAAGGAATCTACCCGACCACCTTGGTCTAGAATATCACGGATAATATATTCGTCCAGCGAGTTCGAAGCTACAATACTACAATCTGTATAACCCGCTTCGTCTAACATAGCCCGAGCTCTTTTGGAGAGATAAGCAATATCGCCACTGTCGATGCGCACCCCTTTGGGGCGGAATCCTCTGGGAACCACTTCCTCGTCAAATATTTTGATCGCATTAGGCAGCCCCGATTGCAATACATTGTAGGTATCAATCAGCAGAGTACAATTGTCTGGATAGGTTCGCGCATAATTGCGAAAAGCCTCTTCCTCGGTAGGAAACATCTGCACCCAGCTGTGCGCCATAGTACCCAAGGCCGGAATATGCATATCCCTATCGACAATCGTGCAGGCTGTACCCACACAACCGCCGATATACGCCGCCCTGGCACCCATAATTGCACCGTCGGCACCTTGCGCACGACGAGAACCAAATTCCATAACGCTTCTACCCTCTGCAGCCCGTACAATTCGATTGGCTTTTGTAGCAATTAAACACTGGTGACTGATTGTCAACAAAATCATTGTTTCCAAAAACTGTGCCTGGATTGCTGGCCCCCGTACCGTAAGCAACGGTTCTCCCGGAAATACGGGCATACCCTCTGGAATTGCCCATACATCGCAGCTGAATTTGAAGTTGGCCAGATAATCTAAAAATTCCTCGCAGAAGCAATTTTTCCCTCGCAAATATGCAATATCCCGCTCTGTAAAATGCAAATTTTTTAGATAATCAATCACCTGCTCAAGCCCTGCCATGATAGCAAAGCCCCCTTCATCAGGTATGCGCCGGAAAAACATATCATAATAGGCAATTTGGTCAGCCACGCCATGCTCTAAATAGCCATTGGCCATAGTAATTTCATAAAAATCCGCTAACAATGTCAAATTCATTTTGTCTTCAATTTCTTGTTTCATGTGGAAACTCCCCTTCCTCAACCATGCTGCAAATTTTTGCAAGAAAACCCTTCTGCTACTGTCTGTCGAACTCTCCAAAATCCATTACAATCACACGAAATCTGTTTCTGGATCTCCATCAGGTATAATATTCCAACCGTCATAAATGCCGCCGTATTTTTCCACAAAATCATAGAGCGCATAAGTCACTTCCAGCATTGTTTCCTGGGTCATATTATGTTTAATCAAAACACGTAGCCCAAAGTTATAGTCGGGAATCCGTTCATCAAAGAAATTATCATCTAAAATTTCACAGCCTCCATCCCGCATACGTACCGATGCCTGTTTGCGGGAAGCTCCATTATCGAAGTAGAACCAATGGGTAACCTCTCGCACCTGTGTCAAGTCCTCGCCTTTCTCCGCCATAAGTCTCAGCATACGACGGTTTTTCATGATTTGCATATCCAACAGACTTGGATACAACACATTAAAATAAAAATTCCATGGCGCATCCTTGTCCAACAGATAGTTGAATTCATAGTCATCAAATTCAGAAGCAATTTTCCCCACCAGACCGGCTAAGAATTCATCACTTTCCGCATAAAAATATAACATTCGCGTACCGCCAGTGGTGATACTAGCCACATGCTTCGCGTGTGCCTCATCCCGATATACAGCAACAATGCGGTCTTCGATTTCAAAAAGCCGCGGCTGTTCCTCCGCTGTATAAAACCCATCCTCTGTAGGATTCTTGATTGTAAATTGAATACCTAGAAGATGATAGTACGTGGTAACCGGCGCAATCTTGGCCACTTCCAATTCTATCATAATCAACGCTTTTTCATCATCCAAATAGGTTACATAAGTATCCCAATCCTCGGCCATTTTATTTATCTCTGGTAATTCTTCTTCCTCCAACCCAGTTGTAAACTCAATAAAATCTTTATCTTCCATAAAATAGATTCTCTCCTTTATTTTGCAAAGCAAAAAATGATATACAGTGTTATTATATCCTATCTTTTGCGGTTTGTCATGTATTCCTGTTATTTTTCTTAGCAAAAAAGGCTACCAACAAATACAATGTTGATAGCCTTCAAATAGAACGGAGGGGGTGGGATTCGAACCCACGGAACCCGCAAAGGTTCAGCGGTTTTCAAGACCGCCACCTTAAACCACTCGGACACCTCTCCGAATGGACTATATTGTAACAGGAAAAATAATGATTGTCAAGCAACGACATTTTTGGGATCATGTCAAGTTGTTGTGGGATTAAAATCTATGTATTTTATAAAAGGAAACCAGCAGACAAATCGGTATTATGAAATGCAGTGAATACAACCGGCTTCATCCCGCAAAAAACTATTGACAGTAGTATATCAGAATCAGTATACTAACTCTATAATATTAAAAAGCATAGTTTTTTAGACAATTTGTAGATACAGTGCATTTAGTAGATATATGAAAAATTTTTCTATATATCTATTTTTTTATGCTTACTTTGAGGTTCTAAAAAACTATAATTTTCAAAATGCAGCGTCGTTTCTACATAACAAAATAAGAATGTATCGACGGGAATGCAATAATTTGATAAAAGAATAATATTTTTTTGTATAGTTTTTGAAAAAGAAACTGTACAATTGAGAAAAATTTGGTATCATATATTAAGTACATTATGATAGGTTTCATGGTGTAGCAAAAACGGAAGGTAGTGACCAAAATGAATGATAAGTTGCAGATTAATATGCTGGGCGGATTTTCTCTGCAATATCGGGATAAGGTGATTGATTATCAAAAAAGTCGTTCTCACAAACTTTGGTTAATTTTAGAATATTTGATCACATTCCGTGACAAAGATATCACACAGGATGAGCTAATTAATCTATTGTGGGGCGATGAGTTTACTGAAAATCCTGCAAATACGTTGAAAACTTTATTGCACCGTTTGCGCAGTATGCTGAATGAATTAGAATTTGCACCAAGTAAAGAAATGGTGTTGTACAATCACGGCGTTTATGCATGGAATAATAACCTGGAATGCGTTATTGATACTGAACAATTTATGCACTTCTGCGAACTGGGAGATGAAACAGACAACCCAGAAGAAAAAATCACTCACTATATGCGTGCATTAGAGTATTATAAAGGAGACTTTTTACCAAAGTCTTCATTGGAACCATGGGTCGTTTCAATTAGTACTTACTATCATTCCGAATATTTACGCCTTGTACACATTTGTGTCGCACTTCTGAAAGATGCGAAAAGACTCTATGAGGTGATTACACTGTGTCAGCAGGCAATTGCTATTGATCCTTATGAGGAATCCCTGCATTATGAATTAATCCGCGCTCTGTTAGATACTGGGGCCCAACAGGCAGCGTTAACGCATTATGAATATGTAGTAGATTTATTTTACAGTGAATTCGGAATCAATTTATCTGAAAATCTGACCACGTTATATCAGGAAATTATTAGGACCAGTAATAGTGTTGAGGTAGATTTGAGCATTATTCGTGATAAACTGCAGGAAGAAGACGACAGTCCTGGCGCCTTTTATTGTGAGTATGCGTTATTTAAGGAAATTTATCATTTGGAATGCCGCTCAGCCAGTCGAAACGGACAGTCCATCTATTTATGTCTGATATCAGCCACGGACGGTAATAATCATGTGCTAGAGAATCTGAAACAGCACAATGTAGCTATAGATCAGCTGCGCAACGCAATCCAATATTCATTACGGCGCGGCGATGTATTTACACGTTATAGTGTATCGCAATATTTGATTCTCTTGCCAACTATCAGTTATGAAAACTGTGAAATGGTATTAAAACGAATTCAGCGCAATTTCAAATTAAATAATTCACACTCAAAGGTTACATTAACATATAAAATACAGCCATTAACTCCAAATATGTGATAATTTTTCCTTTACAAGCAATGTTACGTATGTTATAATGAAAATCAAGAAAAATATAGAAATGTAACTGTTTGTATGGAGGTTTTATAAATGAAAAGAAAATTTAAACAATGGATTTGTGTGCTATTGTGCTTTGCATTTTCTTTTTTTACACTCTGCCCTATTGCTATGGCAGATGGCGCAACTGTGCTTTCTAATGAAAAAGCAAAAGTGGATGTGAGCAATGCAAAAAATGGATATATTTTGGTTGCCCACAACGGTCAGGCAAAAAACAGACTGAAGGTACGGGTTACCGGACCCAGCGGTACCGTATATACTTATGATTTAAATAAAAATGGTCAGTACGAAACATTTCCGTTGTCTGACGGAAACGGAAAATATACTGTTGGGGTTTATGAAAATACCAGCGGTAATAAATACGCATTGGCCTACAGTACACCGGTAACTGTAATGCTGACCAACGACTATGCACCATTTTTGCATGCAAATCAATATGTAAATTACACATCCAATAGTCAGGCAGTGAAAAAAGCTGCTGAATTGACAAAAGATAAAAAAACTTCACTGGATAAAATTACCGTAATTTATGAGTTTGTAGTAAGTAATCTAACTTACGATAAACAAAAAGCTAAAAATGTACAAAGCGGATACTTGCCCAATGTGGATAAGGTATTGGCTGAGAAAAAAGGAATCTGCTTCGATTATGCTGCTCTAATGACGGCAATGCTGCGTAGCCAAGGAATTCCCACCAAGCTCGTGGTAGGTTACACCGGTGATGTATATCATGCATGGATCAATACGTTCATTCCTGAAAAGGGATGGGTAGAAGGAATCATCTTCTTTGACGGCACTACATGGAAGTTGATGGATCCTACATTTGCATCCAGCGCCAATCAGAGTAAACAAATCATGGAATACATTGGCAACGGAAGTAATTACAGTGCTAAATATGTATACTAAATAGTTGGAATATTCCAACAAAAAAATGAAAGAGCAAGGAGATTTTATATGAAAGAGAAAACGTTCGACGCATCGTATGTTTCTGCCTTCTGCATGGAAATGTATTTGATTATTCGGGCAGGAGTCCCTTTCAGTGAGGGCGTGGCTTTGTTGCGTGAAGATGAGCGCAATAGCTACCGCCGAACTGTGCTCGATCATCTCTATGAACAATTAGAATTAGGGGAACCCCTTGCAGCTGCTATGCGCGCTGCAGGAGGTTTCCCTGTTTACGTTGTAGAGATGGTTGATATTGGTCAGAGAACGGGGCATTTAGAAAATGTATTTCGTTCCTTGGCGGGATATTATGAACGAATTGAGCAACTGCAGAAAAGTATCCACAACGCGATAATCTACCCGACAGTACTTCTGGTAATGATGTTATTTGTCGTAGCAGTCCTTTTAATCAAAGTATTGCCCATTTTTCGCGAGGTGTTCCAACAACTGGGGGCAGAACTTTCCCCAGTGGCACAAATGTTAATGCAGTTCGGCCAATTTTTAGGACGCTACGGGTTGGTATTTTTGCTTGTGCTGGCGTTCCTTGTTTTAGCAGGTGCAGTATTGCTGCGCAAGGATACCCGCAAGACAGCTTTCTTGGCATGGCTGCAAAAAAGCAGTGAAAATTGGACCATCAGCAAAATGATTGCCTCCTCCCGATTGGCCGATGCCTTAGTCATGACCTTGTCCAGCGGTATGGATATTGATGCTTCTCTGGATATGGCTGCACGATTAGTATCGGGAAACAAGATACAGGAGAAACTCACCCAATGCAAACGACTGATGCTCCTGGAAAATAAATCATTTGCAGATGCCAGTTTGGACAGCGGTTTATTTGCGCCGTTGTACTGCCGTATGATTGCCGTGGGTTTCCGCACTGGCAGCATTGACCCTGTCATGGAAGAAGTTGCGCGCCGTTGCGCTGAGCAGGTAGATGATCAAATGGAGGCCATGCTGAACCGTATCGAGCCTACACTGGTGATTATTATGTCTGTCATGGTAGGTTTGATTCTGTTATCAGTTATGCTGCCCCTAATGAGTATTATGTCAGCCATTGGATAAGGGGCGATGCAGATGAATTGGCTAAAAGAAAACGTATTTTCCATTCTCTTGTTCTTCGCAGTGATGGGTATTATGCTCTACGGTTTCAACGATGCAGCGCAAAGCAGCAGCGAAGAACAAATGCGTATGACCGAGGACAGTCTGCGCCGTGCAGTGGTAAGTTGCTATGCATTAGAAGGACGATATCCGCCCAATGTAGACTACTTACAACAGCAATACGGCCTGCAAATCAATGAAAAAAAATATATTGTCCATTATGAAATATTTGCAGAAAATATCATGCCCGATATCACAGTATTGGAGAGGTAATGCCGATGCGAAAAATAAAAACAGTCAATCATAGCACCGATACGCTATTTGTTCTGGCGTTGTTCTGCATTTTCGCCGCTTCTGTACTTTCAGTACTCCTTGCTGGGGCCAGTGCTTATCAGGATATCGCCGACCGCATGGAAAGTCAATATGCAGAGCGTACCTGTCTTTCCTACCTGGACGCTAAGATTCGACACTATGATGAAAGTGGCATGGTATCTGTAGAATCTTTCGGCGGCCAAAGTGCCCTTGCCCTTTATGAAGACTACGATAATGTTCGTTATAAAACGTTGATTTATTATGCAGATGGTTATGTGCGGGAGCTTTTCTTTGAAGAAGGCTTAGAATTTCAGCCCGAAAACGGTCAGATTGTCATTCCAGCCAAAGGGCTGCAAGTAACCTATAAAGCAGATAATCTGCTGCAGCTGGAATGTATCGGTCAAGATGACCGACAGGAAACGCTGTTAATCTATCTGCACAGTGGGAAAGGAGCTGAGCAGCATGCATAAACAACACGCGCCAAAAGCGACCTTGTTTTTGATGGAATTGATAACCGTCATTTTCTTCTTTTCCATCTGTGCAGCCATTTGTATCAGTGTTTTTGGCTCGGGACAACAAATGGCTCGCAACAGCCATAATCTCAGCAATGCAGTGATGGAAGCCCGCAGTGCGGCCAGTTGCTATAAGGCAGTCGAGGGAGACTTGTCCGACGCAGCCGCGTTGTTAGACGCACAACTGCAAGACGGACAGTTGATTTGTTATTTTGAGCAAACCTGGCAGAAAAGCAACGCTTTTTGCGCCGATGGTTTTGTATTGACAGTAAAACCCCTGGAAAAAGCCGGGGAAGCCTCTATTACTGTCCAAAACAGTAAAGCTGACACATCGCTGTACCAGCTGCGAGTGAAAAGCAAAACAGGAGGCAGACAAGATGAGTAAAGAAAAAAATGGGCGTTCCGCCGGAATGCATGTGGGCAGCGCTTCTATCGTAATGATTTTTGCCATACTGTGTCTGACGGTGTTTTCTACGTTATCTTTTGTAACCGCCAACCATGAGCGCAGCCTGGCAGAAAAATCCGCCTTGGCAGTGCAGCAGTATTATGATGCTGATTGGCAGTGCGAAGAAATCTACGAACAAATTTATCAATGTTTACAGGAAAACGACAATATAGAACGACTGCAGACATTGGGCGTAGAAATGGTACAGCAAAATGAAACGCGCTATCTCTCTTACGCTGTAGACATCGACGACCAGCAGGCATTGGCAGTGCGTCTGGCAGTTTTGCCCGACGGCACGATACACACAGAACAATGGAAAGTAATCGCTACAACGCAATGGGAATACTCTGACGAAATTGCTGTATGGAATGGAGATTAAAACAGGAAAGGTGATTATATGGCTAATTTGGAAAACCTGTTGAAGCTGGCAGTAGATGCCCATGCTTCTGATATTTTTATTATGGCCGGATTGCCTCTGACCTACAAGGCAAACGGAAAATTGATTCACGTTGACGAAGACCGGGTAATGCCGCCCCAATCTGAAACATTGGTACAAGAAATCTATCAATTGGGCAATCGCGATATGCATCGTGTATTGGACACCGGCGATGATGATTTTTCTATTACAGTACCCAACCTCTCCCGCTTTCGCGTCAGTATCTACCGACAGAGAGGCAGCTTTGCGGCAGTAATTCGTATTATTCCCTTTGGAATTCCTGACTACCGCAGACTGCAAATTCCTGAAGAAGTGATGTCAGTCGCAGAAAAAACAAAAGGTCTGGTATTGGTCACAGGACCTGCCGGTGGCGGAAAATCTACTACATTGGCATGTATCATTGACCGCATCAACCAAACCCGCGAGGGACATATTATTACACTGGAAGAACCTATTGAATATCTGCACCGTAATGCAAAGTGCGCAATCAGTCAACGGGAAATTGGACTGGACACAGAAAGCTACCTTTCAGGATTGCGGGCCAGCCTGCGTCAAGCGCCTGATGTCATATTACTGGGAGAAATGCGCGATTATGAAACCATCCGCACTGCAATGACGGCAGCCGAAACCGGCCATTTGGTAATCGGCACATTGCATACTGTAGGCGCTGCAAACACCATTGACCGCATCATTGATGTCTTTCCTGCAAATCAGCAGCAGCAGATTCGTGTGCAGCTGGCGATGGTGCTGCAAACTGTCATCTCACAGCAACTGGTGCCTCTGGAAGGCGGCGGTTTGGCGCCTGCATTTGAAATTATGCATCTCAACAGCGCCGTGCGCAATATGATACGGGAATCTAAAATTCATCAGTTGGATGCCTTCATCGCTTCCTCCAGCGGAGAAGGCATGATCACCATGGACAATAGTCTGCTGAATTTGGCAAAACAAAAGAAAATTTCTAAAGAAACCGCAATAAAATTTGCAACCAACACAGAAGTTATGGAAAAACGAATGTCATTGTTGTAGGAGCATGCTATGAACAAAAAATGGCTAAAAAATGGTTTAACATTGCTTTTTTTTGCAATCTTCCTTTATGCCGGAGGCAATTTATTTTTAATCTGGCAGGAATATCGCCAAGGCGATAATTTATATCAGACAGCACAAACAGAATTTTTGACTGCGCCGGATATGGACGCAGAATTTGAATCAGACGAACCGATGACCTGGCCCACTTTTCTCATCGACTTTGACAGCCTGCAGGCAATCAATCGTGAAGTAAAAGGCTGGATTTGGATTTATGACACTGTGGTAAATTACCCTTTGGTGCAAAGCGGACAAAACAATGATGCCTACCTGCATAAAACCTATGACGGTACCTCCAATAGCTCCGGCAGTATCTTTATGGACTATCGCAACGCCAGTGATTTTTCCGACGCCAATACAATTATTTACGGACACAATATGAAAAACGGCAAAATGTTTGCCGTACTGAAAAAATTCGGCAATCAGGATTTCTATGACAGCCATCGTGAGTTCTATATCATGACACCAGAAGGCAATCGCCGCTATGAAATTATTGCAGCCTTTCAAACAGATGCGCTCAGCAATATCTACGACCGCAATTTTTCCAGCACAGAAAAACGCCAGGCATGGTTTCAAAAAGTTCTGCGCAGTTCTGCAATACTGGCAGGAGTAGAAGCCAGCGCGGAAGATTCCTTTGTCACCTTGTCCACCTGCGTTTCCGGCAATGATTATCGCGCACGCTTCGTTGTCATCGGCCGTTTCGCAGAACTTGAGCCAATTTATGAAGAAACGCTTCCAGCCGAAGAAGCAGGAAAAACAGAGTTTCAGAACGAAATGAATGGACAGAACTAAAAACGAGGTGGATAAATTATGAAGAAAAAAATATGGGCCATGCTGCTGTTGTGCGTCTTTATGCTTTCTATGGTTGGCTGCGGCAGCAACACAACCGCATTAAACGATGTGCAGGTAGAAATGCAAAACGAAGACCGCACATTGGATGAGACCAATCAAATAACGGCAGAATTGAGTTATCCGATATTTTCAGATCACAGCAGCGACGGCAAAGCAGATAACATGCTGGCGGAATTGAATGCACAAATACAAAACAATATAGACGCATTCCTGCAGCAAACTGCCGACGCGCAACCTGGAGACATCTTTGCCTGTCAGAATGAAGTCGTATACAACAACAACGGGCTGGTATCCATTGTAGAACACCAAAATCTCGCAGGAGAGTATCGACAATATGCCGCCACATATAGCTTGCAAAATGGCAAAAAAGCAACACTGGGCGAGCTGCTGGACAAAAAAGAAAGCCAGGCAGAAGAACTAGTTCTGCAACAGCTGGGCGGCGTAATACAGTCAGACCCCAATACCTTTCACAGTGATGCAGCAGATTATGTACAAAACAATTTAGATAAACTGCAATACTACAGAAGCTCCGAAGGCCTGACCGTATTCTTCCAAGCAGGAGAAATCGCTCCAGAATCAGTAGGCGTTATTGAAATCGTCATTCAGTAATACCTAGCGCTTTTAGCAATACCGCAAAATTAAACAGACCTCCCAAGGCAGAATAAATTTGATATGTACCCAGAATCCTGGACACATATTTATAAACTAGGCGGAACACA
>OFFL01001445.1_pt1 | contig 17024 bp, 20 predicted proteins | sample 1521391 | NCBI WGS metagenome assembly OFFL01 (sample SAMEA3504082, study PRJEB24116) | mouse gut metagenome | biome: mouse gut; feature: mouse-associated habitat; material: faeces | place: Denmark | collected 2011
CTTATCGCGTTATTTCAATGTCGTTTGTCATAGTCGAAAGCCTGAGAATGTTTGTCTAACAAAAAGTTTAAAAACGCGCGGCAGGCAACGTCTATTTCGCGGTACGTGCGGTTGAAGTCGCGCGTGTACCAAGGGTCGTCAATATCCGATTTAACGGGCAAAAAATCGCCCAGCTTTAAAATTTTTTCCGCATAACCTCCGCCCGTCATCCGCGTGAGGTCGGCATAGTTCATACCGTCCATAACCAGAATATAGTCGGCGTTCTTTACGTCGGAAAGCGAAATCTTTTTAGCCCTGTGGCTGAAATTATAGCCGTTTTCCCTTAACACCTTTTGTACGGGCGGATAAACGGCGTTGCCCTCCTCGCAGTCGGAAGTGGCGAACGAATTCACCTTAAACGACTGCGCCACGCCACGCTCTTCGACAAGCCGCGAAAAGACGGCTTCCGCCATAGGAGAACGGCAAATATTGCCAAGACAGACAAAGGTTATGCAAAACATATCATTCGCCCAACTTTGTGCGCTTAAACGAAATCTTTTCGGGCACGTAATTTTCAAGATAGTCCAAAACGCCGTCCGCCGTCGTTTCCACGGCGTACAGCTTTAAACAGCTTTCGGTTACGAAACGCCTTTCGCACGCAGTGCGCATAAACGCCTCCAACTGCGTATAATAGCCGTCTATATCCAAAAATACAATAGCTTTATTGTGGCGGTTGAGCTGCTTTAAAGTTACCACCTCGAACAGCTCCTCAAACGTTCCCACGCCGCCGGGCGTAATTATAAACGCGTCGGCTTCGTCCTCCATTATCGCCTTTCTCTCGCGCATAGTCTGGGTGTAAGTCATTTTGTCGCACGCGTCGAAGAGTTGCTCCACGCCGTCGTTTTTGAAGAACGACGGAACTACGCCGTGAACGTAACCTCCGCCGCTTTTAACGCCGCGCGCCGCCGCGCCCATAAGCCCCGTGCCGCCCGCGCCGAATACCAACGAATGACCGCGCTCCGCCATTTTACGCCCCAATTCTTCAACCGTGTCTATATAAATTTTGTCAATGTGCGCGCTTGCCGCGCCGAATACGCATATTTTCATATATCTTATTGTACCATAACCGCACAGCCCTGTCAAGAGCGGGCGCCTTTACTCCTCCCCCGCGCGAACGCCGAGAATATGGATATACCTTATCCTCTCGTAAGTATACGAATTTATCGGGCGGTTATACGCGTCGTAAGTGTGCGCGGCAATAAGCGGCTGACCGCCGCGAAAGCCGACGACCACGGGCGAATGGTAAAAATCGCCGTTTGCCCTGCCAAGCTGTATTATATCGCCGATACGTATCTGAGATGCGTCCACCTCTTCGGCAAACGGTCCGGCTCCGTCCTTGTTGCCCACAAGAAAGTTATAGAGGTACTCCACGCCCGTCCAGCTTGCAGTGCGGTTGTTAGCCGTTATGTAAAACCAGCCGTATACGGGAGTATAATTCATTACCCCCGCACCGGCGTAAATACACTGCGAAGCGAAGTTTGTGCAGTCGCCGCCCAGCTTGTCGAAATTGTAATACTTGGGATTGCGGGCAAAAGCCCAGCGCCTTGCGTACGCCACCGCCGCCCGCCTGTTATAATCGATAATTTTCATACTACTCATAATATGAAAAAAATCGCCGCGGCTGTTACAGCCGCGGCTTTAATAACTTTTAAAGATACTTTGCAAACTTCTTTTTACTGAGATAATATTCCGCCGCTTCCTCTCCGCCGTCCAGAGCGGCTTTGTACCATTTAACCGCTTCCGCCAAGTCCTTTTGAACGCCCTCTCCGCGCTCGAACATATAGGCAATGCAAACCCTCGCGTCGTTATGACCAAGTTCCGCGGAGCGTTTATACCACTCCAACGCCTTAGCCCCGTCCCGCGCGACGCCTTGCCCGTGCCTGTAACAGCCGGCTAAGTTGTACGCGCCCATAGGGCTGTCGTTTTCCGCCGCGTGCAGATACCACTTGTAGGCTTCCCGCCTGCTTTTCTTTACGCCTATGCCGTTAAAATAGCAGTAACCAACGTCGCTCTGCGCCTGCGCGTTGCCCTGCATTGCCGAAAGGTACAACCAATTAAAGGCTTCCTTTTTATTGATTTTTACGCCGTTGCCTACCTGATAACTCCAACCGACGTGCAATTGCGCCCTGTCGTCGCCCTGCTTAGCCGCCCTCATATGCCAAATAAAAGCCTTTTCGGTATTGCACACAACGCCGCGCCCCTCTTCGTAGCACATTGCCAAGTTGTACTGCGCGCGCATATCCCCCTGCTCGGCGGCGCGCCTGAACCATCTTACCGCTTCGTAAACGTCTTTCTTTACTACCTTGCCGACTATAAAACACCAGCCGTAAGCGTTTTGCGCCGCAGGATACCCCTGTTCGGCGGACTGCTTATACAACTCCACGGCTTTGGCGTAGTCCCTTTCAACACCGTTTCCGTTGTCGTAAAGCATTGCAAGCGAATACTGCGACGGCGCATATTCTTCTTCCGCCGCGGAGGAATACAACCGCACCGCGGAGGCAAGGTCGGCGGCTACTCCGTTGCCTTTCTCATAACACTCGGCAAGCGCGTGCATAGCGGGAACGTAGCCGTCCTGCGCCGCCTCATCCAGGAGTTTTACACCGCGCGCCTTATCCTCTTCCACGCCGTCGCCGTTGAGATAACTCTCGCCCAAATAGCACTTGGCGGGCGCATAGTCCTGCTCCGCCGAAAGAGCAACCAATTTGATTGCCTGACCGTTGTCCTCTTCAACGCCCACGCCGTCGGCAAGGCACATAGCGTAGGAAAACTGCCCGCACGCGTCGCCCGCTTCCGCCGCCGCTTTAAACCACACCGCGGCTTCGCCGTAGTTTTGCTCAACTCCTTTGCCTGTCCTGTAACATACGCCAAGGTTGTATAAGGCGGGAGCGTAACCCTGCTTAGCCGATTTTTCAAACAACTGCGCCGCAATGTCGTAGTCGCGCGCCACACCCTCGCCGTCGTAATAGCAAACGCCGAGGCGGTACTGCGCGAAGATTACGCCCTTTTCCGCCAACCTCTTCCAGATATCCACCGCCTCGTCTATTCTGTCCTGTGCGTACAGTTCCTCGGCAACTTCCAACAGCTCTTCCGCGGAGCTTTCCCCGCCTTCTGTTTCTTCAACTTCGGCGTCTGCACGCTCTTCCCCTTCGCTCCGGCTATACCCGTCTATGATTTCGTCAATCAGATTATTGATTTTATCCATTGTTATCTAAGCTTTTTCAACGCCTTTTTGGCTTCTCTGTGCCCCTGCTCGGCGGCGCGCCCGTACCACTCTCTCGCTTCCGTCAGGTCGGCTTCAACGCCTATTCCGTCCTCGTAACACGTTCCGAGAACGAATTGCGAGTCGCTGTCGCCCTGAACGGCGGCATTGTAGAACCACCTGAACGCCTTCTCGCAATCCTCTTCCACTCCCGTACCGTCAAGGTAGCAAACGCCTATCTTGTACTGTGCGTCCGCGTCCCCCTGCTTTGCCGCCTGCAAAAACCAATACGCCGCCGCTTCCTCGTTTTTTTCCACGCCCAATCCCTTAATAAGGTGCTGGGCGAGATTGTACTGCGCTTCCGCCATACCGCTCTCCGCAGCTTTCGAGTAGTACTCCACTGCAAGCTCGTTGTCTACGGCTACACCCTTGCCGAATGCGTACACGTTTCCGAGATTGTACTCCGCCATAGTGCTTCCCAGCTCGGCGCCCTTTTTATACATCTCTATCGCCGTGCGCATATTCTTCTTTACACCGTTGCCGTTCTCGTAACAGCAACCAAGGTTACAGTACGCCTGAAAATAATTATTCGCGGCGGATTTTTCGTACCAATCGATTGCCTCGCGCATATTGCGCGCAACGCCATCGCCGTATTCATAACAGTATCCTAAATAACATTGTGCCTTAGCGTGATTGAGTTTAGCCGCTCTCTTATAATAGTTGAACGCCTTTACGTCGTTTTCTTCAACGCCCTCGCCGTCGTTGTAGCACGTGCCCATAAGAAATAGAGCTTCGGCAAGCCCCTGTTCGGCGGCAAGATTCAACCACCTTACGGCTTCTTCCTTGTCAACGTCCGTTCCGCGACCGTAGTAGTAGCATTTGCCAACGCCGAGCTGACCGTTTGCATTGCCCAAAGCCGCCGACCTTTTATACCAATTGAACGCTTCCTCGTAATTTACTTCTCCGTTGTTTACGCTTATACCGTTCTCGTAGAAATACGCAAAATTGTTCATTGCCATAGCGCAATTCTGCTCAACGGATTTATTGAGCCAATAGAGCATTTTATCTATATCCTTTTCAACGCCTATACCGTAGTTGTAGCAAAGGGCGACAAAACATTGCGCGTCCGCGTGTCCGAGCTCGGCGGCTTTCATAAAGTATCCGCACGCAATAACGCCCCTTTCCTGCTTGTCGTACTCCTTATCTAATCCCAAATCATAGTTATAGCAGTAACCAAGCATATACAAAGCTTGCGCATTGCCCATTTCCGCCGCCTGCTTCCACAGTTCGATTGCCTGCCCGTAATTACTTTCCGCGTAAAAACGGTTGGCTTCGGCGCAAATCTTTTCCGCTTTTGCGTCGCCCTCGGCGCTCTCCATAATATCGTCGATAAACTTTTTCTTATCTTCCATATACCACCTCTTGAAAAACTTTAACTTATTATAACTTATTCAATAATAATTGTAAAGGGCGGACGCGATAAATCAAAAATTAAAAAAGCTTGAACGCGTATCTGTCATAAAGATTTTACACGGACAAACAATTAGCGCACCCCTTAACTTGCAAGGTAGTGCGCGCTATGCTTTTGCGGTTTAATTATAAATTGGAATTTATAATGCTTTCTCCATAGTTAAACTTTGCACTGACATACCCAACGAATGATAAAATTTTATTGCCCCTGTATTGAAGTTCCACACTTTCAATTCCGCAGACGTTGCCCCTTGTTCTTTGGCGCGTTTGTTACATTCTTGTTAAACGGCAGTTCCAATGCCTCTTCGACGATAATTGGCGTCCACAACAATATTTTCAAAATATGCATAAGTGCGCGGAGCTTGTACTTTATACGTAGACTGTCTGATTTGTACAATTGCGAAACCGACAATTTTATCGTCAACTTCGGCTCCAATCATTATCTTATTGTTGTCGGATAACGACGCTTCAAAGTCCCACGCCTTTGGCGTAGTCGGTTTTTCTATTTTTCTAAACAAATCAGGACGCTGTTCCGTTTCCGAGTTGTGCAACTGCATAAAAAGATTATTCACGTCGTCAAAATCTTCTAATTTAAGGTTGCGTATTACCATTTATATTCTCCGATAAATTGAAATTTATATTGCATACTTCATAGGCGTAAACCGAATGCCGTCTATTTCCTGTTCTTCCGATAAAGGCACGAAACCCAAGTGCAGATAAAAGTTCTTCCCGTAAGGGGAAGAATTGAGCGTAATTTCTTTAACTTGCGGACTATTCTTCTTTACTTCCGACAACAAAAACTCAAAGATAGAAGTTGCGATACCCTTGCGATGATACTCGCTTTTCGTGAAAACCAAGTTAATATGCGATTTGTTACGCATACCGATAATCCCAACCATTTTACCGTCATCAAATGCGGCATAAATCGGGCAAATTCCTTTTCTACACTTATCTATAAATTCGGCGTTTTCGATAATATCCTTTCTGAACGTTTCCACACCTTGCGGTTTATAATCGGGTGCTTCAAACTGCATAAAAACTTCTAACGCAAGGGTAAGCGCATCGCTTACTTCGTTAGGCTTTACCTGTCTGATAAAATACATAACTTCTCCACTAAATTACTGTTTATAAGACTTGTTCAATTTTTATATATTATAAGTGCGAAATCTTTTTCCAAACGAAAATTCTTCCATTTTCTTCCTATTTGCCGTACAAAATAGTTTTCATCGTTCGGAAATATCTGTTTCGTCATAAATCTTATCAGATTTAGAGCATCGGCAGACTCTTTTAACACGATTTCACGCGTACTCCAACCGTCTGTTACAGGCGAATATATTTCGTGAAGCACATTATAAAACAACTCTTTCCCGTTGATTGGTATTTTTCTTATTAAGTCCGCCTTTCCGTCGCAATTGAGCATACTCTTTAACAGGTCATACTGTTTGGCATCAAGCGTTATTTCACATATTTCCATTTTACGCTCCTTATTTGACCAATTTATTTAACAAAGAAACCAACTTTTTATAAGTAATATTATATTCTTCCAATACGCCGGCTTTCAAATCTTCGTACAAAGCCGCGCCATCTTCATCTGTTTGTTTATCCAAATCCGCCTTTGATTTAATGCCGTGGCTTTGTAAAATATCTATTACGGCTTGTTTCAGCGGTACGGTCTTACCGAGAACTTTTTTGTATAATTCGGGATAAGCGGAAATCGCATCTTTGTTTCCTTTGTTCTTATATTCGCTTAAAATATTGAGAATCATTCGCAAATTTTCGCGGTTCGCAGTTTCGGCAAAGTTCAAAAGCGGCGATAGCTTTGCATCCTGCGGAATATCCAAAAACCAAATACTTGTTAATATACTACCGATAGTCCAATAATCGGTTTCGGTAAAAAGTTCGTTCAATAAAAACGAAAAACCTTTTTCGTCAAAATTATTACTTAATATTTTTGCATATATAAACCGTGCGGCTCTACGCACTTCACGTTCCCCGTCGCTTTCGCCAAGGTGTTCGTCGATAATCTGCTCCAATATAGGCAACAAAGCGGTATCGCTTAATTTTTCCGCTTCACGCTTTGCTTTCCAAGACTCCTTTTCCCAACTAACCTTGATTTCGGGTTCATACGGAGCGTTCATTCTTTTAATCAAATTTTCCAACTGCGTTTTATTCATAACTTTTTCCGCTGTTCAATTTGCATATAAATCGGCTGTCCGTTTTCCATAAAACATTTAAATCGGAAATCTCTTACCTCAAATTCCACTATGCCTTCATCTTCTTTAAGTACAGCTCTGTAGCCGGTATCATCATTATTATTTTTAGTGTATTGCACAAACTTCGAAAAAGGAAAGCGGAAAATAAAAAAATTTGATAAAAACTGCCTTAAATCAAATTTGTAAATTCCGTTTGCTTTATCAATCCAACCCGTGTCGACAAGACCGAGTTCTTCTTTTTTGTTTTCTATTTCTTCAACCGACCTGCAATTTTTGCCGTTTATGATAATTTCGTCCGCCCAAACTTTACAGTATTTTGTTACAGTTCTTCGCTCTAATTCTTCCAGCAGTTTCTCCAACCTGCCTTCTCCCTTTATATACCGCTTTACCCCGTCTTTATAATTTCTATAATCGTTCGGGATATTATAAATCCACTCTTTGGGGTGGTCGGGGCATCTAAATTGTAAACATAAACGCATTATGTCAATTTGCGGATATTTTTTCGGGACAGCAAACTCGTCCCAGTCAAGTCCTCTGTCTGCAAAAAAACATTCGATATTATCAATCGGTTTTTTACAAACAGGGCAAATACCGTATTCTTGCGGCAGTCTTGCCGTAATTTGGTAGATATCAAAATATTCGGTTTTGTCGTAATTGTCGGTTTTTTTGTTGTAATATGAAATTTCGCTTTCGCCTTTTATATTGTAGACGTATTCGCCGACACCCAAAAATTCGCAGAAGCTTTCAAGCGTTACTTCTTCGGGTACGGGCTTCGGTGGATTCGGTGAGCAAACTTTATATTTTATTGTTCCATAATATAGAGCATCTCAGTTGCCGCCACTGTATAGGTTTTACCTTTTTTATCATGGACGACTATTTTTTCTGTGTTAATCTCATCAATGGTCACAGAACAGAAGCTGATAGGCTTAACAACAGAAAAAGGTAGTTGCTGCCGTTTTTTTAGATTGCATTTCATATCGGTAAAATAATCTGCCAAATTCAAAGTAACATCCTCAGATGGAATTTTGGGGAGTTCCTTATATTTCTCCTTATCTGCATCCGTTATACTTGAAATTGCAGAGATATTTAATAACCCTCTTTTTCCTTTATCACCAATAAATAATAAGAAATTCTCTACTTCGGCAACGATAGCGATACAATATAATCCCTGGAATTCTCTATCATTTAAAAATATTTTCACCCATTTTCCCAAATTCGGAGCACAAACCGAGGTGGAACCTATTTGCTCCACATTCATTTTTTGGGCTTTATCCCGTAAAAGATAGTCTAAATCAGTATCCAATAAATCACAAAGTATCAATAGCTTCTCCGTTTCGGGATAACCTTGGCCCGTTTCCCATTTGGAAACAGATTGTCTTGATACATTGCATCGTTCGGCTATATCTTCTTGAGATAAGCCCTTATTTTTTCTTAATTGTTGTAGAGTGTCTGCAAATGCCATACCCCTTCCTCCTTGAATAATTTGATAACTCTATGATAAAAAAATTTATGAACATATTCTACCAACTTTATCGTGCTTTTCCGCAACTTGAAGTTGCAACAGTATTTTCATGGGGTATGCATAGCATAATCGTTTTATTAACCTATTACAAGGTAGGAATTGAGCCTGCCGCTTGTGAGAAGATTGAGGTATGTAACCCTGCGGTGCTGTTTCAGATAGTCCAAGTGCCGCCGCCCGAATAAGCCAATCGGCTGCTCCTTTTCGGCGGGTAATGTAACGCAGGGGATAAGGTAATCCCCCTGCCGCTCATATCTGCCGCCCAGTTGCTCTTTGTAAAATACGGAATGTTCTATATGCTCGCAAACGGTGTTTGAAATCACAACGTCAAAGCTCTTATTTGCAAACGGTAATGCGGCAATATCGGCTTCGATAAAAGTTACGCCTTTTTCGTGTTCTTTTGCAAAGCGTATAAATTCGCCATCGCGGTCAATAGCAATTATTTCCGCGGTTGGATACCAACGTGCGAGCGAGTCCGCAAGCGCACCCGAACCGCAACCTATTTCAAGAATTTTCAGTTGCTTTGTTTCGTCTAAACCGAACAACTCCTTGTACTCGTTTGAAAATTTGTCGTCAAACCGCAACTTGCGACTGTAATACAAAGTCTTTGCGCCTTGTATATATTTCGACCATATAATATTCATAGTTTTACTTGTGTTTGTATTTGTTTGATTTATCTTACTTTATATATTCTTTTTTAATTTCGCTACGTTAAATTGAAATTTATTCAATAAATCATCACAGTTCGATTTTTGCTGCATACTCTTCCAGTAATGGTTCAATCTTGCATCTGTCTAAGTTGTTTCGCAAACGTTTTAGGTCTTCTCCAAAAACAAATTTACTTACATCCCAGCACCGAACTCCTCGATTATGGGGCTCCAAAACCCGTCCAAATCCGCAAGCGCGGTAGGGTCAATGTCCATAACCACTTGCCGCAAAACTTGTTCTGCATTTTCACGATATTTCTCAAATTCCTCCTCCAAAATCTGTTGCCGCAAAACCTGTTCTGCCCTTTCGCGGTGCTCTTTGGATTCCTCCCAATCGGCTTTCTCGGGATAAGGTGTCGTTTCAACGGCTTCCTGGTATGATTCCATAATCATCATAAATTGTGGGAAACTCGCAGCACAATAAACGACCAGACAATACCCATCCAGATCGCCAACATAAACACGTCCATTCTCCAACACCATCAATAACATTCCGCCGTCCGGCCACCGGTCTTCCGCCACGACAGCAAAAGAGAGACCATCCGGTTTCTTGTCCAGTGTTCCGCCCCAGAGTGCATCTGGGGATAAAAATGTAAATTCCCCTAACATTGTTCCTGGTGCTGGAAGAAATTCCCTAACCATTTGAATAATTGTTTTCACTTTATCCAATCTTGCAGCTCTCCTTGTTTTTCGTTTTAAGTAATTCGGCTTTGTATGAAATAAAATATTTTTCGGTTTGGGATATATCGTCGAATTCTTTCAATTTTTCGCCGTATTCCAGCGCAATTATTAAACTGTGTTCAGACATATTGTTGTTTCCTTAATTATTTTCTGAATAAAGTTCTTTTTAGTTCGTTCCCATTAGTGCCAAATTGCTGCGAATTGGAATTCATTTGCGATAAATCATATTCGCATAATACCGTCTGATTTAATCCCTGTCTGCCGACAACGATTTTATGTACTCCAAATAATCCGTTTCGCCGGCGTGAGAACCGAAATCCATTTGAAGATACGTTGCTATCTTTTCTTCAAAAGGCAATTCGTCTTCGCCCTCAAAAGGAATTACATACAGCTTTTCAAGCCCTTGTTCTTTCCAAAAGCCTTCCTGTCGTAAGCTGCATAAAACGCCAGCCATTAAAGTACGGAACATAGCGCGCTCGCTATCGAAGTTTTCCTCGAAGTCCTCGCTGTTTTCTTCAAACCAATCGACAGCTTCCTTACTTAACAAATGGTCGTAGTGATAATACACGGTGCAATAGTAAAGACTGTTCTGCATTAAAAATTTTTGCAGCTTTTTGAATGCTTTCGTGTCTGCGGGAACGACGTCCCACTCGGCATACGGCTCGAAACGGTAGTACAATTTTTCATCTTCCGCGCAGTCTTTGATTTGTTTGCGGTATTCTTCTTCCGTGTTGAAATACAGATACGCTTCAAAGTCCTCTTCGTATACGAACTGTACGAGATTGCCTATTTCAAAAGAAATGCCGTATATTGTTTGCCCCTTATGCTTTTCAACGAATTTCGGGAGAAAGTCAACAACCGCCTCACGGAATAATGCGTTAAATTGGGCTACAACTTCCGGCGTCAACGAACTCCCCGCGTCGTCTTTTTTGTACTGATTTAACAATTGCTTTGCAATCTGCTCGTCTGTCATAATAGTTAATCCTATAAATATTTTTCTCCGATTTTTTCTTTACGGCATATAGCGCATAAAATTTATAAAACGGTCAATCTTCCATATCGGAAAACGGAATTTTTCCGTGAAGCTCGATAGCGCGCCGCCCCGTCGGCGTTCCGTCGTCATTTATTTCCATAAGGCGCATCTTTTTTATTTTTGAACAATCTATTTCGTCGAAAACGTCTGCGCATTCCGCAGACTCTTGGTCGCCGAGTTGATATAAAATGCACTCGACGGCTTCCTGAACTCTTTCAAATGCAAATTTTTCTATGCTTTCTATCGAAGCGCCTTCTTTTATCAGCGCGGATACTTCGGGAAACCTTTCGTCAAGGACGCCTTGCTCTATGTATTTTTTTATCATATTCGCAAAACCGCCCCTATGAAATTCAAGGTGGTCGCTAATCGGCTTCAAAAAGCGGAAAGAAGGAAGAACGGCAAAATATTCGTTTTCCAATTTCAATTCCCACTCCGCCCATTTTTTTTGCAGCCCGAATTTCTCCATTACGTTCAATTTTTCTTCAAAAGTCATTTCATTATCTTTCATTATTATTCTCCTTTTTGCAACGCTGAATTACTTTTTACCGTAAGTTCATTATAGCATAAACGCAATAAAAAAGCAACGACAATCTTTTTGTCGTTGCTTTAATCACTTTATAATACACAGTAAAACCAAATGGTGTATTTAAGTTTGATTATCCGTATCCCGATTATCTTGCGGCTTATCTTGCTTTATATCTCCTTGTTTTTCGCCCTTCCTCTTGATTTTTACATCCTGCGTAAGCGGAGTTTTTATGTCGTGCAACTGCTCGTCGGATAGACTGCCGTTTTTACGCTCTATTTTAATTTCCCACTGAATCAAAAAGGTAAGCGCCGCGCGCATTAAAATTATTGCGCCGAGAATTAAAAGTTCCTTCCACTCCCGCACGACTACCGTACGCAACAACTCGCCGCCCATCTTAAATTCCAGCGATAGAGCTATGCCCTCCGCCAACTTCAATCTTGTGTGCGGCTGACGCTTTATAAGCCCGATTACGGCGGAAATAACCGCATACAGCAAAATTCCTATGCCGATTAACTCGACAAAGAGAATAAGATAATTGACTATTAAATCGAACAAGTCGGATACTACTTTAAACGCAACCATATTTATCTTTTTTAGTTTGCGTTTTTTTTAAACTTATAGCCAACCGATTTGAATTTATATAAAATACGCCTTTAATTTACAACCGTGCACGAGCGTATACCCGTTTAATTTAAGCAACTTAAAACAAATACGCACACTTTAAAGTGTGCGTATACGTCTCGTGTGGTGGAGCAGCGGGGACTTGCACCCCGGTCTTACGGCGTTCGGACGCGCTTTCTACATACTTAGTTTACCTATTATTCTTACCGCACACACGCCGATAAACGGGCAATATGTGCGGGCGAACCGTTAAATTCTTGCAAAACCCACGGTTGACGGTTTATACAAGTTCCGCCAGATTAAGCGCCGCGGACGCTTCGGCGAAAGGAAGCGCCCTTGGCGGACGGCTTTAAGTTAAGCCGCGCAAGCAAGGCTTGCCCTCTTGGGGAAAGCCATTACTTTTTCAGATTTGTTATCTGCATTTAAATTTAAGTTTCCGTTTTTACAAAGCCGAGCCTTTGGTATGCTTACGAACGTCTCCCCGCCGCAATCGAAACTGAAACTGCCCCGTCAGCGGAAATGTATTCCGTACATATATTATAACACGACGAGGCGCAAAAAATCAAGTAAAACTACGCATTTGCGATAAAACGGTCGATTGCAGCCATAACTTCCGCATCCTCCTCGGTTGCGGCTTGCCAATCGAAAGAGGCGAAATAGGCTTTTTCCTCCTCTCCGTTTGCAAAATTATGCGCGCCCGTAAGTGAAGCAAGCTGCGCTTCCGCCGCCACGGTATTGTAGGGATTGTGCCGTTTATCCGCCAACATAACAACCTGCGCCCCTACTCCTTCCGCAAGCTTTGCAAAACTGTGCTTTAAAGGCACGGTTTTATCCTTTTCACCGTGGATTGCAAGCGCCTTGGTACCGCTCTTTTTAACGGCGTTTACCGCCTTTGTATTGCCGCACGCGCCAAACTTGAAAATGTTAAACAGCCAAAACCAACCGTGCAGAAGCGGAGCGTACGTTTTGCCGAGCGCGCCCATATGTTTCAGCTGGTCGCACAGGCACTGCGCGGGCGCGTTAAAGCCCGATATTGCAACAACGCCGTCCGCCTTAACTTTGCCGCAAGCCGCCGCAACGGAATACGCGCCCCAGCTGTGCCCCACAAGCACAACCTTTTTATCTTTCAGCCGTTTTTCCGATTTGACGGCAATATATGCCGCAATCACCGCTTCCGCGCCCGCATAAAAGCCCTTTATTTTTTTGCCCGCGGAGTTGTTGCAACCGTAGGCGTCCGCGGCGACAACCGCAAAACCGCATTTGGCAAAGTGCGCAATCTCCGTCATATAGCTCGACGTTCCCGCGCCGAAACCGTGGGCAAATATAACCACCGCGCCGCACTCTTCGACTGGCTTGACGGTATAGATATTCGCGTATAAATTTACACCGCAATACGATACGGGAATAACTTCCGTATTCAGAGAAAACTCTTCGGGGGTAAAATATTTGAATTTTTCGCGTTTATCCTGCCTGCTTCCGAAAACGGCTCTGTCTATTATTATTGCGGGCGCAAGCGTAAAAAGCAAAACAGCCGCAACTACCGCGGCAAGCGCGATAGACAGCAAAACATACCATTCCATATATTATTTAGCGGGGCGGCGCTTAACGCCGCCCCGCACTCCTTTACGGTTTATTTTTATACTATATACTTACTGTCGAGTTCGGGCGCGGAATCCATTTCCCTCTTCTGCCCCTCGTAACCCTTTTTGCCGAGAAGCGCAAACGTGGCTTTCTTGCCGTTTTCAACGCCCGGCTGGTTATAGGTGTCTATGTTGAGCATAGCCCCCGCATACGCCGTCTGCAATTCCAACATAAACATAAGCTGACCGAGGGTAAACGCGTTTATTTCGGGCATATTGACGGTGTAATTCATTCTGCCCGCGCGCATAAGCGCGTACGCCGTAGCCTTGTTTTCCGCCTGAATAAGCTCCTGCATAGTGTGCCCGCCGAGGAAACCAACGTCGGGAATATCCTCGCAACCGTGGGGTATGGGCATTTCGCAACCGTACTGTCCGACGGAAATAAACGTAATAACCTTATCGTAAGGTCCTTCTATATACAGCTGTACCTGAGAGTGCTGGTCGGTTACGCCTAAGCTCTTGACGGGCGTTGTGCCTGCGTTTACCGTCTTGCCGTCGTAGTCCTTTGCTTTGCCGAGGCTTTCCGCCCACAGCTGGCAGTACCAATCGGCAATGAGTTTTAAATTGTCCGAATAGGGCATAAGAACGTGAATGTTTTTGCCCTGCTTCATAGTTATGTATTGAAGCGCTGCGCACGCAAGCGCGGGGTTGTGCGATACGGTGGGTTTGGAGCAAAGGCTGTCCATATAAGCCGCGCCCGCAAGCAGACCCTTAATATCTATGCCCAGCACCGCCGCGGGCAAAAGTCCTACGGGGCACAGTTCGGAAAATCTTCCGCCTACGCCGTCGGGGAGAATATACTTTTTAACTTTACCGCCGAGGCTGTTATCTATTTTTATAAGGTTGCCGCGGCAGGCGTCGGTAGTAAAAATTAGGTTTTCGGCAAGGTCAACGCCAGCTTTCTGCAATACGTCCGCAATAATGAGGTATTGCGTCATCGTTTCGCTTGTCGCGCCCGACTTGGAAATTACGTTAAAGCAAGTTTTGTCAGGCTCAATCACGTCCAACAGAGCCGCCATTCTTACGGGGTCCACGTTATCCTCAACGTAGAATTTAGGACCCTTGCGCTTGTTGTTGGGCAATTCGTTATAGCGCAAATGGCACAGCGCGTTGAACACCATTGAGGGACCGAGAGCGCTTCCGCCAATGCCCAGCACTACGAAGTATTTAAACTTTTTTCTTACTTCCTTAGCGGTGGCGAGAATGTCGGCGACTATCGCGTCCTGATTATAGGGAAGCTCCGTCCAGCCCATATACAGCTCGTCCTTGCCGCGGTTTTCGGCTACGTATCTGTACGCCGCTTCCGCCTGCCCCTTTACTTCGCGGAGCTGAGCGTCCCTTATGCCCTGCTCGCCGAGGAACTTGCTCATCATATTATTATAATCGACGGTAACGCGCATAGAATTGCGCCATTCTTTCGTCTTGTATCCCATATTCAACCTCCGAACACAAAAAAATTTTTCTTTAACCTTACTTGATATTATATAACTATCCGCCCGCATAGTCAATAGCGGGGGCAATATTTTACCAAATTTTTAAAAATTGCGCGCCTTAAACGCTTATTGTGCAAACGGTTACTTTTATTCAGCTTTACGCTTTATCACGCCCCCGCCACTTTTACAGCGGAATTAGCAAATGGCGCACCAATCGCTTGCGCGAACGATAGTTTGTGTTGTATAATAAACTTATGATAATCTTAAACGCCGACCAAGCCGCGGCAGACAAAAAAATATGCGATTGGTTCTTTAACGGAACGCGGCAGGTATTCGTGCTTACGGGGTACGCGGGCACGGGCAAAACGGCGCTTTTGAAACATACCGTAATAAACTCGCTGGAACTTGACGATACTTCCACCGCCGCGTTTGTAACCCCCACGGGCAAGGCGGCTACCGTACTTATAAAAAACGGCGTTACCGCCTGCACCGTTCACAGGCTTATATACCAGTCGCAGACAATCGAACAGGAAGTTGAAGTAAACGGCAAAAAAATTACGGTTGAGCGGCTGACTTTCCGCAGGCGCGAAAGCATAGATAAATCTATCAGACTTATAATTTTGGACGAAGCCTCTATGGTTTCGGACGACGTATTGGCAGACATTTTAAACTTCGGCGTTAAAGTTTTGCTTTGCGGCGACAACGCCCAGCTTCCGCCCGTGGAGGGCTTTAACACATATCTTGTAAACCCCGACTACACTTTGACGCAGATTGTGCGCCAACAGCAGGACAACCCCATTATCCGCCTTGCCCAACTTGCGCGGGAAAACAAGCCCATACCTTTCGGCAACTTCGGCGACAGAGCTTTTGTACTGTACGGAAGAAGGTTTACGGGCGAACAGCGGCGCCGACTGTTAAAGCGGAGCGACCAGATAATTTGCGGTCTTAACAGAACGCGGACGAAAATCAACGACGAAATGCGCGCGTTGAAGGGCTTTGACGGCTTGCCGCGCGAGGGCGATAAACTCATATGCACCCACAATAATTGGGAGCAGTTTATCGACGGGGAAATGAGATTCAACTTGGTAAACGGCATAATCGGCACGGCTTTACAGCCCTTTTACGACAGGGGCAACTATATGGGCTTTATGCAGTTCAAGCCCGAATTTTTAGACGAGGTTTGCCCCGAAGCACTGCCCTTCGATTTGGGCATTTTCGAAAGCGGCGAGTACCGCTATAAACACACCGACACCTTTGCCAAGTTTGACGAAAACGGCGAAGCCACGGGAGTTTTTACGTTAAACCGCTTCGAGTACGGTTACTGCATTTCCTGCCACAAGGCGCAGGGGTCGGAATTTGACAACGTAATAATTTTCGACGAAAGTTACGCTTTCAGAAACGACGCCGCCAGATGGCTGTACACGGCGCTGACCCGCGCCCGCCAAAAACTTATACTTATAAGATAGCTAAATAGCGGTGCAAAAAAAGACGGCTTTAAGGCTAACCGTTTTAGGGATTTAGCGTACAAATATAGCGCACTATCTCCGCTTGCGAAGTATAGCGCGCTATTTATCTTTCTTTTTATATTCGTTCTTTTTCACATTCAAAACGATAATTCGAAATTTATATTACCGTTTATCGTAACGTTCAACAAGTTCAAGAAACTTTTTCTCGTTCAAAACTTCGTTCGACAAAAATTGCCCATTATAAAATACGGCATAATTCGTCCACGCCATAGGCGCGTTTTGCGCTTTTTCCTTGCCGTCTATCAATACGCTTTCAAACGGAATGCCTTTTTCTTTTGCTACTTGCTCGACTATCGGAACGTACTTTGCCGTAAACGGACAACCGTGCGTATAATAAACTACAAAACCTTGCTTGTCTATATGCGGCTGTTTTGCTTGTTCTTTGAATTTCGGAACGGGCGCATTTTCGTCGAAAGA
>OFFL01001449.1_pt1 | contig 16982 bp, 10 predicted proteins | sample 1521391 | NCBI WGS metagenome assembly OFFL01 (sample SAMEA3504082, study PRJEB24116) | mouse gut metagenome | biome: mouse gut; feature: mouse-associated habitat; material: faeces | place: Denmark | collected 2011
TTCCGTTCTCATAGAGGGTTTGGGACACTTCCCAACAAGCAATTTCTGACCGACAAGGCGGGCAGAAATACGGAAAAGGGTACTCTTTTCCTATGCTTGCTATTCTTATCAAGAATTATTGACAATAATAGTTGAACAAAATCGCTGCGCGATGGCCTGCCAAGGTTACGCATAGCGATTTTTCTTTTTCATAAAAAAGCAGTAGTAAATGAGCCCTGAATAAGGTATTGTTAATTCACCACAAACCAACAAACCTTATACGTATAGGAATCATCACTACTGCTATGGACAAAATCATACCATGTATCCGCTCAGCAGGCAAGCGGTTTTATATTGCCCGTGCACCTCCATAGACGGCTGGACCGTATCAGCCACTAAAATCATAACATTATGGAGGGCGTTTTCATGAACGAAAAATATCTTCTCAGGCTGCAGGAAGACCTGCGGCTCAAAAACTTTACCCAGAATACATGTGACGACTATTACCGCTTTACAAAACGCTTCCTGGAATTCACTGGAAAAGAAGCCATGTCCATTACCTACGCCGACATACGGAGGTTCATTTTCCACATGAAGGACAATGAATCAAAAAAGGCTTCCACCATCAACGTCTATACAGCGGCAATCCGGTTCTTTTTTGAATACACCCTGGGCTATGTATGGGACCCGAAAAAGATACCAAAGATGAAGCGAGACCGCCAGCTTCCCGTGATCCTTACGCGGGAACAGGTCGGCCTGCTGATCGATTCCATGGATAACTACAAACACAAGGCAATCACCTCCACCATGTATTCTTCAGGGCTGAGGGTGAGTGAGGTCTGCCGCCTGCGCTATGAGGATGTCCGCAGGTCACAGAGGATGATCCATGTGCCGCTGTCGAAGAACAGGCAGGACCGGTATACCATACTCAGCGACCGCAACCTGGAGATCCTCACGGAGTACTGGTACCGCTACAACCGGCCAAGGGGATGGCTGTTCCCCAGCACCGTAAGGGATGAGCCCCTGACAACGGCAGCCGTCGAAACGTTCATCAAGGACCATGCCCGTGCGCTGGGGCTGCCGGAAGGGGTGACACCACATACGATGCGCCACTGTTTCGCCTGCCATGCCCTGGAGGACGGTATCAGCCACACATTCATCCAGCAGCTTTTAGGGCACCGCAGCCCGAATTCCACCGATGTGTACCTGCAGATGACATCAAAGGCCCTCATGGGGATCAGGAGTCCATTCGACACGTTTGAAAAAATGGGGATGGAGGCCCGCGGTGATGGCAGATAAACCGACAATCCAGGATGTCCTGTGGCAGTTCTACCCCAGATACTTAGAAAAATATACTCCCAATGCCAGACAGGCAAAGTCTGCAGTCCACATCCTCAACTGCAAGACAGGGGCATACGGGGTGAACGTCTCCAGATGCGGCCAGTGCGGCCATATCCAGATACATAACAATTCCTGCCGTGACAGATCCTGCCCGATGTGCCAGGCACTGTCCAATGAACTATGGGTCGATGCGCAGAATGAGCATGTGCTGGATATCGATTATTATCATATGGTATTCACCTGCCCAAGCGAACTGAACGCCCTGATCTACTGTAACCAGGAAGAACTGTATTCCCTGTTCTTCCATGCCGTGTCGGAAACTATCATGGAACTTTCCAAGGATCCGGCACATATGGGCGGCACCCCCGGCTTCATCAGCATCATGCACACATGGGGTTCAAACCTGTCCTACCATCCCCATATCCATGTTCTCTGCACAGGCGGTGGGCTTGATGCGGACCGGAACTGGCATCAGAAAAAGGGTGGCTTCTTCCTGCCCGGAAAGGCGATGGCCGCACTTTTTAAGGGCAAGTTCCTGTCCGGGCTGAAGGCGCTGCATGAGGCGGGAAACCTAAGCTATGAGGGGGAGGCGGCCAGGTACCGCAACCAGTATAAATACCAGGAACTGCTGGATGCCTGTTATGGAAAAAACTGGGTCACGGATATCAGGGAGTCTTTTGCCGGAGCGGAGACCGTGATGCATTACCTCGGACGTTACACGCACCGAATAGCAATCGGCAACAGCCGCATCCTCTGCATGGGCGAAGACACCGTGACCATAAAGGTGAAGGATTACAGAAGCGGCGGCCAGTGGAAGGAGCTGACCCTGGATGGTGTCGAGTTCGTCCGCCGCTTTCTGATGCATGTCCCTCCGAAGGGTTTTGTCAGGATACGGCATTATGGAATCTTAAGCAACCAGAACAAGCGGAAGCTGATCCCCATATGCAGGAACCTGATCGGCTGCCGTGAGTTCCTGAGACGGTTCAGGAAAGACGACAAGGCGCAGGCAATCAGGATACTGTACAAGAAGGATGTCACTGTATGCCCGTGCTGTGGCGGGTCCATGTCCTATGAAGTGTGCACTGGGCGGGCGCCCAAAAGGAGCAGCGCCTGACCCTGGAACAACCGGATATAAGACATAAAATCTGGGGGTAAGGGGGGAGTATGCCCTAAGCTGGGAAAATTCTTCAAAAATAAGACCTGAAAATATCCGGAACAGCAGTCAGCCGATGGAAGCAGGGGACATTGAATCCCCATACCGGACGCGACTTTGTTCAATTCGGAAAAACCGAAAGTGTGCTGAATAAGGGGGCAGAAAAGATTGCCCCCTTATTCAACCCACCTCCGGTTCTTTCCTTAGAAATTGTCAATAATTCTTGATAATCGGAGCAAGCACTGCCTATGGACGTCCACAGGCTAAAATAGCAAGCTCTTCCTATATCATAACACAGGTTCATTTTTCAATTTTTTCCTGTGGAATTTATTGAAAAAAATGCTTGCTTTTGGTTGCTAAGGGATATATTCCCCTAACCCCTTTTTGAATAAAATACATAATGTGCTGCATTGGAAAATTTCTTCCCACTACGCTATACTTTATAGGTCTGAAATGCTTCTTATACTGCAAATTTAATCATGAAAGTTTTGGTTACAAAATAGCTAATTCAATTCTTGTCTATGATGTAATAACCCTGCGTTGAACTTCATTTATTCTCTTGTGAATTTTTATAATTTTTGTGTCACATATGGTAAGCGGGATCTACCGTTTACCATGCATTAAACACTCAAACAAGAAATTCTGGAATAACCATTATATTACATAAGTTACGCATAACGTCATATTACATTTGTTGCTACATCTTCCGTATATAATTTCGTTTTTCTTACCATAATAAAACCTCCAGACTGAATCGTTTAATCTTACATCAATCTGAAGGTTTACACAAACTTTAGGATAGTGCCAATTGCGATTCCTACAATAGTAGCTATTTATTTGCCGATATAATTTATATCAACACCCAAGCATCGTATATAAAACATCTACTCAAAACTATGTACCACATAATCGGATGTTAATTTTTATTTTTTGTTCCTGAAGTTCTTCATCATATGGAACTTTAATCCCTTCCTTGAATATCATAAGTTCACTTGTTTTGCACTTGGAGGACACACTGTAATTCAGATCATACAGACATATAGAATAACCTCTATAAATACTTTTTATTTCTGACGCATCATCATAAGTAATGATCCAGTCACATTTTACACAGTCTCTTATCGCTCTTTCAATCCGAACATGGTCTTCTAATTGAAAGTAATTCATATAGAGTTGTTTCCCTTTCTTAAAATACGGAGGATCAAAATAAACAAGTGTATTTTCCTCATACAGAGGAATATATCGTGTAATAAAGCTATTAATGTCCTTATTATAAAGCTTTATACCTGATTTTCTCTCAGCAATGCTCTCTATCCTTCGAATTAACTCTTCTCTCTTGAAACGGGCATCCATTTTCCATAATCCAGACTGATCCATACCACCAATCACACCGCCCTTAATAATACCAGAATGATTCGTACGGTTCATGTAAAATGTTGCAAACCCAAGTTCAAAACTGTATTTATCATTTCGTGTGAGGCAGATATTGCGCTGTCGGTTCCATTCTTCCATAGTAAGAGGAACAACTGCAAGCTCCGCTATAAATCGATCAGTCTCAGTAAGGACAGCTTTCCAAAAAGACCAAATCCCTTTATCATAGTCATTGATGACTATCCTGCTGACAACGCCCCGAAGGAGGAGTTCAATCGCAATACCTGCCCCGCCAGCAAAAGGCTCGATATATGTTCCTCCACTATGTCCAAGTTGATCAATCATATATTTCATAAATTCAGTCAGTTTACCTTTTCCGCCTGGATATCTTAACGGGGAATAGAACATATATTCACCTCCTTTGCTCATTCATTTATTCACTGATTTTTCCCAAATACTCCATAAAAGTATTGGGGAGCCAGTCTGATAAATTGTATGGATTCAAATACATCTTACCTTTTTCATTTCTTTCCCGCTTTCTTAATGAAGGAATAACTTCAAATACAATATTATCTTTTGCAGATATACTTTTTGACTCTTTGATCAATTTCTTCAGAGGCACTAGATAAACTTCCTGCTCTTCTTCCGAATAGTCTTCCGGATATTTTCTATTCAGAGCATATTCGAGGAGCTGTGCAGCCAACGTTCTGTCAAAGATATCGTGATTTCTCTGGTTATAGAAATTATCAAGACAATTTCTACATGACTTAGAACATGTGCATTCTGTCAAAATCTCTTTTGTTCTTGAAAACACATCATCAAGCACTCTATCTTCTCCAATAAGGGCAGAATAGCCGGCACCACTGGTCAGATTGTCATAAAAGAACATCTCAATATGTACTTCGCCATTTTCCTCAAGACGCGTCCTCCATCCGCCGTTGATTTCATTATAATCAATATCCAGTGAAAGTGACACTGCCTTTTTAATCGCCTCATGCAAAGTCGTTGCAGCGGAACGTAGAATATTCTTTTCCTCACTATCATAGTTTGATACTAGCTTCTGATTATCATATCTAATATCTAACATAAACATGTCTGTCAGAAATTCATATCCAAGATAAATATTTGTTGCAACTGTGCCTTCATGTCTACAGAGATAGCGATCATGATACGGCTGGGAAAATCGAAAATCGCTCGTCTGAAGCGATTCTGCTACCTCTGCTCCACCACATTTAGTACAGATATTAAATCCATTTTTCTTCTTTCCCATATTGACAGTCAGTACCTTGCGATTCTGGAGATTTGCAAAGCGGATGTAGCTGTGTTTATAATTTTGCATTTCCGTATCTTTGGGAACATAGGAATAATATGGTGCTTCCGCATATGTCTTTTCTTCTTCCTCGTCTTCGTACTTGACCGGGTCCCCCTTAACCGGCGCGAACCCCCACGGCTTAATCATTGAATGCCGTTCCACCGGTGCATGGCAGTAAGGGCATTCTGTATATTCTTCCTGACCATCGCCGAACCAATTACATTCTGTGCAGACAATGATGTATTTCTTGTAGTCTTTACTTGTGAAATAGTATTCTGCCTGATTATGCTCATATCCCTTCGGCCTCGGATTTGAATACAGTCCGCCACTCTTATATATCTTCTTATCGATAGTAATGAAACGCCCTGGGGCAAATTCACTAATGGCAACCGCAATATCCCTTTCAGGGGCATATTTAATGTCCTTAGGAGCCCTACGCCCATGTTCAGAATCCTTTTCCACACAGAATCTTACAACATTCTTCGGAAAGGAATAGGAAGGAATATATCCCTCAGAATAGAATACATCAAATGCGGAAGTCTCTTTATCTCCGTTGAAATACTCATTTCTCTTACCTTCTGAAAGTACCATGTCTCTTATCTTACAAAATACTTCGACCGTACTATTTATCGGAAAATCAAGAGATTGTACATGTTCGATAAATGCATCTGCATATTTCTCACAGAATGTAACGATACCGACCTTGACAATACTGTCAAACTTGCTGCGCATCAAATCCGTCGACATGAAGCTGTTTAACGCTTTCATATTATAATGGCGTTGTTTAATCTTCGGATTGTCCCTGTCAATCCATGGCTTTCTAGGTTCTCCAGAGATCATCTCATCCGGATGCTTGAAATAGTGACTGTCATGAACACCTCCAAAGGCATAGGTAACGATAGTAGAAATTCCAGAATTTTTTCGACCAGCACGACCTGCTCTCTGCTGGTAATTCTCACGCATAGGAGGGATATTTCTCAATCCTACCGCTGTCAGGGAACCAATATCGATACCAACCTCCATAGTAGTCGTACAGCTTAATACATCGATAGAATCCTCACCAAACTCGCCGACAGCAATATCTTGAAAGCGAATCTCATAGTCCTCAGTTCTACTTAAGATATCGCTCGTTGTTTCCTTGTGAGAGAGCTGAGCTGTATGTTCCTCGGTATCAATGGTGTGGATTTTCTCTTCACCATCAATGGCAGCAAGCACAGGTTTTCTCCAGAAATCAAATCTGGAAAGATCTACATTGGTGATAATATGGAGATTTTTAGATTCAAAGCAAGAACCGCAGTAATCCCCAATCTTGTAAGGAGAAATTTTACCGCATCTCTCACATCGATACCAATTAAAATCCTCGCCTGTAATGACGATTTTTACCGCATCAAGTTTAAGATAATATCGCTGGTTTATTCCTGGTCCAAAGAAATCGTTCTTTATACAGTTCAAAAACTCTTCCATCTTTTTATCATTAAGTCCAGTCAAATCTTTTACGATCTGAATGAACTTTTTATCAACGGAAGCCGTGAAATCTCCGTTAAGACCAAAGGACTGGATCTTACTTCGCCCCGGAAGGTTTCTTCTGACATCATCCTCAATAGTATTACCAAGAGCCGCACTTCCGTCCATGACATCCCAGAAAAGCAGGACTAAAACGGAACGAAGTATTTCTTCATCAATTACAATGCCATAATCATCCTCAAGCTCATAAGCACAATCTTCCAGAATTCCGTCCATAGGCCCAAGAAAACCGAGACCGATATCCTTGAAAGAACGCGGACTCTCTGTAAAAAAGGTTAACAACTGCTCGTAATAGTCATATGGTAGCGGTTCAAAGTTTTCCTTTGAAATATCCTTACGTCGTCTGAGTTTTTTACGAATCTTCTCAAGATGATCTTGGAAGATATCAGCACTACCACCAGAGAAGAATTCCAATCTCTGCTCCACGCAGACCACTAAAAACATATTGTACAGTTCTTTCAAGGAATGTTCTCTTCCATCTGCCAACAGTTTCTTTGCAGCCAACATAACAGCCTGACGGAACCCATCCGCATCGGATGATTTGGACAAATCAAGTGCAAGCTTTGCTGCATTCTGTCTGGAGTCCGAGAACAGAAGTACCTTCTTACCTTCATTTATAAGTTCAGGCTTTGCCGGTGGTTGAAGCTCAAACTGTGCTTTGGTTAGGTTATAAAAAGGAATGTTACCTTTTGTTGTCAGATCTGTAGGCTTTTTTAACGGCATAATCTTTTTACATTTCGGACATGTACTAAACATATAACGATTGTGTTTTTCATCATATTCCGGATAAAGAACTTTAAGCAGTCCACCGCCATCCTGATAGTCAAGATAAAGTTTTCCTGTTACAGGATCGAGATATCCCACTTTATCTTTGCCTTTCGTCTCATATTCATTTGGACAAATGTAAAGAAGCATCTCCGTCAGGTCATTCGCTCCACCACTCAGTCCTTTATTCGGGAATGCATACCAATATCCTGTTCCGGATATCTTCTGGACATATACCTTAAAATACAATGCTCCGCATTTGATATGGTTTACAAGCTCATACATCCTGCCACCACAACCGCACTTTTCACGTGGGATAGAAATCACCTTACCAAGAGAAAGTTTTTCTTCATCAGAGTATTTCGCCCCACAGGTGCACTTCGGATTAGAACAAGCATATAATCCTTGGATTCCGCGGACAAACATATGCAGTCTTACGGGAAAAAGAATCTCACCTTTCTTTTTTGCGAGGGAAACAACAGCAAGCAATGCGTCAAGGGCATCCCCTGCATACTCACTGTTTCCGAATATCTTCGTTTTTAATTCTGTATAGGATTTTGCACCGTCTCTGCACAGTTCATAAAGCTTCACAAATGCCTGATAATTCCAGAGATTTTCAAACAGCCATTCCTGTGCATCTGAAGTGGAGATATCCAAAGGTAACTTAATCTGGAACACATTTTTAGCAAAAGCACAAATTCTTGTACTAATCTCGGCTTTTGTTACCTGGCTTGTTCCTATGGAAGCAAGAGCCGCAGCATCCGCCATCACCTTAAAATCATTACGAACAATTTCTTTGTCACCAAAAAGAGGAACACATTCGGAATATTTCTTTCCGGTAAGGCCGTTAAAGAAGTTGGATATGGCTCCTTCGTCTTCTACTGGCATACTTGCAGTTGTAAGAACAAACTGTACTTTCTCCAGAGAAATATCAAGACGCGAAAAAAGTCTGTCAAGAAGAAGTGCGATTTCTCCGCCTGAGGAACCTCTATACATATGTGCTTCATCAAGGACAATGAGAATTCTGTTTTTCTCTGATTTATTCAACCATTCTTTCGTATTATTCCATATACCTGCTTCCATCTGACGCATGAGCATATACTCCAACATAGAATAGTTTGTAATCAGTATGTCCGGAGTATTATTCTGGATCTCAAATCTGGTGATATATTCTGCATCATAAGGACTCGGTTTATGAATATCATTTTCGAGATTATCAATAAAATTCTTCAGGCCTTCTTCTCCGCCATACCTTGCAGGATATTTATTGATGCTCTTGAATCCATTTATTTTTTTCATCTGTTCTTTCTGTTCTTCTTCTGTAGCATTCTCATCCACAAGATATTGTTCACGGTATGTCTCTGCAAGATTAATATTGCTCTGTTTTTTTGACTCTCCAGAATAGGGAGTTCTTCCGGTATACATGCCAAAATGCGGTATACGTCCTGCTCCCGAAGAAGATGTAAAGATGTCCATGAACTCTTTAGAGCCCATAATCTTTCGAAATCTGGCAAGCTGGTCAGATACCAATGCATTCATAGGATAAATAATAAGAGTTCTTACAGCTGGCATTTTAAAATCTTTCGGCCTATTAAGAGATTCCTCGATAGCACGCGCAATAATTGGCCAAAGAAAACACTCTGTTTTACCGGAACCTGTACCTGTAGATACAAACAGGTCTTTCCCATTCAAAACACTTGTAAGAGCTTTTAGCTGATGAGTAAAGGGGTTGGAATAAATGCCGAGCTCTGCATCAACAAGCTTTAAAAGGACTTCCTTAACATTATTCTCAATATCAGCTGTCCGGATACCGTCATTTACCTTGCGGTAGGAAGAGGACGTCTCAATGTACGGTTCCCTTGCAATGTTAATATCATTCGGACACATCTCTCCAAGAAGCTCGTCTGCGTACAGAAGCAATGTTTCGCTGTTAGCAAGATAATCCGACTTGATATAGTTAACCAGCCGGTTCCTTATTGTCTGGTAGTACTGTTGTACACCGTTCGTATTTCTATCCATAAAATTCACCTTTTCTCGCAGCAAATCCTATTGTTCCAAGGATTTCTGCAGTCTGTACTGTCAATTCGTTTCGTATGATAAAATTACTTCGATCGGAGAAACCATATCTTGGCCATGCATTCATAAGCAAATAAAAGTATTCCCTATTCGGCAGTTGTCCAAGAATACGAATATAGGAATATTCCTCATCTATCGGACATACAAGGATCTGCATCGGATTGTCATAGTGATTCCTAAGGGCAACATATAACCGTCGGAATTCTGCTCCCGTTAAGGCATCGAGCTCGTCCGCACTGTTATCATCAGTATAAAGAAGCGTTCCATCATCTTTTCTAATGACTCTATAATACGGCCCTGTCATGCTTTTCCGTGCCATCGTCATATTGGATTTTATGTATCTATGCCACGAGTTGTATACGTTTCCATAATAGAACGGATTGAAAAACTCCAGTTCCTCCACATTGATATCTCGCTCATCAAAATCACACTCATCATATTTTACTTTTAAGTATTCTTCCGGTGTCAAACTATCACGTACGAGAAAATCATTTAGTTTTACTTCATGTCTGCCATTCCTGCAGTGGATTCCAAGCCCATTTACAATATAGCATGTTTCTGGCAGTCCAAGATACAGATAATCTGCTTCAGAGACTTTTATGGTTTCACCGCTATTATTCAGAACATTGTAATTATTATCGAGTGTCAGCAAATATCCTGTCTGTTCGTAGATATTCCGGATAAACACAGCAATATTGGTATTTCTTGAAGCAAACACAAAATGTTTTGCCATCGGACATAGTTCAATATATTTTTTAGACAGGTCATGTAACAAGATGCTTTGTGCGTTCTTGCTAACTCCTCTCTTATTTTCCTTTTCACTGAGTGCTGATTTAAGGCACCACAGACCGAGAGCTGAATAGATGACCCTGTATCCAAAGTATTCAGCCGGTTCATTTGTATAAGGACGTATATTCATGTCATTTGCCATGATATTGATCAATTCATTCACTATCCAAACCACCTCATCAAAATATCTTTTTTCGAACAGCGTCCTGTTTCTCCTGCATACCTCTGAAGACGTTTGGAACTGTTGTAAGGATTCTTCCCGAGAACTTTGGACACATATGGAAGAAGCGTGAACATCAACATCTCGTTTAAATAATTTTCATCTTCAATCATGTCAGCCATCACATAGGCTGTATCCATTCCTAATCCGCATTCGCATGCAATCTCACAGAATATTTTCTGTGATCGGCTGTCAGCTCCTGCATTGCTTTTGTATGCAGACGAGATTTCTTTTACTTCGGAAGGGTCCTCCGTAATATCCCTAATTCTTAATACAGAACTGAAAACATCTGCACTGATAAAATGAACCGAAGAAAGAATTTCGTGCGGAATAAAACTCAGCGTTTTGTCATACATGTAGGTAAGGATAATAATCTTGTTGCGATATTGTTCGAGCGCTGGGATTAATTCCAGTTCATTACAGTTCCCAATAAAGCCGTCAATGCAGACAACTCGATCAGGAGTATTTGCAAGAAACTCCTTTATTTTCGGTAGGCCTGCACCTTCCGAATACAGCAAATAAGCCGCAATCGGCACACCGTAAATCGTGTTTGCCAGACAATTTGCCAAATTAATTCCTAGTCCTCTTTTTATCAGCAACGGAATACCACAGAAAAAGTTCTTTTCAAGATAATCTACAAAATCTGATGAACCATCCTCATTCTTATCAAACCCGATATTTTCAAGGTTATAGCTGAAATATTCATCAAAATCATCCATATCTTCTGGGCATAATGGCAGCTTCCAGTCATTATTTGCATATCTTTTTGAAACAGCTTCTGCTGCAGTCTCGATATTTTTCTGCGCTTCCAATGTTTCTTCCAACTCCCTATTTTTCTGCGGATAGAACTCTTTTTTTGTACTAAATACAGAAAGATATTCTTTATATGCTTTTTCAACACCAAGCGCTTTATCGAGTGCTTCCTTAAGCTCTCTGATCTTCTTCCGGTCTGATTCTTTGTCTGATAAAAATGTCGCTCTTTCTGCTTTATATGTAAAAAGCTGTTTCTCACGACTTCTTACCTTGTTTTTCCATGTCTCGATGTCATCCGCAGCAGCAGAAAGTCTGGATGCATATTCGGAGATGCTGGTCTCGTATCCTGCTACTTTCTCAGCCTGATCCTTTAGTTTGGATGTAAGGGTGTCAATCTTCTGTTGCATCTCCGCAGTCTTCCACACCTCATCATCCTGAACTTTTTTTAGTTCTGCTTCCAATTTGTCTATTTTTTCAGACAAACAAGTGCTCTTTTCCTGTTCCTGTTCGAGTTGTTTTTCTTTTTCTTTTAGTTCTTTTTTCAGCTCTGTCTCTTTTTTTCTCAATTTTTCAATGTTCTTCTTTTCATCAAAAATCTGATTTTTCAACTCTTCTTGAATATCAGTAAGTTCACGTTGTCTTTTCTTCAAAAAATCCAGTTCTTCTTCATTTGTTTTTTGATGAGCAGACTGATAAAAAACAGATGAACACATAACCTTAAGATAATCTTCGGATTTTTCTTCCCTTTTGATTTTGAAAAATAGTGCAACGTTTCCAGAAAAAAAGGAGCGCGACAGCACATCAATATAAGCTGCCTCCTGATCAAGCCCGCTCTCAAGTGTTTTTGCTAATTCCTCATCAATTTCTTCAATCCATTGTTCAATATGCTTGTTTAGAAAAGATGCAATAAAATCCCTGTTACGAAAATTATAAAGCCATCGGATGGCAGTATCCTCGTTCAACGACTTTACACGGAATCCCCCTTGTAATTTATCGAATTCCTTCGGATATTTTCTGAAGTATTCGGATATCTCCTTAAACGGGATAACAGTACAAACATACTTAATTTCGTCTTTTGTAAGGTCTGTCAAATAATTCAAAGCAGTCCCTCCTTAATGTATTGTTTAACGACTGTATTAATCCGTCCACTCCTATAACAGTTTTCCAAGTACGCTAAGACTATTTCGTCTGTCGTGACATCCATGAAATCATCCGGTTCAAATATTTCTGACTGTGGATGATATTTCACTATATCACTTATAAGTTGTCCTGTATCCATTTTTTCTTTTGAACACGCATACACATTTGCTTTTATATGTCCGTTTTTATATCCTACAATCCGATCCGATTCAGAAAGATATACATTTGAACCTGGAATCAACCGTGTGCATCCGTTCTGGTCAAATAAAAAGTAATCGTACTGATCAGAAACGGTATATCTGTCAGAATATATAACCACAGGTTCTTCCAGAACTGTTTCCATCCCCAGTTCTCTTTCCTTTTGGATACATATATCAATATTCTTTTCATGTATAATGATTTCATCATCAACATGAAGTTTCAGCACATCTCTGTTGATTTCCCGGGCAAAAACATCATCTACATTTATATTTCCATAGGGAATCAATTCAAAGCTTGAATGAACATATACTGTATCTTCAGTACATATTGAACACGAATTTCTAACATAAATCGGTGGCCATAAAATGCTAAACGATTCTGATGTTTCTATCTGATAATCATGCTTCTGAAAGAAATACCGAACAGAAAATTCTGCTTGTTGTACAGAAAACTTCAGTCCATAAAACATCCTGTTTTCTGTGACAAAAGAAAACAGTTCTTCTGAGGTGATATACTCTAAAGTTGAAAGTTCCTGCATAGTTTCTTCATACTCAGATATGCCAATATATTCAGTATTTGTATAAAGCAGTGATGATGTCTGATGCCTGCAGTGTTCATCTTGCATCCTAACTCTGAATATATTGATTTTCTTCATATCTCTCATTACATCCTGATATGTACAGCTATTAACCCCGGAATCAAAGGAGACAATATACTGCGTTGAAAATTCTGTGATGGTAAAATAACTTTTTCTGCCTGGAACAAATACTTCTTTACTAAGAGGAATGGAGAGAAATGGATCAGTACAATATTTTGAAGATACCAGCAGCCTGTTGTTTTCTTTCTCATATGCCTGAAGTTCTTCTTCCGTAAAAGAAGCACAAATCTCGAATGTCATTCTGTCCCTGTTAAAATAAAATTCTATATGTCCCTGTTTATGCTTTCTCAAAAGTATTAAATGTTCCACTGTGTCCAACTGTCCAAGATATTGTTCACATGCTGTATCATTATTTCCTTTTCGATGCCTAAAATGAGGAGAACGCTCACTGCTATCAGCTGCAGCAAGATAAACTTCTTCACCGCAACACAGACATTGGTAACGAAATCGCTCTCCCAAAAAACAATATGAGGATTTTGCAATAACTGCAGCGTCTACTTCACTGTGCAAAACAGCATCAAAAGCTTTATCCATTCTGCTCCTCTCCTTATTGGTTAAGATCAATCGCATCCATAATAATCATAGATTTTACCATTGAATTCATTTTTTCTGTTTATAATCTCTGTAATTTAGAATTAATAGGATACTATTATTCTTCTGGAATAATATCCATGACATCGTCTATTGTACATCCAAGGCAAGAACAAATCTTAACCAAAACGCCCACTCGTACATCTTCATTTCGTCCAAGCTTTGCCATTGCATTGGTACTAATCTTTGCTGCACGAACCAAATCTGTTTTCATCATATTCCTTTCATTCAGAATAACCCAAAGCTTATCATAACTGACTATCATATTCAGTCCTCCTAAATTGATTGCATGGCAATAAGTATAACTATACAAGTTAACATTAATCTCCGACAAATTTTATTAGATATACCAATCCTTGAAAAACTAGATAAATACAGGGTTCTCGGAAAAATAGCAAACCTAACTTAAATTTGTTACAGATTAATTATATCATACACTCTTGCATCTTTCAACTTGCAATACGCAACATCAGCTTTGAAAGGTACTTTTACCATTTTTTATTAGGTTATAATGAAGCTGTACTGCTCTCACTTTCCTCCTTCGGTTTTGTACGATTCCACTCATATCATTTTTAATGTTCTATTAACACTTGATTAAGGTAACAACACTTTATTTTATAATCCACTTTCCCTTTTGACTGCTTCCTTCCCTTTCAATCACACCAGACAAACGCATTTTCCGCATATGATATTTAATCGTATCATGTTTTTCACCAAGCATTTCTGCAATCTGGCTTTGGGACAATTCTGGATTATCCTCGATGACTTTTATAATCCGCATAGGAATCGAATTCCCAATATTCTGAAAACCAGCTTGGGTAGTATCTTGGGTAACAGCTTGGGTAGTATCTTGGGTAGTGTCAGTCATCAAACTTTTAAACGTCACCATAATATCCTCTTTTTTCACCATATACTCTGGCATAGGATTCCCGGCCTGCGCACAACTGTCCTTAATTTTCTCAATTCCTCGCCCCCATGCTTCGATAAACCCTGCCCGGAAGAAAGTATTTGCAATCAGCGGATTATACGGTCTGGAGCGGTGACTTCCCATCAAATCATCGACCGTCCAATCATCGGGAAACACACAATCGTTAGCAATTATAATTTTATCCGCATAAACCCTGATTTGAATTGGTATCAATGTCCCATAGAATTTGTGCGCAATGGCATTAAAAACGGCTTCTCTGATTGCCTCCTTTGGAAAAGGATAAGTTTCTACCCTCGTAACTCCTCGATAAGAAATTTCTGCTTTCAGGTATTTGGTAAAAATCAAATCTACCACTTTATCTGCCTGCGAAATCAGTGATCCATGAATTTCATCCTGATACCGCAGTTCTGAATCTGTTTCAAAATAGCCAATTTTAACATATGAACCCGGTATCCATTTCTCCGGATTATGATGAAATAGTAAAACCGCTGCCCGTTTGAGCATACCATGATCGAGCAGATTTAAGCTGTCCAGCAACTGCTCATTAGAAGAATCAATATCCTTTTTGTCCATCCTTTTACTAAGAACTGCCTGCTCACGGAAAATATCAAAGCTGTCATTCCGTAAATCCCGGATCGCAACATCCTGTATAGGCACACTATCCCATGTAATGCCGGTCTTTTTAAGAAGAAACTGATTTAATGCCTGCCCTTTAAGCAATTGTTTTGTACTTCCGCTTCGATAATGATACTCACCTCTGTAATTCACAGGATAAGTGTTTGGACTTACACATATTTCAATATATTCTTTACCATCTTGTGCCAGCAAATTCACATCTACAATAATTCCCAAGACATCTCTCACCTTGTTTGGAATATCTTCCATAAGTTTCTTGCTATTTTGGACACCAATAACCGTACCATCATCATTTGTACCAATATAAATTTTTCCACCCTGTGCATTAGCAAAGCCGCATATCCATTTCAAATATTCGTCCCGCCATGATTCTTTCCATTCAATATTCTGGCTCTCTATCATAAATGCACCTCCAAGTCGAATTGGGCAGACAATGTCTACCCAATTCATATCATAACAAAATATGTTATAAAATACTATATCCTGCAAACTCTTATTTTAATTTTTGCTTGTCATTTCAAGGCTCTTTCAAAAATGGTGTAATAGTGGTGTAGTAAGCGCCTTTCCCCGCCGTGAAATCATTGATTTTGCAGGCTTTTCAGGAATATTTCAAGATGCTGCCGTGGCAAATGAATAATACTTTAATCATCTTTTCTTGTGAGTAAAAAGTTTTCGCTGCTTAAGAAGCCCATGAACCCCAATAGGCTCCGGACTCATCCTGCTGTTCCTGAATTATCTGCGTTATGTATAATTCCGGCTGTTTTCCTAAAAGGCGAAAAAAATGTTTCCGCAGATAGTGCATGACAGCGGCTTCTGACACCCGCCCTCTGGAAGGCGTCCTCTGGTAACGTATCTGCCCGGGGTGGAACTCTCCAGTAAAACGGATGGAAACGCTCTGCAATATTCCCATTGCAATACAGGACAATGCCATATGCATCTCAATAGCACGTACCGTTTCCAATACTTTCCGGCGGGATTTTTCATTTTCCACACATTCAAGGGGTGACGGTTTGATTCCCCGCCCTGGTCGTATATGTAGTCGATCAGTTTCTGACTGTCATATCCCCTGTCGGCCAGTACCTGGCTTCCTTCCATATCCTTTACCTGTTCCAGAACAGGGACCGCAAACGCGCTTGTGGACGGTTAGAAGTCGTTTTCGGGGGTAGGCAATATAAAACCCTTGTCTTGTGGATTTTCGCGCCTGCAACGCCTTAAAAATCGTGCCTTTTCAATCCCTATTGCGTAACATTCCATTCTGTTCTTTGGGAGCGGTTGGGGGCGCGTGGGCAGAGCTACCGCAAAACCTAACGACAACCACCAAAGTAGTGCAGAATAGTCGGAACAGACTTAGAGCGGGGATTGCTTTTCATAATTGAGCATGGTATAATTTTTCTCGGTGCAAACCGATAAATCATAACTTATAGGTATGAAAGGAGTAGCAACAAGTGAAACAAACAAATAAATTATTTCAAAAAGAATTTTCGTTAAAATCCCCCTTGTCTGCCGTTGACCGGAAAACTATCGTTTTACTGACTGGCTTTATAC
>OFFL01001453.1_pt1 | contig 16959 bp, 16 predicted proteins | sample 1521391 | NCBI WGS metagenome assembly OFFL01 (sample SAMEA3504082, study PRJEB24116) | mouse gut metagenome | biome: mouse gut; feature: mouse-associated habitat; material: faeces | place: Denmark | collected 2011
ACATATGCAAATAAATTTTATTTCTTCTTTTCATAAGGCTTTCATTCCTTTTATCTTATTTTTTCAAACACCTGCTTTTCATTTTATCGGAAATTGCAACAGTATAGGTCATTGAAACAAAAAGCGCAGTAACAGTTCCGTCTTTTTAGTAGTGTACCACAGACAAAGGCATCTGTGAAATAAAAATTCACTTTTTGTAAAAAGTGCGTAACAGGCAAAAAATCATGCATAATTTGTAATATGAACAGAAATGAGAGCGTTTTCGTTGTGTATATCAAAGTGCAGCAGAACAAAAAGCCCGCACCACCTACGACAACATTCTTCGCTTGGTAAAAGACCCCGATGTTTGTGAACCAATCAAATTCTTGCGTGCGAGAGAAATTGTGCACTTCCAGCGTTTTGGTGAAGCGCTCCGCATCGCGCAGGAAAATCTTGATTCAAGGAACTTCTATGCGTTTAACCCTGAATTCGACAAATAATTTCTTGAACGCAGCCACATATCAAAAGAGTACCATCAGCGACAGCTGTTGGTACTCTTTTAGCGCACATTGGCATCTTAAGGAAGGAATATAATAATCAAAATTATTTTTATTTTATTGAAATTTAGAATAATTAATCAAATTGTCAAAAATATTTTAAGAATATTTCTATAAAATATTGTCAAAGTCCGCAAAATATTTTATGATAATGTTATGCAAATCACATTATATGCTGGCCATACAAAAACCATAAAGAAGACAGCAGTATTATGTTAAAGGTAAGGAGAAGATTGAATGAATTTTACAAATAAGAAAACAGCCCTTATGAAATCTATTTCCGAGTTAAAGGATGCTGACTATTCTAAAGTACCGGAATTGAATGGAATTTACAGAAGATTGTCGAAAGGAAGAAAACAATTTGCAGAAATATTTGACAAAAATATAAAAGCAGTTATGCAGATAAGTTCTTTGGATTTGACAATGAAACACCAAATAGATAAAGTAAAAGGCATATCAAAGAAAGTGGCTAAAGCAACAGAAATCATATTTGGTTCTGGTAGTATGGGCAGTGGTGGAATGTCAAACAATAAACATGAGGAACTGACCAATAATATTATAGAAGCTGCTTCTGAAACAGAAAATGTTTACAGAAAAATAGAAGCTGCTCAAAACGAATTGACCACGATTAAAGATTTTTCCAATCAGACAATCGAAGCATCAAAGGAAATGCAAAAGGATATGGATTCTCTGCTGGAAATGATAAAACGTATGAATGATGTCATTTCTGGAATTGATACGATATCCCTTCAGACAAGTCTGCTTGCATTAAATGCTTCTATTGAAGCTGCGAGAGCAGGCGAAGCTGGAAAAGGGTTTTCTGTTGTTGCAGAAGAGATTCGGGGATTGGCAGAGGAAACGCAGCAGTTGACACAGAATATGGTTGGCTTTGTTGAGAGCATCAAAGAGGCATCACAGAAAAGTGTTGGAAGTGCCACAGAAACAATCAGTATTCTTGGAACGATGACAGAAAAAATTGAAAATGTCTGGGAGCTGAATGATGAAAATCAGAATCATGTTTCAAAGGTGAATGAAACAATGAGTTCGATTGCGGCTGTCAGTGAAGAAATCAGCAGTTCTATGACAGAGATGGAAAACCAGCTTCGAGAGAGCGCCAATTTTATGAATAGTGTGAGTGACGATCTGATAAAGATTGTCCAGCCCATTGTTGGAATAGAAGAGACACTGGATAAAACAGTAAAAGAGATGGGTGTTATGACAGAAGATGCATTCTTCCATTTGGAAAATGCAGAATTTGCTCAATATATGGCAAGCGCTATTACAGCGCATACCACATGGATTGAAAATATGAAAAAAATGGTACAGGGCCGTACAATGGTTCCATTGCAGTTAGATGCAACCAAGTGTGGTTTTGGACATTTTTACTATGCTATGACGCCAAATATACCACAAGTGCTGCCAATATGGAATGCACTTGGAGATAAACATATCAAATTTCATAAGTATGGAGAATATGTCATTCAGGCTTTAAATGAAGGAAATCATGCAAAAGCACAGCAAATATATCAGGAAGCAGAAAATTATTCCAAAGAACTGATTTCCGATATGCAGAGAATACGACAGCTTGCAAGAGGATGATTACATAATTTATAGGAATCAATAAAATCTTTTAAAATATAGTTGAATCTGTAGTTGATATAGATTATAATGAGAGTGAAAAAGAGTAAAGATTTTCCATATATTAAAATTTGCAGTACAAATGCAGTATTGTGAAGGAAGGAGTGATTTTATGAGTATCACAAAGATTAATTCTGTGACAGGATATGGTCGTATAGCAAGCGGAAAACGTATCAACAGAGCGGCGGACGATGCGGCAGGCATGGCAATAGCCAATAAACTCAAAGCGAATGCAAAGAGCCTGAATGTAGCAACAAAAAATACCAGAGAAGGTATTCATGTTACACAGATAGCAGATGGCGGATACGACAGCATTATGGATCGGCTGCAAAGTATCAGAGAGCTTGCGATTAAGTCAATGAACGGAACAAACAGCGCATCAGACAGACAGAGTATACAAGATCAAATCAATCAGCAGATGGCGGGGATTGATGAGTCTGCCAGAAATACTGTCTACAATGAAATGAAGCTGATGGATGGAAGCTATGCAACGGTTGAGATAGCAAGCAATCCGACAGGAAAAGGCAGTGAAATCAAACTTGAAAGTGCGAGACTTGACGCAATTGGAATTTCAGGATTTGATGTAACAGGCGGAAATCCGGACTTAGATATGATTGACAGAGCAATTGAAAAAGTCAGCGCAGATAGGAGCGCACTTGGTGCTCAGGCAAATGGATTGGCTGCTAGAGAGCGTGCAAATCAGATTGCATATGAGAATATGACAGCAGCACAGAGCCGCATAGAAGATTTGGATATGGCGAAAGCTTCATCAGAATTGAAAAAAGATGAAACATTGCAGTCTGTGCAAATCGCAATGTTCAAGAAAGAAAGAGAGCAGGAATCTGCCGTGACAAAGATGTTTTAGATAGATTTGCCATGCGATAAATGGATACTATAAGAGATTATTGCTGCAAAGCATCACTTTTCAGCCCTTGAAATTATTTTCAAGGGCTGATTTACATGATTGACTTCTTTTTAGAATAATACTATAATGATTTAGAAGAACTTTACATCTTTGTTGGGTAAGTAGATTGGATAATCATGCTGATGCATTATTTTTTCAATCGGTAATTTGAGTCAGAGCCTTAAATATGCCTTGATCGCAGTAAACTGCTCTGACAGGTAGAATTAGTTTGTTTTCTATATTTTGTGATGATTTGTTAATTAAGGAGTGGGGGAATACAAAATGAAAAAGTTGGAAGAATACGTAAGAACAATACCTGATTTTCCAGAACCAGGCGTTATGTTTCGTGATGTTACAAGTGTTTTGCAGGATGCAGATGGTTTGCAGCTTGCAATAGATTCCATGCAGGATTTGGTGAAAGATTTAGAGTATGATATTGTTGCTGGTGCAGAATCAAGAGGTTTTATTTTTGGTACACCAATTGCATATAATAACCACAAGCCTTTTGTTTTAATCAGAAAAAAAGGAAAACTCCCTGCGGATACGGTTTCAGTAGAATATGATCTTGAGTATGGCAAGGCTGTTATAGAAATGCATAAAGATTCTATTAAGCCAGGGCAGAAGGTTCTTGTTGTAGACGATCTTATAGCTACAGGCGGCACTACAGAAGCGATGATTAAGTTGATAGAATCATTAGGCGGAATTGTCGTAGGTGTTGTCGTAATGATGGAACTTGCCGGATTAAATGGCAGAGACAGAATAGAAGGTTATAGACTCGACGCTGTGATAACATATGAGGGAAAATAAACGATATTAAATAGTTAGCATAAAAATTTTGGATTTGGCTGGTGATTCGAAGTGACAGATGAAAAACAGAGAAAAACAGGGGCATATGAGGATTCCCTTATTATAACTGGAAGCAAGACCGGTCCCAGAAAGACAGATGAGAGAAGAATAGAATACATTAAAGAATTTCAAAGCCCCGATGAATTATTTCAGGGGCTTGTTCAGCATGTGCATAAATATCACCCTTCTGACGACATTTCCATGATTAATAAAGCATATGCTACGGCATGTGAAGCACATAAAGACCAGACAAGAAAATCTGGCGAACCTTATATCATACATCCATTATGTGTAGCTATTATCCTGGCTGATTTAGAGCTTGATAAAGAAACGATAATCGCAGGGCTTCTTCATGATGTGGTTGAAGATACTGTAATGACAAATGAAGAACTCAAAGAACAGTTTGGGCCAGATGTCGAGCTTCTAGTTGATGGGGTGACAAAACTTGAACAATTGCAGTATACAGGCGAAGCAACACCCGATAGATTAACAAGCCGTGAAGAACTGCAGGCTGAAAATTTAAGAAAGATGTTTCTTGCTATGGCAAGAGATATCAGAGTGATTATGATAAAATTGGCAGATCGTCTTCATAATATGCGAACTTTAAAGTACAAGTCGCCAGAAAGCCAGAAGCGTATTGCAAGGGAGACATTGGATATTTATTCCCCGCTTGCGGAGAGACTTGGTATCTCCAAGATTAAAGTTGAGCTTGATGATTTGTCTTTGAAATACCTTGAACCAGAAGCCTACTATGATTTGGTGGAAAAGATTGCTCTCAAAAAGGACGCACGGGAAAAATACGTGCAGGATATTGTGGACGAGGTGACGGAACATATCACGCGTGCTGGAATTGAAGCACAGATAGATGGGCGGGTGAAGCATTTTTTTAGTATTTACAAAAAGATGAAAAACCAGGGCAAGGATATTGATCAGATTTATGATTTGTTTGCTGTGCGAATTGTTGTTGATTCTGTGAAAGATTGTTATGCAGCTTTGGGAGTCATTCATGAAATGTATAAACCTATGCCTGGCCGTTTCAAAGATTATATTGCGATGCCAAAAGCAAATATGTATCAATCTCTTCATACAACGCTAATTGGTTCTACAGGGACGCCGTTTGAGATACAAATAAGAACTTCTGAAATGCACAGAGTTGCGGAATATGGTATTGCTGCACACTGGAAATATAAAGAGGCAAGTGATGGCAAGACATCTACAGGCGGCGAAGAAGAAAAGCTTACATGGCTTAGTCAAATCCTTGAATGGCAGAAAGATATGTCTGACAACAAGGAATTCATGAAGCTTTTAAAAAGCGATCTTGATCTTTTCTCAGATCATGTTTATTGTTTTACTCCATCAGGAGATGTCAAAAATCTTCCGGCAGGATCGACGCCAATCGACTTTGCCTATAGTGTACACAGTGCAGTTGGCAATAGAATGATAGGCGCCAGAGTGAATGGCAAGCTTGTCACGATTGATTATCAAATCAATAATGGTGACTGTATTGAGATCATGACTTCACAAAATTCGAAAGGACCAAGCCGCGACTGGCTGAATATTGTGAAATCATCACAAGCGAAAAATAAGATTTCCCAATGGTTCAAGAATGAATTAAAAGAAGACAATATTATAAAAGGAAGAGAACTTTTTCATAATTATTGTAAGTCAAAAAATATCGCAATCGCAGAGATATTGATATCAAAGTATCAAAAAGCAGTGATGCGCAAATATGGTTTTAATGATTGGGATGCAGTTCTTGCTGCGATTGGGCATGGTGCGCTCAAAGAAGGTCAGATTATAAACCGTATGCATGAAATGTTTTCTAAAGAGCACAGAAAACAGGCTACAGATGAAGAATTATTGCAGTATATTCACGAAAATAATGTGAATAAGCCAATGCGACCTAAAAATAAGACGGGTATCACAGTGAAGGGGATTCATGATGTGGCAGTAAGGTTTTCACGTTGTTGCGCACCTGTTCCAGGAGATGAAATTGTAGGGTTTATTACCAGAGGAAGAGGTATTTCCATACACAGGACAGATTGCATCAATATCATAGGCTTGTCTGAACTGGAACGTTCAAGGCTAATTGATGCAGAGTGGGAGCCGGAGGACACATCTGAGCGGAAAGAGAAATACCTTGCAGAGATTATTGTATATGCGCAGAATAGAAATGGTCTTTTAGCAGATGTGTCTAAGACAATGACAGAGAAAAATATTGATATTTGTTCTGTGAATACAAGAACAAGTAAGCAGGGCATAGCGACTATGGCGATGAGCTTTGAAGTAGGCAGTCGGGAAGAACTTACAATGATTATTGAAAAGTTAAAGATGATAGATAGTGTTTTAGATATTGAAAGGACGACAGGATAATATGGCAGATTTAAAGGTAAAAAGAAGAGTTCTTAGCGCATGTCAAACAAACTGCTATTATGTATATCGGGAAGGTGCTGACGAGATAGTAATAATCGATCCTGGTTCCAATGGTGAAATGGTATATGATGATGTGAAAAGTCTAGGATTTGAGAAGGTAGCTGGTATCCTTTTAACACATGGTCATGGCGATCATACAGGAGGAGCATTGCAATTAAAACAATTGAGCGGCGCGAGAATTTTTGCATATGAGGACGAGGCAGAAATATTAAGAGATCCTGAGAAAAATTTGTCTGGCTGGTTTGGCAAGGCTTACGGTTTTGAGGCCGATGAATATTTTCGGGATAAACAAACTTTCTCTATGGCAGGAGTTGATTTTGAAGTGATTCATACTCCTGGACATACAAAAGGCGGATGTTGTTATTATATTCCAGATGATAAAACGATGTTTTGCGGAGACACAATTTTTAATTGTTCTGTAGGGAGAACCGATTTTTATTCTGGTTCTATGAGACAGTTGGGAGATTCTATCAGAGAAAGGATTATGACACTTTCGGATGATGTGAAGCTCTACTCAGGGCACGGGGATGCAACGACAGTAGGATATGAGCGAAAGTACAATCCATGTCTGGGATAGTTCATGCCTGGAATAGTCAATGCTTATTTGGAGCATCGGTTATTCCAGGCATTGCCTGTTCTAGAGCGTGTTTGAAAAATCAGTCATGGATTTGAGAGGAAGATATGTTTGTCAGTGATTTAAGGGATTGTGTAGAATGCCTTTCCTATGAGGAATATGAACAGCAGATTCAAAGCGTCATATGTTCTGGTCTGGATAACGAAATTCAATTGTATATGAGAGAGAGTAAAGACCGATGGAGTACAGACTATCCCTGCACACTTTCCATTCTGATAAAGGGGAGACAGGCTGTGGTGAACTATTTTTCAGAAGGCAATGAGGAGATGTCTGCGTCAATTGGAGATTTGGACAGAGAAGATGATGTTCGATGGCAAATCGGCGAAAATGATTATTCTGTGGCTGGTTATCAGATACTTTCCTTGGAAAAGGCAATGCAATGTGCATTACAGTTTTTTTGGAGACAGGGTAAACCGACCTGTATTGCGTGGGAAGCGTTATAGTTATCCAAGGTTTTGAGGTGTGATATGATAAATGTGTATACAAATAGAGAGAATTACCAGTATGATTTACACGCGCTGGTCAAGTCCTTTTATCCAGAGCATGATGTGCGGGTGTGTGCGGAACAGCTTCTGCCACGGCAGACTGATAAGACAGTGAATAAGAATATACAGGAGCAGGACAGCACAAAGCAGGTGATAGTGCATCTTGCGGATGACAGTATGAAAGTGGTATTTGACATTGATGGCAGAAAGGAATATTCGCATACCTATGAAAATTGCACAGATGTCATAAAAAAGGAATGCAAGCTTTCGCTGTATCATGACCTGTGCGATTACACAGGGAAAACGCTTCCGTGGGGGAATCTCACAGGTATCCGTCCGACAAAGCTCGCTATGGGAATGGTTGCAGAGGGAAAGTGTGATGCGGAGATTGTTGCGTGGCTGAAAGAGACGCATGCAGTTAGCGACGAGAAGGCGTATCTGAGTATTGACATTGCCAGGCGGGAAAAGACAATTCTTGACAGGATTCATTATGAGGATGGTTACAGCATTTATATCGGCATTCCGTTCTGCCCGACAACGTGTCTGTACTGTTCTTTTACATCGTATCCAATCGCAGCGTGGCGCGGGCGCACAGGGGAATATCTGCAGGCCCTTTTCCGTGAAATTGACTTCGTGGCGCAGGCATACAAGGACAAGATACTGGACACGATTTACATTGGCGGCGGGACACCAACAACGCTTGCGGCAGAAGAATTGGACCAGCTATTGCAATACATTCATGACAGTTTTGATTATGGGCATGTAACAGAATTGACTGTGGAGGCAGGGCGCGCAGACAGTATCACGCGAGAAAAACTCGAAGTACTGAAAAAGCATGGCGTGACGCGCATCTCTGTGAATCCCCAAACTATGAAAGATGAGACGTTGAAATACATCGGCAGGCAGCACACGGTAGAACAGGTGAGGGATGCCTTTCGGCTGGCGCGGGAGGCAGGGTTTGACAACATCAATATGGATATTATCCTGGGACTTCCTGGGGAACTTGAAGCGGATGTACAAAATACCATTGATGAAATTGTAAAACTCAACCCCGACAGTTTGACAGTACATTCGCTCGCAGTCAAGCGCGCGTCTCGGCTCAGCCAGTGGATTGAGGAGAACGGCATAGCGACGCTTCGCAATACGGACAGCACCATGGAAATCGCGCAGAGTGGTGCACATACGCTGGGCATGAAGCCCTACTATCTCTATCGGCAGAAAAATATGTCGGGGAATTTTGAAAATGTCGGGTATGCGAGAGAGGGGAAGTATGGGATTTATAATATTCTTATAATGGAGGAGAAACAGACCATAGTAGCCTGCGGCGCTGGAAGCACGTCAAAACGGGTGTATCCGGACGGACGTATCGAGCGGAGCGAGAATGTGAAGGATGTTTCCCAATATATCGAGAGAATCGGGGAAATGATAGAAAGAAAACGTGTGTTGCTGAATGATTAAAATTCAAAATTCGGACTGAAATTATTGAGTGTGATGCGGATTTTCGGGTACAACAAAAACACCGGAAGTCCAACAAATGTCCAACAAATTTTTTTGCGTTGGTACATCATAATACGCTATAATGCAATTTTCATCTCGAAGTCCAACAAAATCAGTGTAAATCCACAGATTCCTAAGGAGCGTTTCGGAAATAATCGAAACGCTCCTTTTTGCGCCTTTTAAGCGGGATTTTAGCCTTTTATGAAGGAAGTATAAAAGCAGGCTAGTCCAACAAATTAAAATGCCCATTTGGTAGCAGTCATTTTATTTAAAGAAAAGGAGGTTCACGGGATGAACAACACAGCGTTAAGAGCAGAGGTGCAAAGCACCAATAACACACACATGGTTTTTGCAAACGAGCAACATGAGAAATTTTATTTTGAGAAACTGGTACAGGCAAGGTATCAGGACTGTTATCACAAGGCGCTGATCTACATTCTCGGCATTTCAGAGGACACAAGGAATCACTTCAGCCAGATTTACGATATAAAGTCCGGGTACATCAAAACAGAATGTCTGCACCAGGGATGGCAGACAAGCGGCAGTGTCCGGGTGGTGAGGCTTGCCTTTAACCTTTACACAGACGGAACGCCGAGTGTTGACGATTATAAGCGCAAGGACGAACAGATCAGGGAGTGCGGGGAGTATTCGGTAAGCGATATTTTCTGCTGCGGCTATGCGATGTACTTCTGGCAGGGCATCAAGCTCCGTTACCCGGAATACTGCAAAAAGCAGAAGTCCATGGAAGAAATCCTTGCAGAAATGGAGAGGAAACGTGCTGAAAATTCGACTGATGGGAACGAAGAATGATATTAAGTGGTTCGAGAAGATTCTGAAAAGACAGCCCAAAGTGGCGGTGACGGAAGTTTCGGAGCTATACCGGAATAAAGGTACAAATAGATATTACCGGGCTTATGTGGAAGTGCAGAAAGCCAACATCAAAGAAAAAACGAACTGATACGGAGGAATAAAACCATGTGTAAAATCATAGCAATCGCAAATCAAAAGGGTGGTGTGGGTTATGAAAAGTAAGTTATTATGCAAAGTTGAGCCTACACTTTTGCTGATTTTATAGGGTATAGGCTCTTTTGAACTTTGCATAATCAGGAGTAAACCCTTACAAAGATTTCAACCAATCAAGAAGGTCTTTATCCTTTTTCCACGCTGGCAGTTCGTCAGATGATGGACTGTTGTAAGCTTCCATCAATGCTTTCCGCTTCATTTTTTCGTCTGCCCGTGCGTAGATTTCGGTTGTTGAAATATCAGAGTGTCCCAGTAGATCTCTGATATAAACAAGATTGACTCCGGACTGAAGCAGATGCATTGCTTTGCTATGCCTCAGCCAATGCGGTGTGATTTCATCGGATATATCCTTTATTCCCATTGCTTGAGCCTGTGCAGCATATTTTTTCAAAATATATGTCACTCCGGCTCTCGTCAGGGGTTTATTGCTCCGGTTGGTAAATAACGGATTGCGACCATATACAGGCGAAGCCAGACCAGAACCTTCCATATACTGCTTCAACAATTCCCCAGTTGGTCTCATGACTGGAACAATGCGGCTTTTACCGCCTTTGCCTGTCAGTACGATGGTGACAGTATCATTTAAAGCAACATCACAAACTTTTAGATCCACAAGTTCCTGAACCCTTGCTCCGGTATCATATAAAAGTGACAGCAGAACAGCATCCCTTTTCCCCTGGATTGTTGTCCTGTCGGGTTGTTCTAACAGGCCCTTGATGCTATCCAATGGAAGATACATGAGTGGCACCGTATCCGTTTTTTTCATTGGAATAGCCAGGATTTTCTGGCTTTGCTGTATATACTGTGGTTCTTCTACCATTAAAAAGCTGAAAAATGAATGGATTGCAGCGAGACGTTGATTCCTTGTCGCCGCTTTGCAGTTACGTTCTTCTTCCAGCCATTGCAGAAAGCGGAGGATCAGATCCCTGTTTATTTTTGCAACTGTCAGCTTTTCCGGCAAAAGGTTCTCCTGATCTCTGCAGTATCTTAAAAATAATGAGAATGAGTCCCTGTATGCTAACTGGGTATTACGTTTGCTGCCGACCTGGCAGGGAAGATATACTGACAGGAACTGCGTTAAATACTGTGCAAAATCAGTTTCCTTCATGGCATACCTCCGGGATGACGTATGCACATGACCTTTCCACTTCCCTCATCAGGTCTGGATAAACTTCCGCTGTCAGGCGCAGATACCTTGCTGTTGAGCGTATTGTTTTGTGCCCCATATATGTGGAAAGAATCGGGAGCATAGCCGTTAAATCGGCTTCTTCCCTGATCCACTTTTGTAAAACATGAACCGCGAATGTATGGCGTACATCATGCAGACGGGGGCCCTGCCCTTTTCCGCCATGTGAAATCCCTGCCGCTTCCAGATACCTGCGGTACCTTTGATAGATAGTCATCGGGCTGATCATGGTCTTATCAGGAGCAGGGAAGAAAAAGTCGCTGTCTTTTTCCCACCAGATTTTATCTGCATAGGATATACAGGCTTCTTTTACGGAATCTGATAATGGGATATACCGGTCACGGTCAGTCTTTGCTTCACGGATCGTAAGAATCCCATCTTCGAGATTCACATCCCTGCAGCGAAGTCCGACAACTTCTGACACACGAAGTCCACAGCCATAAAGAATCCGGAAGATTACGGGTAACGCCAGATGCATATTTCTTGCAACTTCTTTGGGTTCTGTTTCATCAGCGGCTTTGATCACAGCTGCTATCTGCTCATGCGTAAATATATATGGTACAAATGAACTGTGATTCAAACCCTTCACTTCTGGCACGATATAAGCATCATAACCAAGGTTATTAAGGTATATGGCAAACTGTCTTATGCAGGTAATGCGGTGTGACCGGCTTTTTTCGGATTCACCTGCCCGGGGCGCTGTCCATTTTTCTGCAAGGGAGCGGGATATTTTTATTTCTGTGACACCCTGTTCTTCACTGAAACGGCAAAACCGGGATAAACATTTCGGTTCATCTGCATATTTAAAACCTGTGCTTCTTTTGTACTGAATGAATTCCTGGGCAACTTCCGCAAATGAACCTGTCATGGATGGAGATTTTCTGGTTCTTGTCATTAGATTGCCACCTCCAATGCACATTTCCGAAGCTCGGTGATATCAATACGAAGATATGCCATCGTAGTTTCAGTAGTTGTGTGCCCCAGGATTTCTGAAATGACCGGAAGCGGAATCTCATGCTCCAACAGGCGGCTCGCAAGGCTGTGGCGGAGTGTGTGGGAGCCTTTCTTTTTCCCTTCAAGATGGATTCCCGATCTCTGGAGACGTACCCTTACAAGGGCGCCGACCGCACCCGGATTGAAATCCGTATAAGGAGGAAGCTGCCTCACAAAAACGTGATCCGAGTCGGTTTTAGGCCTTGCGTTCTTCAGATAGTTAATGATCGCTTCGCCAACATCTTCTAAAAGAGGAAGTTCTAACGGATTTCCTGTTTTTACCTGGTTCAAATGGATTACTTCTCTTTCCCAGTCGATATTGGAAAACCTTAAATTTGCGACATCGCTGCTGCGTAATCCAAGTCTTGCAATCAGAAGAATGATTGCATAATCACGGATTCCGCAAGGATTCCCAAGGTCAATCGAATCAAGAAGTTTCGTCACCTCATTCGCTGAATACGAAGAAGGTAATCGGCTCTGCCTGTTGTAATGAGGGTTTGGAAGTTTTGAAAACATCTCCTGCTCCATAAGACCATGTTCATAGCAGTATTTCAGATAATAGCGCACCGCACGCATTGTATGATTTATGGTTGGCTTTTCATAACAGTTCAAAGATGCCATGAAATCCAAAACGTCTTTGAGGGACAGTGTATCTAAAGAAGCAATGTTCTTCCTGCTTAAAAACGCAAAAAAGCGTTCCAGATATAAACTGAAAATCTTATTTGATTTTTTTATTATCCCGATATCTTCTCGATGGGAAATATATGCTTCTGCGCTATATCTAAATCCCTCTGGGAAAGTGTACGCTCTTTTATCCATGGCAAGATAAAGAACTACATTCCCTGAACGCTGGTATTCTGCCAAAGCATTTATACAACGGGAATAGGCGGTACACCATTTTTTCAACGCTATCTTAGATGACATAGAATAATGGTCTTCTAAAAACTGTAATCCGAAATCCATGCTGAAAGAATCAGTACCTTGTTCGTGGGAGTAGAGCAAAAGCTGTTTTGTAAGAGTTTTAAATACTTTTTGGTAATAGCTGGATGCACCTGCCTGTACGAGTGCTTCCCCGGTTTGGTTGATCAGTTGCTGCAAAGTTGATTTTTCCATCGTGCGTTCCTCCTTAAGCGAATTGATAAAATACACTTAAATCTTGATGGATTATGGAAAGTAAATCAACTAAAGAATCCTTTATTTATAAGGATTTCTTTCATTAACTTTGCATAATGTATAGCTTTTCATAACCGACATTATGTGAAGCTTCACATAAAGTTGGCAAGACCACCACCACGAGCAACTTGGGAATCGGCCTGGCAAAGCAGGGGAAGAAAGTCCTGCTGATAGACGCAGACGCACAGGGGAGCCTTACTGCAAGCCTCGGCTTTACAGAGCCGGACAAACTGGAAGTGACCCTTGCGAACGCAATGGAGAAGGTCATCAATGATGAGGAAATAGAGCCGGGGTACGGTATCCTGAAGCATGACGAGGGCATTGACCTGATGCCGGGGAATATTGAGCTGTCCGGCCTGGAAGTGTCACTTGTGAACGTGATGAGCAGGGAAGTCATGATGCGCTCTTATGTGGAGATGGTAAAAGGCCAGTACGACTATATCCTGATCGACTGCATGCCTTCCCTCGGCATGATAACCATAAATGCCTTTGCGTGTGCCGACAGCATACTTATTCCGGTTCAGGCGGCATACCTGCCTGTTAAGGGCTTGCAACAGCTTATCAAGACAATCGGCAAAGTAAAGCGGCAGATTAACCCGAAACTGGAAATAGAAGGGATTCTCCTTACAATGGTTGACAGCAGGACGAACTATGCAAGGGACATCAGCGCCATGCTGAAAGAAGCCTATGGAAGCCGGGTAAGGATATTTGCCAACGCCATTCCCATTTCTGTCCGGGCGGCGGAAATCTCGGCGGAGGGCGTAAGCATCTATGAGCATGACCCAAAAGGGAAAGTGGCTTCAGCCTACGATTCTCTGACAAAGGAGGTGCTTGCAGATGGGCAGTAACAAAAAGCCGGGGAGCGCAGCAAATATCACATTGGAAAAATTTGATGATTTATTTGGCGATAATGCCGCACAGGGAAACGGGGGCGAACAGATCACCCATGCGAAACTGGCGGATTTACATACCTTCAAAGGACACCCGTTCCGTGTCCTTGATGATGAAAAAATGGAAGAAACCACAGAGAGCATCAGTAAATATGGTGTGCTTGTGCCAGGCATTGCAAGGCCCAGGGAAGGGGGCGGCTATGAGATCATAGCCGGACACCGGAGGAAACGGGGTTCGGAACTGGCAGGGCTTGATACCATGCCCGTCATAGTCAGGAATTATACGGACGATGAAGCCACAATTATCATGGTGGATTCCAATATCCAGCGGGAGGATATTCTGCCGAGCGAGAAAGCAAAGGCTTATGCCATGAAGTATGAAGCGATGAAGCACCAGGGGAGCAAGGGGGACAAGCATACGGCGGATGCCATTGGTGAAGCCGCAGGGGACAGCGGGAGGACAGTACAGCGGTATATCCGTTTGTCAGAACTGGTGCAGGAATTACTAGATTATGTGGATGAAAATAAGATTCCAATGATAGTCGGGGAGAAATTATCTTATCTGAAAGTGGAAGAACAGGCATGGGTTGTGGATGCGGTAGGTAACAGTGGTATATTTCCTTCGAAGGTACAGGCAGAGCAGTTGAGGGAATCCAGTGAAACAGGGGAATTGACGGAAGGTATGGTATATGCGGTTCTGATTAGGAAAGAGAAGGAAGATGTGAAAGTGACTATCTCCGCAAAGCGGATAAGAAATTATTTTCCAGAATCTTATTCCAGGGAGCAGATTGAGAGCGTTATTTATACCCTTTTGGAAGATTGGAGACAAAAGGAGGGAGGGACAGTAGATGCAGGAAATACAGTTTGATTATTACCGTGGGATGGAAGCGGAGCAGTATACATTTTACCGTATTCCGAAGGTGCTGTTTACTGCAGAATGCTTTAAGTCCCTTTCCTGCGAGGCGAAGGTTTTATACGGTCTTTTATTAGACCGTATGAGCCTCAGCATTAAGAACCGCTGGTTTGATGAAGAGGACAGGGTTTATATTATTTTTACAGTAGAGGAAATTGCTGAACTTATGAATTGTGGCACACAGAAGGCGGTAAGGCTTTTAAAGGAACTGGATGCGGATAAAGGGATCGGGTTGATTGAAAAGAGACGCTTGGGGCTTGGAAAACCGAATGTGATTTATGTGAAGAATTTCATTATACGGCAGACAGACGATGGAGAAAAGGAAGAAAAAACAGTGGAGACTCTTGTAAATACACAGAATAGGGAAAATCACAATTCAAGAGTTGTGAAAACCACAATTCAAGAACTTCCAGAATCACAATTCAAGAATGGTGAAAATCATACTTCTGGAATAGTGAAAATCACCATTCCAGAATGTCCAAAATCACAATCTAATTATACTGATATTAACAATACTGATTTTAGTGAGAATGATTATAGTGAGACAGAGTATAGCAAGACAGATCTTAATGAGACTGAATTAGGTGTGTCTGCTCAAATCTATCCCAATCTTATCCAGTCCAATCAATCTATCAAAGGTGCAGTGCCGGATGTGATTGAGGAGATGAATGCATACCGGGATATTATCCGGGAACATATCTCTTACGAGTGTTTCCAGGATGAACGCTATCACCAGAGGGAGGATGTGGACGAACTGGTTGAGTTGATGGTGGAGGTCATGCTGTTGCCGGATAACGGCACGTTACGGATTGCGGGAGTGGAGAAACCAGTAGCACTTGTAAAAAATCGGTTTATGAAGTTGAATCAGATGCACATAGAGTATATCCTGATAAGCTTGGGTGCAAATACGACGAAAGTGGGGAATATCAAGGCATATCTACTGACAACGCTTTACAATGCACCTATGACCATCAGCAACTATTATACGGCGGAAGTGAACCATGACCTGTATGGGAGCGGATAAAAAAGGAACTGAAAACAATCATAAACAGCCAGAATAAATTGTCTTGCTGTATTGCGTGTGGTATACTGAAAATATTACAGAACGGAGGAAATTATGAAGGTAAGTGAATTTGTAAAATATGTGATCGTTCCAGTGCTGCTTGCGGCGTTTTTAGCCGTATTGTTCCGTCCGTTATGTATGGAAAATGGTGAGTGCGACTATCTGAAATTATGGTGGTTTATGGGGATTCCCTTCGGCATCCACCGAATGTCTCTGTGGATCATTCCAAAAGGCTATGACATAGGCGGGACAATGGGGATTCTGTTCATCAATGTGTTGATTGGCGGTGCGATTGGTGGGATAGCGCTGGTATGGAAACTGATGGTAGCGGCAGTATATTTGGTGAGAGCAGTCGTTTCAGCAGGTATCTGGCTGATAAGAAAAGCTGCAGGGAAGTCTTATAGAATCTCGTAAGTGATCTACCAGAATGGAAGTAAAGAATTATAGGTGCAAATAGAATAGCAATCCGTAAAAACAGCTTGAGATACGGCTGTTTTTTTGTTGCAAAACTTTACGACACGATGTCGCAAGGTAGATTTTGAAGCATACAAAAAAGTTTACGACACGGTGTCGTAAAGTGGATTTTGTAAGGCGCAGGTATGAAGCATATCCAGAAGAGAAAGTTTGCGACATCGTGTCGCAAAGTCAGAAAGGGGAGATAATGGTTTTTACTATTAAGGCAGTAGGTCAGGAATATATCCTGCAGCCAATCCGGGCAGAGCCTATGATTTGGGAAAACAGCCCA
>OFFL01001457.1_pt1 | contig 16895 bp, 15 predicted proteins | sample 1521391 | NCBI WGS metagenome assembly OFFL01 (sample SAMEA3504082, study PRJEB24116) | mouse gut metagenome | biome: mouse gut; feature: mouse-associated habitat; material: faeces | place: Denmark | collected 2011
ATCCGGAACTGCGCCAGAATCCATCTCTGCTGACATTCAGACTGGGCGAGCACTCGGAAGATCACGAGACCATGGAGGCCTTGAAAAAGGCTTTCGAGGAAACCGTATATACACTGAATCCCAATGTGGCGACGCCTGTCTGCTTCAAGGATTATTACAAGAATCTGGTATCCCAGCTGGCGAATACGGGGCAGGTGCTCAGGGCGGTGCAGGATAACCAGATGGTGGCAACGGATGCGCTGGCCTATGCGAGGGAAGAAATTGTAGGCGTTTCCTCCGACGAGGAGCTGACCAACATGATTATGTACCAGAACGCTTATAACGCATCCAGCAGATATATCAATGTCATCAGCGAGATGTTGGATCATCTTCTTTCCACATTGGGACGCTGATCGGTTGAAGAAGAATAAGAGGTAATGATATGGCATCTACATTTTTTGGACTGACAATAGCATCATCGGGGCTTCGGGCAGCCAATGCTGCGCTGAACACCACGGGCAATAATATCAGTAACGTGCAGACAGTGGGCTACAGCAGGCAGGAGGTGCAGACCGAGGCGGCTAACGCACTGCGTGTCTTTGCTACATACGGCTGTGCGGGCGCGGGCGTGGAAACATTGGCCATTGAACGCATCAGAGATGAATTCTACGACACAAAATATTGGAATAACAATGCCAACGCTGGTGAGTACGATATCAAGCAGTATTATATGAAGCAGTTTGAGGCGTATTTTGACGATGATGGAAAAAGCACCGGGTTCAAGACCATTTTCGACAAGATGATGATCGGCGGCATGCAGGAATGGAAGAAAGATCCCAGCAGCACCAACGCCAAAAAGCAGTTCATTGGTACGGTGGGCCAGCTTACGGAGTATTTTAACGGGTTGGCGGGTAATCTGCAGAAGATGCAGGCGGACATGAACCAGGAGATCAAGCTGAAGGTGGAAGAAATCAATTCCCTGGCCGGGGAGATTGCCACTCTGAATAAGCAGATCAATGTGGTGGAACTTTCCGGCACCAAGGCCAATGAATTGCGGGACCGCAGAAGCCTGCTGCTGGATCAGCTGTCGCTGATCGTGGACGTGGAGGTGAAGGAATTCCCCATTATGGACTTGAACCAGCCGGACCGGGAGACGGGAGCCCATCGCTTTATCGTGAAGATTGCCGGAGGCCAGACTCTGGTGGACGGCAATGAGTACAACGGATTGGAGTGTGTGGCCAGGACCAGTTATGAGAAGGTCAACCAGACGGATATCGATGGCCTGTATGATGTATACTGGGAGGACGGCCAGAAGTTTAACCTGTACAATCCCTCCATGGGCGGGAACCTGCAGGGACTGGTACAGATGCGGGACGGCAATAACGGCGAGTATTTTAACGGAAAAGTAGAGGAGATCGGGGGCATAGAGCCCGCGGACAGTCCGGACGGAAAGTACCATGACACGGTGACCATCAGTGTGACCCAGGGATATCTGCAGGACCTGAACTTCTCCAATCTCTCCGATCAGGGCGGCATCATTACTTTGGGCAACAGGGATTACTATTATGATTCCTGGACCGCCGAGTACAGCTATGATGACAATGGGAACAAGGTATGCAGCTATACCTTCACTCTTTCCGACAGTTCCAAGAATCCCTCGCGTCTTACCAATGACAGAGTGGGTAAGAATGCCAGCGTGGGGACGGGGCTGAAGTATCAGGGTGTGCCCTATTATATGAATCAGATGAATACCTGGATCCGCACCTTTGCCCAGAAGTTCAACGACACCCTGAAAGAGGGATACAATGCCTACGACAATCTGGGATGCAATCTGCTTACAGGAAACATGGCGGCCAAGGACGGCCAGTTTAATCTGGTGGATGAGTATCGTTACGACACCTTTACTTATGAGGACTACAAGAAAAAGGTGGATCAGCTGATGGCGGGAGGCATGACCGAGGCGGAGGCCAAGAAAGCCGCGGCTCTCAAGGTATCCGACCATGATGACAGCTATTACCGGGTGACGGCCATGAACTTCAATGTGTCGGTGGCCGTGGAGGAGGATCCGGATCTGCTGGCCCACCGCTATGTGAAGGGAGACGGGGCGGAACAGGACGATTTGCTGGATGATTTGAAGTCCATCGCCACCGACAAGGACAAAATGAGTTTCCGGGGGGGTACGGCTTCGGAATTCCTGCAGTGCATACTGGGGGATGTGGCACTGAACGCCAGCCGGGCCTATACTTTCCAGAGAAATTTCAGCGATATCAGTGATATTATTAATACCCAGCGCATGTCCATATCCGGTGTGGACGAGGACGAGGAGGCTGTAAACCTGGTTAAGTATCAGCACGCATACGGTTTATCCTCCAAGATGATCCAGGTGCTGACGGAGGTCTATGACAGACTCATCCTGGAGACCGGGGTGTAGTGTGAGAAGAACTTCTAACCACTCGCAGCAAAGGCTGCTTCGCGAAGAAGTTCTAAGTCTCACACAGGAGAATGCCGTATTTTAGGCATTCTCCTCATGGGAGTTAGTGCGAGTTATGGCAGGGCCGGCGCAGCCAAGCGTGCCGGAGGAACGGAAAAGAGGTAAATCTATGAGAATAACCAACAAGATCATGCAGAACAACAATCTGGCGAACATTAACACCAACAAAATATTGCAGGATAAACTCAGTACCCAGATGTCTTCGGAGAAGAAAATCAGCCGTCCTTCCGATGACCCGGTGGTGGCCATCCGTGCTCTTCGTCTGCGGAGCAATGTGACGGAGGTGACCCAGTACTACAGCAAGAACATTCCGGACGCGGACAGATGGCTGAATGTGACGGAGGAAGCCATTAAAAATCTGGCGGAAGTGATCACCGCCATGCAGAAGCAGTGTACCAAAGGCTCCAACGGCGATTTGAAGACTTCCGACAGGCAGACCATCATCGAGCAGCTTAAAGCCCTGGCGGACGAAGTATACAGCACCGGGGACGCAGACTATGCGGGCCGCTATGTGTTCACCGGCTACCGCACGGATACGCCCCTGAGTTTCCAGGAAGCCACGGAGCAGAAGTACAGCATCACGGAGCAGTTGGATAAGAATGCCATCGGACAGATTTCCATCATCACCACCCAGGGCGCCGACGGCAGTGATTTAATGGATATGACCACCAACAACTACGGCAATATCAATGTGACTAAGGATGATGTGCAGGAGGTCAAGGCCTATCGGTTCCAGCTTGCCTACGGAAGCTGTGATGATACGGTGCCTGTGTTAAGCTATCAGGAGAGGCAGCCGGACGGCACTTATCTGACCAAAACCATCACCGCAGAGGTTAAGCATGACTACGAGTCTCCTTATCAGGCGGCTGCGGAGGCCACGGGAGAGAAGGCTATCTTTGTACCGGAGACAGGAGAATTGCTGCTGTCCGGGGATGCCTATGACAAACTGATGGCCACCAAGGACGATGTGTCCACCGCAGGGGTCAACGAGGGAGAGATCCAGATCACCTATGAGAAGTCCAAATGGGTCAAGGGTGATCTGCGGCCCGAGCATTATTTCTACTGCAAGTCAGATCCGGGCACGCCCGAGGAGGAAGTTTACAATGAAAGTTACCTGACTTCCAGACTGGAGCGTCAGGATATCGAGTATGATGTGGGATTCAATCAGACCATTCGGATTAATTCCACTGCGGACGAGTGCTTCAAGCACGGCATCGGCAGAGAGGTGGAAGACCTGGTGAACGCCATGCAGGAAGTGGTGGACGCGGAGAAAATCGTGGCGGATATGACTGCTCTGCTGAAGGAGTCCAGCGGAGCCACGGCGGATTCAATTCAGAAGAAACTGGATGTGGCCCAGAAAGCGCTGGATCTGAAAAAAGATAAGGCCCAGAGGATGTTTGAGCACGGCATCACTTCCATGCAGGGCTATCTGGACGACACCAATGTGAGCCTCACCAACGTGGGTACCCGCAGCAGAAAGCTGGAACTGATCGAGAACCGTATGCAGTCCCAGAAAACCACCTTTGAGACCTTGCAGAGTGAGAACGAGGATATTGACATCGCCGAGGTCATCATTCATCTGAGCAGCGCCAAGCTGACTTATGAGGCAGCTCTGATGGCCACCGGCAAGGTGGCGCAGACCAGTCTGCTGCAGTACATTTAGCGTGACCACAGCCTCCTTTATAGGAGGCTGTATAACTCTGGCGATACCAGTATATATAAAAGGAGAAGGGCAATGATAATTGAGACGAAGGCTTTTGGCGAAGTAGAAATTACAGAGGACAAGATCATCACATTCCCGGGCGGCATCATCGGATTTCCCGATCTGAAGAGGTTTACTTTGCTCCACGATGAGGAGAAGGGGGTGTCCGCGGGGATTCGCTGGCTTCAGTCCCTGGAGGAGCCGGGTTTTGCCATGACGGTGATGGATCCCCTGGTGGTGAAAGAGGATTACAATCCTGAGATTGACGATGAACTGCTCTTCGGGATCGGCGAGGTGTCCCCGGATAATCTGCTGGTGCTGGTGACTGTGAGAGTTCCCTCTGACCTGAAGCAGATGAGCGTCAACCTTCAGGGACCCATTGTCATCAATGTAGACGAGCGCAAGGCCTGCCAGATCATCGTGGACGCGGATGTCTATCCGGTGCGGTTCCCCATCTACGAGATCCTGCAGTCCAGAAAGGCAGGTGACTGAAATGCTGGCATTATCCAGAAAGAAGAATGAGGCAATCATTGTCAACAACAACATAGAGATCACGATCCTGGAGGTTAAGGGCGATCAGGTGAAAATCGGCGTTACTGCCCCCAAGGAAGTGCCCATCTACCGCAAGGAGGTTTACGTGCAGATCCAGGAGGCCAACCAGGATTCGGTTAGTGCGGACGGAATGGCGGCGCTGAAGGACTTTTTGGCATAAAAACCGTGGGAGATTTGTGCGGTTTTCATCTTTTTTACCAAAAAATCTTAATTTTTTTATTGCCGCGTCCGATAAAAGCTATAAGAAACCAATAAGTGTCGTATAAGGATGACGACATGCAGAGACACATGGAGGTGTAATTATGGCAATAGAACCCTTAGGAAGTATTATGAGTGTACAGGCCCAGGGCGTGAACGCTCCCAAGCCGACAGCACAGCCCAAGACGACTGGCGCCGAGACCCAGAGCGGTACCGCTTCGGAGGCGGCCCAGGTGGACGCCACTGTGAACGTGGTGGCGGAGGGGCAGAGCAAAGGCAATGCCAACGGCAACAGCAACGAACAGCAGCAGCCCTCTAACGAGCAGCTCAGGCGCGCCGTGGAGCAGCTGAACAAGAACATGATGGCGCATTCGGAAGCCGTGTTCGGCATGCACGAGGGGACCAACCGGGTGACAATCAAGATTGTGGACAAAGACACCAAGGAGGTACTGAAGGAGTTTCCCCCGGAAAAGACGCTGGATATGATCGCCAAAGTATGGGAGATGGCGGGCATCCTTGTGGATGAGAGAAGATAGGAGGACAAAGATATGGCAATGAGACTTTCCGGACTGATGTCCGGCATGGATACGGAGAGTATTATACAGCAGCTGGTGGAGGCCAAGAAGACCAAGGTGGATAAGACCAAAAAGGCCCAGACCAAGCTGGGGTGGAAGCAGGATGCGTGGAAGAGCCTGAATACCAAGCTGAAGAATCTGCAGACCAAATATCTGAGCAGTATGCGTTTTACATCTGCCTACAGCAAGAAGGTGACCAAGGTGTCCAACCCCAATGCCGTGAGCGTGCTTACCGGCGAGGACGCCATGAACGGTGTGCAGTCCCTGGAGATTAAGAGGCTGGCCAAGACCGGTTATCTCACCGGGGATGTGGTGAAGGCGGCCGACGGGGGCAAGGTAACAGCCCTGACAAAACTCAGTGATCTGGGCATAAGCGGCTCCGGCTCCATCAATATAGCCACGGGCAATACTTCCGTGGATATTCAGGTAGACGGCAATACCACTGTATCAGATGTACTGACCCAGCTGAAAAGCGCGGGCTTGAACGCCAACTTTGACGAGACCAACCAGAGATTCTTTGTGCTGTCCAAGGAGTCCGGCGCTGCCAGCGATTTCAGCATTACGGCCATGGATCAGGGCGGTCTGGGCGCATTAAAAGCCCTGGGACTGCAGGAATCCCTGGATCCCGACAAGGGAGGGGCTACCTGGAAGGAATATGAAACCTATTCCAAGTATTATGTGGCCGGTGACAGGGCGGCAACCCTTGCCAACATGCAGGGGATGATCGACAAAGAGGTACAGTCCAGGACAGACAGTTATCTGGCCAAATATAAGGATCTGGTAGCTTCCAAGGCGGACGCTCAGAAGAAGACAGACGAGATTAATAAGAAGTATGCGGACGCAGGCAAGACGCTGAAGACTGTGGATGAGTACAAGGCGGATCTGGAGGCCAAGGAAAAGGAAATTGCTGAGAAGGAAGAGGCTCTGAAAGCGGAGACCGATCCCGACAAGAAGAGGGCTCTGGAGGAAGAGTTGGTAAACTTGAAGAAGGAAGCCAACGAGATCAGTCTGGAGAAACATGATGCGGAAATGCTTAAGAGTTATGGCGAATCTATTGCAAAGACCGATGCCGATATGGCTGATATCAAGCAGTATGTGGATATCACTGAAAATGTTGTGGATGGGGAGACCGTTTACAGCGCAGCGGCCACAGCCAAGCTGACGGGGCAGGTGGAGGACCGCTTCTACGACAAGGCAAAGTTTGCGGCCGATGTGGTAGCTGATCCCAGTTTGGTATCCGGCGGTGCTACCAAGGTAAACGGCCAGGATGCGGAGATCTATCTGAACGGTGCAAAATTCACCAGTAACACAAATACCTTTGCCATCAATGGTCTGACGTTCACGGCTTTGAATGAGACTAAGGACGGCGAGCAGATCACAGTGACCACCGAGCAGGATACCGACGGCATCTACGATATGGTGAAGAACTTCCTGAAGGAGTACAACGCCATTATCAATGAGATGGATAAACTGTACAATGCAGATTCTGCCAAGGGATATGAGCCTCTGACCACTGAGGAGAAGAGCGCTCTATCCGAATCGGAGGTGGAGGAGTACGAGAAGAAGATCAAGGATGCTCTGCTGAGAAGGGACGAGAATCTGAGCAGTGTGAGTTCGACGCTGAAACTCGCCATGTCCAGCGGCTTTGAAGTGGGTGGCAAGACCATGTACCTTCACGACTTCGGCATTGAGACTCTGGGATATTTTGAGGCGGCTGACAACGAGAAGTACGCGTATCATATTGCCGGTGACCCGGATGATGCCAATACGGCGGGTAATCCCGACAAGCTTAAGAGTATGATCGCCAACGATCCGGATACGGTAATCAGCTTCTTTACCAAGCTGTCTCAGAATCTGTATGATGAGATGAGCGAAATGTCCAAGTCTGTAAACGGATATCGTTCCTACGGCAGCTTCTTCGATGATAAGAAGATGAAGGCGGACTATGACGACTATACCAGCAAGATCAAGGATCAGGAGCGGAAACTCAACGATTACGAGGATAAGTGGTACAAGAAGTTTGCCGCGATGGAGACTGCCCTGGCCAAAATGCAGAGCAGTGCCAGTGCCGTAACTTCCCTGTTAGGAGGCTGATGACATGGCAATGCCCGATGCTTACGCACATTATAACAACAGCAAGGTACTCACGGCATCCCCGGCGGAATTGACTTTGATGCTCTATGAAGGAGCGATTAAGTTCTGCAATATAGCGATTGTGGCCATAGAGCAGAAGAATGTGCCCAAGGCCCATACAAACATTGTCAAGACCCAGAAGATAATTGACTATCTGCGCCAGACGCTGGATATGAATTACCCGGTGGCCCAGGACTTTGAAAATATTTATGTCTACCTGTCCCAGCGTCTGGTGGAGGCTAACTTAAAAAAGGATAAGGAGGCCTTGGAGGAAGTCAATGGGCATCTGCGCTCGGTCAGGGATACCTGGAAAGAGGTAATGCGGATTAATCAGGTGAAAGGGGCTAACTGATGGAGAGCCAGTTGAGCATTTTGCAGGAGAGCCTGACGGCAAAGCGTCAGGTACTTCTGGAGATACAGGAGTATAACCGAAAGCAGGAGGCAGTCTTTACTGCGGAAGAGGTAGATATGTCCCTCTTTGACGAGGCCATAGAGGAAAAAGGCCGGCTGGTGCAGAAGCTGACCCAGTTGGACGAGGGATTTGAGGCCATGTATGAGAAGCTGGCCAAAGAACTGGAGCACAACAGAGATAAATATGCCGGTCAGATCCGTGTACTGAAGCAGCAGATCAAGGAGATCACGGATCTGGGAGTATCCATACAGGCCCAGGAGGCTCGGAACAAATCCCTGATTGAGAGTTATTTTTCCAGAGAGCGAAGCAATATGCACAGGAGCCTCCAGAATTCTGCCAAGGCTTATAATTTTTACAAAAGCATGTCCAGCTTGAGCGCGGCGGGCAATCAGTCCTCCTACGACAGCAAGCAGTGACAATGCGCAGTATCCCCAATCTATATCGCATTTACCGGGGCTATATAAAATACAAAAATCGCTGAAGTCATATGGCTTCAGCGATTTTCAGTATAACTCAGCGCAAGACTTCTCCCAATGCGGCCAATATATTGTCCATTCCGTTGTCCGGGGAAACAGGATGTTCCTCCAGATAGCCGATGATATAATCCAGCCGATTGACAGGAACAATCCCGCCAGCACCTGCTGCAGCAGGGACAGGCTGACCTGCTGCGGGACTATGCCTTCCACGGCGGCGGGATAGCGCCGGCGGGTCATGTCCACCAGATCGGCAGTAAGCTGGCGGTTCAATATCTGATCGTAGTGCCGCAGGATGGTCTCAGACAGAAGCATTACAATGCATTCCATGGCGGAGATTTCCACATATCCTTCCGGCACGGTCTCCTGCCTTTCCTGCCATTCTCCCTGGAGCCATACCGTGCGCCATTCGGCTGTGGGGAGCGCATCTTCCCGGGCATAGAAATACAGGGGGTATTCCGACCGGATCGGAGCCTCCACTTCCCGTCCGTGGAGCAGAATGCGGTATTCTTTTTCGCCCAGGGTGATATTGTCCCGGAGCTGTATGACGGGAACAATGATCCCCATCCGTTCTCCCAGCTCCAGACGCATCTTGTGAATCAGGGCATAGTTGTTGTTATTTTCCGCTACCAGCATATCCACCAGTCCCATTCCCACCTCCAGCACCAGGACAGGTTTCTGGATTACATTTTCAATCTCCGCCTGTCTCTGCACCGACTCCATATTTCGCTGGGAGAGGGCGGAAGCCTGATGGCTCAGCAGATAGTCCGTGGTGCAGTCCATAAGCTGCGCAATGAAGCGGATCATCTCTGCATCGGGCAGACTGGAGCCGTTTTCCCATTTGGACACTGCCTGGGGCGTGACTCCCAGTTTTTCGGCTATTTTCTGTTGGGTGTAGCCCCGGTCCTGACGGAGCCTTGTAAAGCGTTCTGCAAATTCTGCAAGCATGTTGTACCTCCTCTTTATTGAGTTTGATATTTGTGTCTAATTTAGAATAGCATGAGTCTCAATGGAATACAACCAACTGTTGATAGAATATGTTGACAACTATGAGTTGTGCAATGGAACTGCTTTACCACTGTTCTTGACATAAAAGGTTCTTTGGACGTATAGTATTCATAAGAACTTTGGAAAGGCAGTTTCACATTTGACTGATTCTGCCCGCAGGGAGAGAAGAAGCGTATGGCGTTGGAGGAACAGGGAATAAAGGGCCGAGAGCCGAATGGATGGAGCAGGCTGATCCCGGTGGGAGTGGCAGTTGTTTTGATCATGGTCATATTGGCAGTGATGGCTCTGGGGCACAAGAAGGGTGAAGAGGGCGGCAAGCCGGAAGAAAGTGGTATAATCCAGATCCCGGACAGCAGCCCGGAAAGCGCCGGAGGCAGTGGGGAGCAGAACCGCGGGGACAACAGTGCAGACAACAGCGGAGAGAATATTGGGGACAGTGAAGAAAAGGATCCCCAGAATCCGGCAGGGCAGGAACTTGGCAGTCAGGTGGATGTAGCCCAACTGCTGGTATCCCAGCGGGTACAGGAGGAGCAGCGTATCACCGTGGGCATCGACGTATCCCGATACCAGGGAACCATAGACTGGAGCCAGGTGGCAGGGACGGGGATTGATTTTGCCATGATCCGGGTGGGCTACCGCAGTCCGGAGGAGGACAGAGGGATCTATGCCGACACCAATGCCCGTTACAATATGCAGGAAGCCCAGGCAGCGGGGATCCAGTTGGGTGTATATTTCTTCTCCACCGCTGCCACGGAGGAAGAGGCCCGGGAAGAAGCCCTGTGGGTGGCAGATTACATTTCCCGGTATCGGATTACCTATCCTGTGGCCTTTGACTGCGAGGGATACGAACAGGAAGGCAGTGTGCTTTATGATCTGAGTAAGGAGCAGCGGACGGATATTGCCATTGCCTTTATGCAGGAGATTTACACCCAGGGATATACCCCCATGTTCTATGGATCCAGCTATGCCATGACAGGCAGCAATCATTGGGATATGGACAGGATCGAAACGTCTTATAAGGTGTGGGTATCCCAGTATCCGGCCTTGCCCTATCCGCAGACAGAACGGTCAGCTTACGGGGGAATCCATGCCATGTGGCAGTATACCAACCAGGGAAGCCTGCCGGGAATTTCTCAGCCTGTGGACGTGAATGTGGCGTATTTCGGTTATGAGGAGGAGGCGGATGCGGTAAACGGACAGGCCCCGGACCAGGCTTATGCCGATGCAGAGGCTTTGCACCGTTTTGCGGAGGTGGATGAGACCGTGACTTCCAAGGACGCTACCAATCTGCGGAATATCCCAAGCCAGGGACAGGACAGCACGGTGCTTTGGACTCTGAGAAACGGGGAGACAGCCCGGCGCACAGGGGTGAGTGACAGCGGTTGGTCCAGGCTGGAGTATCAGGGTCAGCTTTGCTATGCGGTGTCCAGTCTGCTGACCACGGATCTGACCTATCGTCCGGCGGGGGCAGGAGACATGGCGGGATCGGAAGATATGTCAGAGTCGGGGGCTGCGCCGGATTCGGAGGACGGGATCAGGACCAGATTTACCGACTGCTATGAACTGATGACAGCCAAGATAGAGACCAATCTGCGGGCACTGCCCAGCGTGACCAACCCGGAAGCGGTGGTGGTGGTCACCATCCGTTATGGGGATGTGGTGACACGTACGGGAATTAATGCGGAACTGGGATGGTCCAGGGTGGAATATGGAGGACAGGTGCTGTACTGCGTGAGCAGCTATCTCACGCCCGCTCCGGCCCAGGAAGGACAGGAGGAATAGAAGCTATGGCAGGCAATTTGACTACGCTGTGCTATATCGAAAAAGACGGCGCCTATCTGATGCTGCACCGGGTAAAGAAAGAGCGGGATATCAATAAAGACAAATGGGTCGGTGTGGGCGGGCATTTTGAGCCGGGGGAGTCCCCGGAAGAATGCCTGCTGCGGGAAGTGGAGGAAGAGACCGGACTGTTTCTGACGGAGTACCGACTCCGGGGAGTGGTCACATTTATCGCGGACGCTGTCCCCGGGGAATATATGTTTTTGTATACGGCCACAGGCTATACGGGAAACCTCCAGACCTGCGATGAAGGAAACCTGGAGTGGGTGGCCAGGGAGAAAGTGCCGGAATTGCCCATCTGGGAGGGGGACAGGATCTTTTTCCGGCTATTGGAAGAGCGGCAGGATTTTTTCTCCCTGAAGCTGCGGTATGAGGGTGATACCCTGGTGGAGGCGGTGCTGGATGGAAACGAGAAAATGGTCTGAGGAACCGGATGGTGTAAACTGTCGGCCAGAGTGGTGCGGAGGTGGGTATGCCTTTTGTGAAGAGGTACTGTCCGGCGTCACTGCGGCGGCTGGCCAGATCCTGGGCCAGGCCCTGACGGGAGTATATCTGCATGGCTCTCTTGCCATGGGATGTTTTAATCCGGATCGAAGCGATATAGATCTGATCCTGGTGATAAACCGGGAGATGACGGACCGAGAGAAAAGGCTTTTCATGGAAGAAGTGGTGAAGTGGAACTGCCGGGCACCCCAAAAGGGGCTGGAACTCAGCGTGGTAAAGGAAGAGTTTTGCCGGAATTTTGTCTATCCCACACCCTTTGAACTGCATTTTTCCCCTGTGCATCTGAAGTGGTGGCAGGAGGATCCGATGGGATATATCCGGGGAATGAAAGGTACGGACCCGGATCTGGCGGCCCATTTTACCATTTTACGGAAATATGGGATTACCCTGGCGGGAGCGGCTGTGGAGGAAGTGTTCGGGGAAGTTCCCCGGGAGGCGTATCTGGACAGCATCCGGCGGGATGTGGAGAATGCCCCGGAGGATGTGTGTAAGGAGCCTGTGTATATCATTTTGAATCTGTGCCGCGTGGCCGCCTTTGCCCGGGAAGACAGAATTCTCTCAAAAGCGGCAGGCGGAGAATGGGGATTGAGTCGGCTGCCTGAGAAGTATTATAAATTAATCCGGGACGCGCTGGCGGCATACCAATGGGATGAGGCAAAGGTATTTGACCCGATTTTGGCCCGGGAATTCTGCCGGGAAGTTTTGACACTGATCCACTCCGACGGAGAAAGATATTCCTAAAAAGATACAGTAAGTTCACAGAGCATTGTATACTTGGAATATCCGGGCATAAAAGACATTTAATTAGGAAAAATGAGAAAAATACTTGACTTTCCACCTGGTGGAAGCTGTATAAAAAAGTTACCGGACAGAGAAAGTCGCAAAAAGAGACAGTAAAACCCCGAGTGGGATATGCGGAACTCCAATCAGCATATCCCCGAAAGGCACACGAATTGGTATACGGACGCGGGTGCGGGCGGATGCCGATTCCCCAAGGTGTAGTGCCGAGGGGATATGCGGAACTCTAATCAGCATATCCCCGGAAGGCACACGAATCGGTATACGGACGCCGAGGCGGCCGGATGCCGATTCCCCAAGGTGTAGTGCCGAGGGGATATGCGGAACTCTAATAAGGAAAGGAATCCACAGGCCATGAAGATCAAACAGGTGGAGGAGTTGGTGGATATCACCCGTAAAAACATCCGTTTTTATGAGGAGCAGGGACTGCTCAGCGTGGGACGGGCGGAAAACGGCTACCGGGAATATGGGATGGAGGATGTGAAACGCTTAAAACAGATTCGTCTGCTGCGCAGGCTTTCCGTTCCCATTGAGGATATCAAGCAGCTTTTGGGCGGAAAGTATACCCTGGAGGATGTGCTGGAGCGACAGGAGGTACAGTTGGAGCGTCAGAAAGAAAGCATCCGAAGGACGCAGCTGTTCTGCAGGCAGCTGCTGGAAGGGGAACACCGGCTGGAGTCTCTGGATGTGGACGGCTGTCTGGAACAGATGGATCAACTGGAGCGGGAAGGAGTGATGTTTATGGATGGGACACACAGGGATATTCATAAGAAAAAGCAGCGGGGAGCCATACTGGGCGCAGGAGTGATACTGTTTCTGGCGCTGACTTCGATGGGTATTATTTTGAAAATGTCTATGTTCAGAGAACCGCTGTGGGTACCACTGATTTTTCTGGGTATTACTGCGGTGACTTGTGTGGGCGTGGTGGCGGCTCTGCTGAGCAGGCTGAAGGAGATTAAAGGAGGAGAAGAAGATGAAGCTTCTAAGTATTGAGTATATTCCGGGGCGGGAGATTGAGGCTCTGGGAATGGTAAAGGGAACTGTGGTGCAGACCAAGAACATTGGCAGGGACTTTATGGCAAGCATGAAAACCCTGGTGGGCGGCGAGATCGTGGGATATACGGAAATGCTGAACGAGGCCAGACAGATTGCAGTGAAACGCATGGTGGACGAGGCCAAGGAGTTGGGCGCGGATGCCATAATCGGCATTATGTACGGCTCCTCCCAGGTCATGGCCGGGGCGGCGGAAGTAATTGCCTACGGCACTGCCGTAAAATATAAAGCATAGGGAGTCTGCGGAACTCTAAAACGGCATTCCCTGCACAATGTGCGGAAAACTAAAATAATAAAGAGGATGAAATCATGTCAGATCAAGTTATGATACCCAATGTGCCCATGGCCAGCATTATCGCCATAGCAGTGTCCCTGGTAGTATCTGTGGGACTGCCCATCGTTCTGTGCATTCTGGTGTACAGAAAAACCAAAGCCCGGATTTCCGGATTTTTTATCGGAGCGGCTGCCTTCGTTTTGTTTGCTCGGGTGCTGGAGCAGATTCTGCACGCCTTGGTGCTGGGAGCGGCAGGCACGGCTATTACAGGAAATACATGGCTCTATGCCCTGTACGGCGGGCTGGCGGCAGGAATTTTTGAGGAGACCGGCCGTTACCTGGCTATGAAATTATGTATGAAAAAGAGCCTGAATAAGCAGAACGCCATTATGTACGGCGTGGGCCATGGCGGTATCGAGGCAATCCTGCTGGCAGGCTTGGCCTGTGTGAACAATCTGGTGATCGCAGTGATGATCAACAGCGGGCAGGCGCCCATGCTGCTGTCCATGAGCGGCGTGAACGAGTCCGTATATCAGCAGGCTCTGGGGCAGCTCATGGCTGTGGCCACCACCCCTTCCTGGCTCTTCTATATGGTGGGATTGGAGAGGATCAGCGCGATAATCTTCCATATTTCCGCCTCCTATCTGGTATACCTGGCGGTGAGCAGGAAAAAGCCGCTTTATTATCTTCTGGCAATTCTGGCGCATTTTCTGATGGATGCGGCAGTGGTGGTCATCGGAAAATATCTGCCTGTGTTGCTGGTGGAAATACTTCTGCTGTTGGGGAGTGCCGTATTTGGCTTTGTGATCTGGAGGATGTACCGCAAAGAGCAGGTTCCCACTGCCTGATAAAAGAAAGCAGATCATAACCTGAAATGGGGGTTGCGTTTTTCTGCTTTGTGTTGTATAGTAAAAATATAAAATTTAAAGGAGGAAAATTGTTTGTCTATTGTGTCTGTAATGGAGGAAAACTGCAGGTAAATATTGCAGAGGGTATGTGTGCGGCTGCTTTATGCGGGTGCTGACACACTGGAAGTCTGCCCTCATTTCTGCCTTACAATGTGCTGACAAACATTTTCGAATCTGATTAGACGGGAGATTCAGGAGCATGGCTGTATGGTCATGCTCCTTTTTGCCGGGAAATCCGTCGGGAATCCCTGCGCTCTCAAATAATCCGGACCATGAAGCAAGCCTGTAAGACGGTAGTTTCATGGTCTTTTTGTCTGCCATGGGGCAGCACTGAAAAAGAAACGGAGGGTTTGGGATAGAGGCCGGGCCCCATATAAATCTGCCCCATCCGGATTGCCTGATGATTAAGGAATTACAGAAGGGAGCCCTGGAGCAAATCAGCGGCCTTGTGGATTATTCCTTTTATGAAGCGCTGCAGGAGGGATAAACGGAAAAATCTTTTGACTTTTGTATTGGAGGAAAAATGGAGAATATAAAAAATACATCCGGTCTGGAACTGGAAAAAATAAAGGAAATCTGGGCAGGACTGGCATTGACCGCCGCCGCCCGGGCCAAAATAGAGGAGGCCGGGCCCATCCTGGCGGAGAGACAACTCCAGGCGGCCCTGCGGGAGACCACGGAGAGCCGTCAGCTTCTGGAGAAATTCGGTACGCCGCCTCTGGTATCCCTGGAAGGGATGGAACAGATTCTGCTGGTGGCGGAAAAGGGGGATATGCTGGGGCCGGAGCAGCTGGAGCAGGCGGAAAGCGCGTTGGCGGCGGTGAAGCGGATGCAGGATTATCTGTCCAGAGGACAGCAGTATCAGATTCCGCTGGCTTTCTATGGGGAAAATCTGCAGCCCCTGGAGGAGATACGGCAGCAGATTCATCAGCAGATTCGGGGCGGGCAGGTGGAGGACCATGCCACCAGGGAGTTATTCGACCTGCGCAGCCAGATCCAGCGCACCCAGGAGAAGCGCAAGGAGAAGGCGGAGAGCGTACTGCGCACTCACAGGGACTGTATGTCGGACAGCTTCTGCGTCACCCGGGGCGGACATCTGTGCGTCCCCGTGAAAAAAGAATATAAGTTCCGTGTGAGCGGCAGCGTCATAGACAAATCCGCCACAGGCAATACACTGTTCATAGAGCCGACGGCGGTACAGAAATACGAGGAAGAATTGTCTCTGCTGCAAATCCAGGAGGACAATGAGCTGCGGAGGATTCTCTATACCCTGACGGCCATGATCGGGGATCAGCTGGAGGCGTTTCGGGAGAACAGCCGGATCATGGAGCGGCTGGACTATGCTTTTTCCAAGGGGAAACTCAGCATGGAATGGGACTGTGCGGCGCCTGTGGTGGGTACGGACCGAAGGATCAGGCTGACGGCGGCCAGGCATCCGCTGATGGACCGCAGGGCAGCCGTGCCTCTGGATTTTACACTGGGGGAGGAGCTGCGGGGCGTGGTAATCACCGGTCCCAACACCGGGGGAAAAACAGTGGCACTGAAGACCGTGGCGCTGTGCTGTATGCTGGCCCAATGGGGGCTGCATGTGCCCTGCCAGGAAGCCCGGGTGTGCATGAACAGCCAATATCTGTGCGATATCGGGGACGGCCAGAGTCTGTCGGAGAATCTGTCCACCTTCTCGGCTCATATCACCAATGTGCTGGATATTCTGAGCCGGGTCAACCCGGAAAGCCTGGTGATCATGGACGAACTGGGCTCCGGCACGGATCCTACCGAGGGCATGGGGATCGCCATCGCCATCCTGGAGGCCCTGCGGGAAAGCGGCTGTCTGTTCCTGGTAACCACCCACTATCCGGAGGTGAAAGAATATGCCGCCCGCACCCAGGGGGTGACCAATGCCCGTATGACCTTTGACCAGGATAGCCTGCAGCCATTGTACCGCATGGTGATCGGGGAGGCAGGGGAGAGCTGCGCCTTCTACATTGCCGGCAGG
>OFFL01001458.1_pt1 | contig 16877 bp, 15 predicted proteins | sample 1521391 | NCBI WGS metagenome assembly OFFL01 (sample SAMEA3504082, study PRJEB24116) | mouse gut metagenome | biome: mouse gut; feature: mouse-associated habitat; material: faeces | place: Denmark | collected 2011
GACGCTGCCGCCCTCACCCGGAAGCTGGACAACCTGAATCAATACCTTGACCGGAATCCGGCGCAGCAGGAAACCGCCGACAGAAAGCCCGATAAAAGCCAACACACTCTCTAAATTCGACATTGAAAAAGGGTGTATCACAACGAGGTTTTAACCTTCATTGCGATACACCCTAATGTGTGTGGCAGTTCCTATCATCTGTCTTTTTTCATATTCTATATCATGTACTATCTTATATCGTTCTTTCATGTACTCCACTTCACTTCTAAACTGTATTCCGATGCAATTCACGCCTGACGATGTGTATTGTAAACTACAAAGGAGGTGAATCACGATGCAGGATATTAAACAGGCTCTTGCCAACGCAGTAAGAACCGCCCGGACAGAACTCGGACTTTCACAGGAAAAGCTGGCTGAAAATTTAGGCTTGGATACCCGTACCATACTTAACATTGAAGCCGGACGGGGAAACCCCAAATATGAAGTTTTGTTTCCCATGATTACATACCTGAAGATACCAGCCGATACGGTTTTCTATCCGGGAAACGAAGCCGATCAGCCAAATCTCCAAAAACTTCTGGCTGTGTTAAAAGACTGCACAGAATCGGAAGCCGATGCTTTGCTGCCTGCGGCCCGGTATATGCTTGATTTATTGCGCAAAAATTAACAAAGCCGTCTGATAGGAAAAGCCAGCAGAATCCGCAAAGAAACTACTGGCTTTCCTTTACTGTCCAAATACTTTCTTTTATTTAATAAACTTATTTTTTGCTTCTTTTAATCACTTTGCATCATTTAAAGAAATCCTTTTGTTACACTACTTTTCCTGTGCCGACAGCCGGGAGATATTGCGAAACTCCCCTGCAAGCATCACAATGGATAAAACCAAAACAATCAAGTCTGTCACCGCAGGAGCCAAAAATACACCATCTATGCCCAGACCGCCAACTTTCGGAAGAAAGATTGCAAGCGGAACAAAGAGAATGATCTGCCGCATCATAACTAAAATACTTGCTTTTGACGCTTTCCCCAAAGACTGCATAAGCGTAATCACCATAAGTACAAACCCCAGAAAAATATAAGTGCTGAACAGAATACGGAAATCTGTTACGCCCTGACTTACAATGCTGGCATCTTTGATAAACCATGAGAGTATTGTTCCCGGAGCCAGTTGAATCGGTATGTAAAAAATCAAGCCAAGTACCGTTGCGCCAATAATAAACGCCCTTGTGACCTGTTTCACCCGGTCATACTGCTTTGCTCCGAAGTTTGTCCCTGCCGCTGGCTGGAATCCCTGACTTGCTCCCCACATGGGAATCAGGGTAAATGACTGAATACTAAGCGCAGCTCCTAAGATAATCTGCCATGTTTCCCCTCCATGCTTTGCCGCCACATTGTAAAGTGTTGTCTGCTGAACTAATGTCATAACCTGCATCAGCATAGCGGAAAATCCCACACCAAAAATTTCAGGAATCAGGGAACTTTCCACCCGGATTTTATGGATACGAACCAGCTTACTCTTTTTCAGGAAATACCATAAAGTAATGACAGCAGTAACAATCTGAGAAATAACCGTTGCGTAAGCAGCGCCCTCCACGCCCTGCCCCTGATTCTTCATAATGGTAATCATAATCGGGTCAAGAATGATGTTGAGGACAGCGCCAGTGCCGGTAATCAGCATTGCCTTTTTCAAAATCCCTTCGCCACGCATAATCATATTTGCAGACTGTCCGAAATTCACGAACAACGAACCAGCAAAGATGATCCGCAGGTAACTCTCCGCATTGTTCAGGATTTCTCCCTCCGCACCACTCAATGTTAAGAGCTGGCGTGTAAATATCATTCCAAGAATGGTAATGACAATGCCAAAGATTAAATTTAATGCGATCAGGTTTCCCATAATCCGGTCAATCGTGTCCTGATCCTTTTTTCCCACTGCTCTTGAAAGAACCGAGGCAGAGCCAACGCCGATCAACGTAGATACTCCCGTGTTAATCAAGGTAAAGGGATAGGAAACGGAAACCGCCCCCATCGCCACCTCATTGATAAGCTGTCCAACGAAAACCCTGTCCATAAAGTTGTATAACCCGACAACTATCATACCAATAATAGCTGGTATGCTTAGAGATAGCATGAGCTGAAACGGCGAAGCCGTCAGCAGTTTTGTACGGGTATCTGTTTTTTGTGCCATGATTGCACCCTCCTTTTATTGTGTGATGTGATAAATTTTTGCCGAAGCTTAGGCGCAGTGAATCGTACCAAACAAATCATTCTTTTTTCTTTATTTGATATGAATCCCGTATATGCTCAAAGGATTTCTGACTGATGGTGTGTTCCATACGGCAGGCATCCTGTTCGGCTGTTTCCGGATCTATTCCTGCCTCAATCAACCATTGAGTGAAAAAGCAGTGGCGTTCATAGATTTTCTCCGCAACTTTCCGCCCTTCCACTGTCAAATGGAGAAAGCCGTCCTTATCCATTGTGAGAAGTCCGCCATCCCTTAACACACCCACCGCATGGCTGATACTTGGCTTGCTGAACCCCATGTGCCGGGCAAGGTCAACGGAGCGCACCGCACTTTCACCCATTCGCTTTTGCAGCATCAAAATAGCTTCCAGATAATCCTCGCCCGACTCATAAAGTTTCATTGTATTTATCTCCTTTTATTTCTGCTGCAATGCCACAAGATGTGCATACAAGCCATTCGCAGCCATCAATTCAGACGGAGTACCCATTTCACTTACTTTCCCGTCATCCAAAACAACAACCTTATCCGCATTGGCAACTGTCCTCATACGATGCGCAATTACCATTACGGTTTTATTTTTCAATAATACGGAAAGCGCATCCTGAACTAATGTTTCACTTTCAGCGTCCATTGAAGCAGTAGCTTCATCAAGAAGCACCACAGGGGCATTTTTCAGTAATGCACGGGCAATGGAAATACGCTGCCGTTCCCCTCCCGAAAGTGCGCTGCCATTTTCCCCGATATTCGTCTGATAGCCTTCCGGCAGACGGTTTATAAATTCTTCGCACTGTGCTGCCTTTGCCGCCTGCTTCACTTCTTCATCTGTCGCTCCGTTCCTGCCTAAACGTATATTTTCCATTACCGTATCATCAAACAATAAAACGTCCTGAAATACCACCGCAAAATTTTTAAACAGGGTTTCCGGCTCAACGGTTTTTACATCAACGCCGCCAAGCGTAATGCTTCCGGAATCTGCATCCCAAAATCTTGCCGCAAGTTTTGACGCTGTGGATTTCCCACTTCCGGAAGGGCCGACAAGCGCCGTTACCTCCCCCTGCTTTGCCACAAAAGACACTCCCTTTAACACAGGTTCTTCGTTATAAGAAAATCTGACATTGTTAAATGCAATATCATATCCACGATTATTGCATACATTACTTCCCGTCTGCTCTGCCGTATTTTCAATTTCTTTCATTCTCTTAGCGCTGACTTGTGAGGAAAAGAGTTCTGCCATCATCATAAAGCAAGTGGTAAATGGATCATAAATTCTTCCCGCAAATATCAGAAACAAAATGAACATAGGAACAGACAGCGAACCATCTATAACCAGAACACTGCCAACAAGCAATACCGCCACCAATCCTAAACGAAGCACAAACTGTGCAACTGTTGTCGCAGCCCCCGGCGCAAGCTCATTCTTAAAAGAACACCTCACAACATAATCCAGTCTCTTTTCCAGTCCATTCAGATAATCCTGCTCCTTTGCGCATGATTTTAATTCCTGAATTGTGTCCAGATATTCCTGCACCCCATCATATGCTGCTCTTTTTGCATTGAAATTTGCTGTTTCTGCTTTCGTCTGCGCTTTTCTCGCCGTGAAGACAATCAGGGCAGCAACAGGAATCGGCAGCACAATGCACAAACCCATTCTCCAGTCTATGACCAATAAACTTATGGCGGTTATGATAAACATGATCATTGTTCCAAAAAATTGTGGAACCGCATTGGAGAAAACACGTTCCAATGCCGTACAATCTCCCATAATGGTGGAAGTTAAATCTGATAAATCCCTCTGTCCAAAAAAGGAAAGTGGTAGTTTTCTAAGTTTCTCAGCAAGCGTAATTCTCCGTGACGCACTTTCTGAATAAGCTACTGTATAGGTTTTGTTATACTGTATCCAATGCATAATAAACACAAGAATAAACATGGCGGCTGTCAGTCCGATATACACCCATGTATTATGTTCCAGTTTTTGTGTGTTCCCTGATATAACATTCAAAATATCAAGGACAATCATCATAAGCAGACTGACAGGAAGCAATAAACTGATATGGCTGACTGCGGTTGCAATAATGCCGCCCCTCAAATCCCTTGCTCCCTTATCGCTTAACGCAAACATTTTCTTTAACATACTTCCACCTCATTTCCTATGTGCCAGTTTGTTGTTTTCATGTAATTATCCCACATACGGGCATACTCTTTGTTTAACTGCACCAATTCCTTATGCGTACCCTTTTCCACAATCTCACCCTGTTTCATTACAAGAATCTGGTCAGCATCCTGTACTGCTGAAAGACGGTGTGCAATCATAATAACGGTTTTGCCGGAAAGCAGACCTTCAAATGCCTTTTGAATCTGCTGCTCGTTTTCCGGATCAGCAAATGCCGTGGCTTCGTCAAGGACTATAATTGGAGCATCCTTTAAAATCGCCCTTGCAATCGCAATACGCTGTGTTTCTCCCCCTGATAAGTAAACGCCTTTGCTCCCTACCACCGTATCAATTCCGCTTGGGAATTTTGCGATAATATCATCACATTGCGCCAGATGAGCTGCTTTTAAGACTTCCTCTCTTGAAGCCGATGGTCTGCCCGCCCTGATGTTCTCTAAAAGGCTGTCTTTAAATAATTGGGGATTCTGGAAAACAAAGGCTACCTTTTTCATTAAATCAGCGTGAGCAATCTCTCTAATATCCACATTTCCAATCTTAATCCGTCCACTCTGCACGTCATAAAAACGTGGTATCAGACTGGCTGTTGTACTTTTTCCCGATCCTGAATGTCCTACCAATGCTGTCGTTGTTCCCGACTTAGCAACAAAACTTAAATTCAAGACTGCTGGATGCTCCGTATTTTCATAAGCAAAGGTCACTCCCTCAAAGACCACATCATTTTTATCTGTTGTTTTAGGATTGTTTGTTTCCGGCTGCGGTGTAGCAGTCAATATTGTATCAATCCTGCGCATGGCTTCCTCTGCCTGCATTTTATAACTTGTCATATACATGATTTTATTCAGCATGACCGCACAGGCCGGAGAAAAAATCAGATAGAATAAAAAGCTCTGCATAAATCCGATCAGATTATCTGAAACCAAAGCAATAATAATTGCTGCCGGAACAAGAACCAGATAATTCGAGTTGATAACTGAATTAAATGCTACCATGCCTTTCCTGCATGACATCGTATATGCAAGTGCCTGTTTTCTGTAATCATTGATTGTTGCATTAAATTTTGAAAATGACCTGACCGTCTGTCCGAATACCTTTACTACTGATATGCCTCTGACGTATTCCACAGCTTCGTGATTCATCTTCTCTAACGAATCCTGATACTGCATCATAAATTCCCTGCTTTCTTTCCCCATTAACGCCCCTTGCAGGAAAAAGCCTATGCCATATAGCAATATCAGAGGAATGCCTATCCTCAAATCAAAAACAAGCATAAGGATTACGCTTGCAATCATTGTAACCTGTGCGCCTACAAGATCGGGAAGCTGATGTGCGATAAATGTTTCTGTCTGGAAACTGTTTTCATCAATAATCTTCCTGAGCTTTCCGCTTGGGTTTACATCAAAATACCCCATAGGCATTTTTGAAAGCGCCTTTAATGCTGCCATTTTCAGGTTTTTCTCTGTGTGGAACGCCACCACATGGGAACACAGCAGTGCTATGAAGTAAAGCAGCAACCCAACCAGTTCCAATACAAGCGCCGCCACGCCCCACTTTACTAAACTGCCTGTGTCTATTGGCTTTCCGGCAAATATGGATACCAAATCTCTTGCAGCAAAATAGACACACAAAAACGGACACATAATGAACAATGCGCTGATTCCCGATAAGAACCGGGATACATTCAGCAATGTACGGTGTTTTCCCATAAATTGAAACAACCGCTTGATTTCATTCGACTTTTGTTTCATTGAAACAGTACCTCCTTTAATTAGTTTTAACTAACCATATTCATTATATAGACAAACAACCCTTTTATCTATGACTTAATAGGTATATCTTTACTCCAATCAGGTCACAGTCATTTTTATAGTAAAGGCGGTAATGATTTTTTCTGCCATTACCGCCTTTCTTCCCAAGCACAACACTCCGCACTATTTTACTTTTATATTCTGTACTGATGTAAAGCTCGTATCGCCAGAATATTCATAATCTGATACATTACTGTTATATACAGATAACTGATGCGTGTAATATAATGGCGTTACCAGACACTCGTCTGACATTGTAGTTAAAATGGTATTGTAAATCTCCTGTATTTTTTCTTCTTCCGTTGCAGCGTTTAATTCATCAAGCGATCCCTCCGGCAAGTATGCATTTACCTGTGATAAAATGGGATCAGTTGACGTTTTCGGATCAAGCCCTCCTATAACAACCGTCGGGTCATAATATCCGCCCTGCGTTTTAAAAATTGTTACTCCATACTGCCCACCGGAAACCATAGCAAACCAATCCATCATTGCGGCAGAACTAGGTGTCAATTCTATGCCTATCTGCTTTAGCTGGTCACATATATATACCACGGTATCATCGTCTGATGCCGAACCCGTCTGATATACAAATTCCGCTGACAGCTTTACTCCGTCCTTTTCACGTATTCCATCGTTGTCCGTATCTACATACCCGGCGTCGTCCAGTAATTTATTTGCAGCTTCCATGTTGTATTCATAAACTTTCTGGTCTACATCACAATATGGAAGGCTTCTTGAAAAGAAGGTATCGGCTGCTTCATACAATCCTCCAAAAATATTTTGGGTAATTGAATCTTTATCAACTGCTGTCGCAATCGCCTCTCTGACCACCTGATCTCCAAATATCGGGTCATTCAGGTTATAGCCCATATAATATGTCTGCAAGGCATTTCCATCCGCTTTTGCCGAAAATCCATCTGTTGCACTCATTTCTTCAAAGTTTTCTGCTGAAATCTTGGTAATGCCTGTGTAAAAATCAACCTCCCCGTTTTTTAATGCCAATAATTTTGCATCGTTATCCGGAATGTTCTTTACAGAAAAACTGTCAACATCCGGTTTTTCGCCCCAATAGTTTGTATTATACTCAAAGTTGAATACCTGCCCATTGTTGTCTCCGGAGTACATATAGGGGCCTGTACCGTAAGTTGCGCTCTTAAATGTATCTTTCGCTGTCAAATCCTCATTGAGCTGCTCGCTTGAAACAATTCCCCAGGGATTTGCAAGGCACAACTCACGCATTGTACCGTAATATGGCTGTTCCAACTGAAACTCAACCGTATATTCATCAACCGCAACCGCATCCTTAACTATGGTGGACAGTTTTCCATAACCTCCATTATACTGTCCGAGATTTACCGGAACCGCCAACAATGACTTTGCCACATCCTCTGCTGTCAAATCTGAACCGTCCGAAAACTGAATCCCCTGCCGTATCTTAAATGTATAGGTACAGCCGTCCTCACTCATGCTCCAGCTTTCCGCTAATACGCCGGACAATTCCCCATTGGAATCATATTCCACCAGCGTATCATAAAAAGAGGGAAGCCAATAAGTCAGGTCATAGCCGCTTGAGGTCACGTCCGGTGTAATTACCGTATAAAAATATTCAAACCCCCAGCTTTCCGCTAAATTCAGATGTACTGGCTCCTGCCCTGTTTCCTGCGTATTGTTTACTTCGTTCGCATTGTTTGTTCCATTTGCCTCACTTGCTCCATTGTTACTGCTGCAGGCTACGAGACCGAAAGCCATAACCACAGACAGCAATCCTGCTGCTAAACGTTTAAATTTCATGATAAATATTCCTTTCTTCTTTTTATTATTTTTCTTATTTTGAAATGGCCACAGGTTATAACAGCCCGCTGGCTCTCAACAGAATTTTGCTATACTCATTAGAGAATACTGTCGTATCACCAGTAAATGCAACCTGCTCCATCAAAACAGACTCCTTCATTACCAGAATTTCATCTGCAATCACCACTGCAAGTTCCATGTCATGGGTAATAAAGATAAGGGTAAACCCCAACTGTTTTTGCAAAACAATGATTTCTTCTATAATCTTCTTCCTAAGTGGCAAGTCAAACCCATTTGTTGCTTCATCAAAAATCAGGCATTTCGGTTCTGCCGCTAAAGCCCTTGCGATTGCAACCCTTTTCTGTTCCCCACCGGATAACTCCGAAGGCAGTCTTGCATAATAGGATGCCGGAAGATTGCATAGACTAAATAATTCCAGACACTTCTTTTTTCGCTCCTGCTTCTCCATATGGAAAAAACAGCGCAGCGGTTCTTCAACAGACTTCCCAACTGTCATTTTAGGATCAAGTGCCGACGCTGAATTTTGCTGGATTAATTGCACCGACTTGTAATGTCCCCTTACCGTTTTCCGATTCTTATATATGCCATGCCCATCTACAAGGATATTTCCGCCAGAAGGAAATTGTAATCCGGCAATCATTCTTGCCAGTGTTGTTTTCCCCGAACCGGATTCTCCTACAATCGCATATCTGCCGCCGTCCTGAAAGGAGAGCGAAACCGGAGCCACCGCCACAAAATCCTTATCCCCAAACTTTCTTTTCCGAAACCTGCAGCATACGTCATTTAGTTCTATCATACGCATCCCTCCTTAGTTCACAGGCGCTTACCAATTCTTTTGTAAATTCATTCCTGGGGCTGTTCATGACCATATCTGTCTGCCCTGTTTCAACAACCCTGCCATGATTCATTATCATAATCCAGTCAGATACGGAAGCCGCTTTCAGATCATGTGTTACAAACAGGACAGACATACCCTGACCGCATAATTTTTTCATTTGCTGCATTAACTCCATCCTATTACAAGCATCAATTGCTGTCGTTGCTTCATCTGCCACTAACAGTTTAGGCTCCTGAATGATAGCTGCTGCTATCATAATCCTCTGCAACATACCGCCTGATAATTCAAAAGGATAATTCTTCAAAATTCTTTCTGTATCATCTAAACCTAATCCATTTAAAATCGTTTCATATTTTTTTCTTGTTTCTTTTTTCTCAGCTTTTAGGTGGTGACGCAGATAAGACCTTTCCAACTGTTTTCCAATCCGGATAGACGGATTAAAAGCAGTCATTGGATTTTGCATGATAAAACAGATTTCTTTTCCATAAACTCCACTTAACTGCTTTTTATTTAATTTTCGTAAATCTCTGCCCCCAAAATTTATAGAACCTTCGATTATGTAATTATCAGAAAGCAATCCCATAACCGCCCTGCAAACTGTTGTTTTTCCTGCCCCTGAACCTCCAACCAGTGAAAGCATCTGACCATGACTGATCTCAAAAGAAACATCATTTACAATCATTTCTCCAGAGGATAATGATATTTTTAAGTTTCTAACATCAAGTGCCACTTATATCATCCTCCTTCCCAATAGAATCCCTCAGTCCTTCTCCTAACAAATTAAACCCTGCACAGCATACAAGCAGACAAATTCCTGGATAAATAATCAAGTTAGGATTTGAATATAAGCTGTTGCGGGCTTCATTTAACATTGCGCCCCACTCTGATGTACCCTTTACCAGACCTACACCCAAAAAAGCAAATCCAGAAATAGAAATAATGACTGATGCAATCCCCGTTGTAAAATATACAATGAATTGTGGCAGTACATTTGGTATCAAGTGCATAACAACAATGCGGATACTGGAAGCTCCCGAAATCCTTGCTGCCTCTATATACTCTTTGCTGCACTCTGTTTTTGCATAAGAGCGCACCATCCTCAAAAACCATGCTGTCATGGATATGCTAATCGCAACAATAATACAGACTGTCGGATTTTCAAATGAAGTAACCAGAGCCATTGCAATAACCAACAAAGGAAATGCCATCAATATATCACATAGCACCCTTACTATTTCATCTATCATTCCGCCTATGTAGCATGAAAAACTTCCTGCGAATAAAGCAATTACCGCTAATACTATCAATACAGGAATAGAAAGTCCTAATGAATACCTTGCCCCATATAAAAGCCTTGACAATTCACAACGCCCCATTTGGTCACATCCTAACGGATATTCTGCGGAAGGCTCCGCATTTTTCATTGCAAGGTTTGTTGCATTTGGATCATTTGGTGCCAGCATAGGTGCGGCAAATGCAATCAGGATAAAAAAAGCAATCAAAATGATTCCAATGATTATCTGCCATTTCCTTCTCATATCCGGTTCCTCCTATATGCAGGACATATTATGCTTGAAAGAATATCAGCAACCGTAGTGAAGAACACAAACAGGACAGCGCACAGTAAGATTGCTCCTGATATTCCATATATATCCATTCCTTCACAAGATTTCATTAAATAACTTCCTAAACCATCAATCGAAAAAACACTTTCCACCAATGATGATGTTCCAAACAACGCCGCACAATATTGAGCGAATAATGTGATTGCCGCAGGCAGGGCATTTCTCAATACCTCTCCAAATATAATCTGCGTATTGGAAAACCCCCTTGCTTTTGCATATAGCACATAATCGCTTTTTAATTCATTCAGTATAGATGCCCGCAGAACCCTTGTCGCAATACATACAATCGGCACCGCCATCGAAACAGAAGGCAGTATAAGTGATTTCAGGCTTCCGTCTGCAATTACGTTGAAAATCGGTATTTTCACAGCAAAGACAGATAACAACACCAATGCCAGCCAGGAACTCGGCACACAGATTCCCACAATACAGAGTATTCTTGCCACATTATCAAAAACGCCATTCTTCCTTATGACAGAAACCGCCGCAACAAGAATTGTCAATAGGATAATCCAGACCATCGCCATAATAATCATCATGCAAGTAATCGGAAGCGCATCCATGATGTTCTGTATTACCGGCTTCCTGTTTGTGATTGCGGTGCCTAAATCGCCACACAGAACACCCTTTATGTACTCGAAATACCGTTCCCCAAACGGAGCATCCAATCCAAGCTCTACCCTCACAGCCTGTATCTGTTCTTCCGTTGCAAAAAGATTGTTTTTCCTGACAATCATTTCTGCGGGATCTGTTCCTGTGAATAATTGCAGGCAAAAACTTAATGTTACAACACCCCATATCACAAGAACAAAATTCAGGATACGTTTTAATATCCTGCCTGCCATAATCTTAATATCAGACATACATCCAATCACTCCTTACTTTAGTTAGCATATCCTAACCTTTAGTCCAAAAAAGAAGCCGCAGTGTAGCGACTTCCCTTTAAAGACGCACCAACTTCCAGCACGCAAATCATTATAGCGTAGTTAGTTGGAACTATCTATAACCTATCAGACAAATTTTAATCCAATCAGGTCACGCATATTTATATCTGTAAGCCTGCGGCGTTATCCCCATGACAGACTTAAAAGCTGCTGAAAACTTGCTTTGATTTTCATAACCAGCGGCATAAGCAATTTCCCCTATATTCAGGTGCGGTTCTGTTATCAGCATTTCTGCCGCAGCTTCAATCCGTTTCACTTTAATAAATGTTCCAATAGATTTTCCTGCTATGGATTTGAAACACCTTTTCAAGCTGGATTCAGCAATTCCAAATTCTTCCGATAAGTCAGCAATGGTTTTTATATCAAAAGGATTTTCAATGATGTATTGATATACTTTTTGGGTTCTTTTGGATATATCTTCTGAAAAATGCTGCGGTTTCTGCATGGCAGTTCCATCCAGCAAACTCAAAAATAAAAGCAGCTCGATTGTCTTAATCCAAAAATATGGTGACTGTATCCGCTTATCAACAGAATACAGCTCTCCAAAAATATGGTCTATCTCACGTTTTGACTTCACCAATAGCAGCGTACCATTACTGCATAGTGTATCTCGGATTTTCTTCACATTGATGTCTTCTTGTCCAAAATTTTCAGATATTGCTTTTTGTGCCTTTTCTATTTCAAATAATACGGTAATTCCTTTATATTTTTTTAGCGGAATATTGGAGCCAATAATCGTCTGTTTCCCTTCATACAAGCTCCCGACTGATAAATCTCCTTCTCCTAAAAAAGTAACTGTACCATCTGCTGATTCACATTCATAGCATCCTTCCAGGCAATGGTCTATTTGAAGGAAGTCATGTTCCGGAATAATGGGGCGGTAACAGCTCCCCATGTTAAGCTCATTATATGTGATCTGGATACCATGAGCCACATCATAACACACCATTTCTCCCTCTCCCGTTTCTGTTTCCTCACGAACCACAGAAGATATGTTGTCTTTACCATCACGAAAATAGATGTCATGAAATGATGATCTTTTCAATACACTTTCCACTGCTGCACCTCCGTCTTTCTATTTTAAATGAGGATCATGTTTATTTCAACAAAATCGAATAGCTTTTTCTCCTACTAAACACGCAAAAATATTATTACCTTTGTCTTTTCACCGTCTAACCATTGAATCCCTCATCCTCTAACTCAAAATATTCTAACAGGAAAAAATATAATTCTTCCGGACGATCTGACAGACAATCATTATAACTACAAATATCCTGTTCTGTATGGTTTGTGTATTCCACCTGCACCCGCCATGACGGACTGCCCTCCGGCTCTTTTGGGGGCTGAATTTCCAGTCTGTCCTCCAAATCTTCCATGAAAAAGCCTTCTTCCCCCTCAAGAAACGGGTCATAATCTTCCTCATCAGGGTTCAGGCAATAATCCTGCTCCCACATAAAAATTTCCAGTGTATGCACGATGTACCGCAATAGCTTTGCCATCTGCCCGCCCTCCAGCGTGACAGACTGCCCCTCACCCTCTGCTTGAAAATCCGTCATGGTAAGCACACGGCTTTTCCGGTCAATAGTAAAACGGCGGTCAGCCATTTCCATATCGCCGTACCCATCGTAAACCTCCGTATGCACTTCAAAAGACAATGTATTGATGACAAGCTGCTTTTTCATGGCATTTCGCTCCGCATGGGGAAAGCAGGCATTATAAATCTCCCTGGCCGTGTCCGCCACTTCCGGGCAGTCATCTTTCATTTTGGCTTTCAGCCATTTCTTCTCGCCCTCTGAAAGCCGATGCATCGGGAAATTCAGCAGCCTGTTTATATCCATTGCCGCCGCTTTCTCCGCAGCGCTTAAACGGGAACAGGCTTTGCAGATATGGGCTGCGTGGCCTTTCCCGGAAAACTTCTCATTTGCCTTGTATTCGCCGCATATTTTACAGTAATGCCCGTGCGGACGGTTTTTCTTCTTTGACATCGCAGATCCCTCCGTTCCTGCAACTATTATACAGTGAACCGCTAAAACTTCAAAGATAGCTGCGGGTTATTTTAGAAATTCTTTATGCCGGATATTAAGGATTCCGTACCCGCAAAGTGAAAATCACGAAGCTCCGGATTATCCTTTAACTGATAAATGCCATATTTATCCGTATCGCCATACAAAAGCTGTGCTTCCTTGTTTGCGCCGCTTTCCGCAAGTTCTGTTTGCATGGAGCGTAATTCCCTCTCGTTCTCCCAATCGCCTTTTTCTATGCCGAAGATTCCCTCATGCCCTGTGATCTGCTTCCTGTCATCCACTGTTGTTTCTGAACCATCCTCATGGAGCAGGTACACGGGCAGGTCATGGTCAAAAAGTTCTAATGCGGTTGCTTGGGTAAGCGGGAGCATTTCTTCCCATGTATAGCCGTATTCCTCCATTTCCGACAAGCCGATCATAGGGTCTGGAAGTGCGTCAATCTCTGCCTGTGCGTCAATGACTGCAAGGGCAGCTCCCTGATTGCCCTCTGTTTCCTCATAATAGATATGTTCTGCAAGTTCCCTTGTCTTTTCCATGTCATTCAGCTTGTAGGCATAATTTACAATCAGATTGCGCTCATCATCGGAAAAAGCGGTCTTTGTAAATTCCAGACGGTTGATGATGCCCTCCGCCTGCTGTGCCGGGGAAAGGTGGTGCATCATTACTACCTCTTTTTTATTCAGGTCAATCTCAAAATCATTAAACTGTGGCATTCCGGAATTTCTGCCGCCGCCCACAATGATAGGGATATAATCAGCCCCATAGTTTTCCAGACAATCATGGATATTTTTTCTATCCTTGACCTCCAGCTTTGTGAGCGCACCCATGATCTCCTGCACTTCCTCCGGTGTCTTGTTGGTAATACGCTCTACCTCAAAGCCATTGGAATGTGTGACTTTCAAGATTACATCATCTGCCCCGATTGGTTCCTTTGCCTTTTCGTTCAGCTCCATTTCTGCCTTTAGGTCAATAACCTCGTCTGTATCGGTAATGTACCGGACATCAAGGTGGTACTCGCCAAATTCCTTCGTTTCCTCATTGGCGATCTCCGTAGTCCATGTGCCCCTGCTTTCCAGATATGCGGCGACACTCAGCCTGTCATCATCGTTCATAGCAGAGAGGGCTTCCACAACCTCCGCCGCATCCATTCCCCTGACATTTACAAGGCTGTATTCAGACAAATCGCTGTTCTGTATCAGCAGAAGGCTCTCCTTTTCCTGTCCATTTATGGACATATCCTGCATCATTTCCCGGTCACGCTGCAACTCTTTAAGCTGTTCCTCAATGCCCGTGATAAGCTCCGATGCAGTCCTGCGGATCGTGTCAATGGAAGATTTCAGCTCCTTCATATCCTTTCCGCTACTCCACCCGGCAATATATCCGAAAGAATATTCCGACGTATCTATGCCGAAATGCTGGCACACCGTATAGGCAATGCTCTCCGCTTCCACCTCTTTGGTGTTCTTGTCCTTTGCCGGGGCAAGGATATCTTCTTTGCTGACTTCTTTACTATGCAGCATGGAATGGGCTGTTTCATGCACCATTGTCTTTAAAGTCTGGCTCTCGCTCATGCCCTCCTGCACCGCAATCCGGTTTTCCTCTGTATTGAAATATCCCTTTGAATCGCCGGGAATGTCCTCAAAGCCGATAGGAACAGGGGCAACATAGGTAACAGCCTTGATAAAGTCCTCATAGCCCTCCACCGTGGATAAAAGCTCTTTTGCTTCCAGTTCCGGGATTGGCTCACCGTCCGTCTGTGATACGTCAAACACGGACACCGCACGGAAGGCAGGTATTTTTATCTCTACTTCCTCCGTCTGCGGCATACCGTCCTTATCAAGCACGATCTCCCCGGTCACAGGGTCTAATTTATCCCGTTCCTCCTTGATCTTGTAAGGGGCAGGGGCAAGGATACGGATTCCTTTCTCCCCCTTGTTGACATGGCGGTTGAAATTCTTCTGCCATGCCTGATAGCCTGCAACTAAGGTTGCTTCGGGCTTCTGCATGGCGATTAAAAGGGTGTTGTTGAAACTGTAATTATGGAATTTTGACATGGTAGAGAGGTAGCTTTTATATTTCTCGCTCTCAAAAAGCTCCTTTAACCCCTCCTCCAGTTTGTCAGTGATCTCTTTTACTTTCTGTTTTTCGGTCTTTGCATCTGCCATATTTGATTTTCCTTTCTTTTTCCAAAGAAAAATACCGTCCTGAATATATACAAGACGGTATCTCCCAAAACAAAAAAATGCATGGATTGTAAATAATACTTACTTTCCATGCACCTTTGGTTACTATTAAATTTTACTTAGAGCAATCTCAGCAACTGCACAAGCTCATGCGGTTCATCTTTGCCTGCTGCGGTCTGTCTGGTGTCAAACTGCGAGAAACGGTTGTTCCGGTAAAAGGATAACAGCTTTTCCTCGTTTTCCGCTTCCAAGAATGTTACCATGCCGCCAAACATATACTGTGCTTCCTCAATGACCATCCATGCAAGCTCTATCAATTCTTCTCCTGCAATTTCCTTATTCCTGCCACCCGCATAATTTTTTCCAAGCTGTGCAATCAGATAAGCCGCCATAGTGTAGGTGTCTGACTTTTCATCCAGTTCACTTACACGAAGCAGCTTTTTTTTCGTGGTATTACTTACCATTTCGCCCCTGACTGTCAAAGGCTTTAACGCAAGGGTAAAATATCCAAGCAAGCCGCCATCTTTTACTGAAATCACAACATATGTAACAGACTGGTTCTTTTTTGTAAAGTCTATGGCACTTTTTTTCAAAAACCGTTCAACATCCGGATTTTTCGGGCATGAAAATCCGGAGAGCAGTCTAACCAGCGCTGGCTCTCCGGCTTCAGGATCATCCCCTAATGCAAGATACTCACGAATGTTGACTGCATAAAATTTATCACTTATCAGCATTCATTTTCTCCTTTTCCTTCATTTCCCTAAATCTCATCAATTCCCGCAATTCTTCTTCGCCTTTTATGAATTTAACGGCTACCGGAGTACGGACAGGACGGTTTTTGGCGGATTCTTCAATCGCATTGACAAACATCTCCACCTGTTCCTTGCCGGAAATGACGAAATTTTTCGTGATGCTTGAAGTTGCCATAAGAAACACCTCCTTTGTTAGTATGGCTCTTTTTACATTCCGCATACTTCCCTATTTACATTGTACGGTTTTGCAGCCGCTTTTGCAACAAAATTTTTATAAATTTTTATCCCTACATCGTTACCTCCTTCCCCTTTCCCTGCGGTTTTCCTGCTTCTCAGCCCCGGCAGCTTTCACTCTGAACGCTTCCAGCTTTTCTTTTAATGATACTCTCTGCACAGGCTTATCAGCCATAGCCGGTCACAGATACAGCGGCTGAAAAATAACCAGTCCGTCACCACCCACACGCTGAACATGATACTGA
>OFFL01001460.1_pt1 | contig 16869 bp, 10 predicted proteins | sample 1521391 | NCBI WGS metagenome assembly OFFL01 (sample SAMEA3504082, study PRJEB24116) | mouse gut metagenome | biome: mouse gut; feature: mouse-associated habitat; material: faeces | place: Denmark | collected 2011
GAGTTTCCTTAAGCATGCGGCACCAGACAGTGATGGAAGTAACTTTCAGTTTCAAGGCAAGCAGATAGGAGCGCAGCATGCAGGAAGGGAGCCTTGGTTCCGGGCCAAAGACAGAGTAGCAGTCCCGCATGATGGAATCCGTCTGGGAAAGGTCGAGGTACCAGAACTGCACGATATAGTCCCAGGTGCTTTTGGGAAGCACAAAGGGATCCGGGTAAAATTTAAGGAACTGGGATACGAAAGTATCCTGAAAGGCGGCATGACCGCCAGGGTTACAAGGTAACATCAAAAATCGCCTCCAATCAAAAAATGTACTTTTTGATCAAGGGCGCGAAGCGCCGCATTTTTTGACTGGTTTGTCAAGTGTTTTTGAGAAAAAAGTGGGTGATTTTTGAAAAATAGGTTCTGAAAGCCCCATGAAATAAGGGTTGAAGATTCCGAGAAGTTATAAATCTTCTTTGGGAGGATCATCATATCAGCGGAATTCTGGATTTTGAGTTGGCCGGATATGGGGACAGAGATTTTGACATCGCCTGGGCGATTCTGCTCCGCCCAGGGCAGAAATTTCTGAAAACCCGGGAAGAACAGAAACAGTTTTTTAAAGGATATGCAAAGTATGGAGAATATAATTGGAAAAATATACAATTTTATATGGCGCAATGCTATGTATATTTTTTAAGCTTCAGTGGATCTGATGAAAAATATTGTAGTTATGTGAAAGCCTGGCTGCGGGATCACTGTAATAAAATACAATAAATACGTGTCAGCACATTCGTGTAAGTTTACTGATTTTCGGGAGAAGTACGGAAGAATGGTTGTAAGACGGAGAGGAAAACGGTATAATATAAAACTGAAAGCAGGTGAAAATTATTTAGGACTCTTAAAAGGGGGAAGGTTCTCAAAAATTGATAAGAGGCGGGAAGAAAACCTGATTTTTAATTACGAAGGTAAGAAAGGAAACAGAGAGGTATTACATTATGAGCTACGACAAGATTCCAAATTTTGACGACCCTTATGCAAAAATAAACGAAAGGATCCACCCGGAATCCCAGGCTAAAATTGTAGAGGTGCTTTATGGCGCAAAAAATCCGGATGGAACGCCTAAATATCCGGAAAAAGATGCCAACGACGGACACGGGCATTTTGTGGCACTGGAAATCGACGGAAATTACCAGATGATCATGTGGAGGCATCCTGATTCCGAGGGCGGTTATCAGGAATACGGAGATTATAAAGAAAAAAGCCAGATGGCAGGTATCTACGATAACGGCGCCGACAGGGAGCAGCATCCGTTAAAGGACCTGGAGGATGCGATCCGTGAAAAAAGGCGTCTGCTTCATGAAGCCAGGCAGCTTATGAAAACCAGGGATTATGATCCTGAAGCTGTGGACCGGCTGCTGGAAGAATTTACCGGGATATTCGACATGAATACGCCGGCGGAGAGGGACTTAAAAGGCCAGCACAGGGAACTGGCGGAAAGGAATCAAAGGCGGGTACGGGAGCGGGAGCAGAATATAGAGCAGAAGCGCAGGCTGATTGAACAGGCTAAGGAGCTTCAAAATTCCGAGGACTGGAAAAAGACCTCCGCCAGGATGAAGGAGCTTCTGGAGCAATGGAAAACCATCGGACATGCCGGGCCTGCCGACAAATCGCTTTGGGAGGAGTTTCAAGGCGCACGCCAGATGTTTTTTGACCGTCAGCGCAGGCATTATGACCGGCTGGATGAGCTTCGCGCACAGAGTAAAAGCCGTAAACAGGAAATCATAAGGGAGGCCGGGGCCGTGGCCCAGTACTCCCAGGACTGGAAGGGAACGCATGAGAAACTGGAGGAAATGCTCTCCCGCTGGAAGCAGGCAGGTTCAGCCGGAAAGGAAGAGGACGACAGGCTCTGGGCAGAATTCCAAGGTATTAGAAATGATTTTTACGCAAGAAGGAAGGAGGCAGAGAAGAAAAGGGAAGAAGAATTTTTGATCCGGCGGCAGGCGAAAGCAGCGCTTGTGGCTCAGGCGCAAAGCTATGCCAACTCCTGCGATTACAGCGCCGCCGGGGCGGAGAGAATGAAAAGCATGAGCGTTGAATGGAAGGAGATCGGATTTTGCGGAAAGGACTATGACGACCAGCTCTGGTCTGCTTTCCGTATGGCACAGGATACATACTGGAACGGGAAAAAAGCATCGGGAGAAGAAAGGCACAGACAGTGGGCCGAAAAGACGCGGGATGCCATTGGGCGCCGGCGGGATCGGATCAGCAATATTCAGCGGAATATTGACAATCTGAGAGACCGCCTGAATACCACGAATAATTACGACAAGCAGAACCAGATCATGGATTGGATCTCTCAGGATGAGACCCAGATCAGAGAGCTTGAGGAGGAGATCGGACGAATGGAGGCTGAATTGGGTAGAGGATGACGAACTATTGCATTTTGAAAATACAGGAGCATGGAGAACTGGCGGAACAGGCGGCTGAATGGTTTCACTCCAAATGGGGAATTCCCAAAGTAGCATATCTGGAAAGTATCAATATGTGCCTGGAGAAAAAAACGGCGGTTCCTCAGTGGTACGCGGTCATGGATGGCGAAAGGATAATTGCCGGGTGCGGCGTCATTGAAAACGACTTTCATGACCGTAAGGATCTGACCCCGAACGTATGCGCCGTATATGTGGAGGAAGACTGCCGGAATCAGGGCATTGCAGGAAGGCTGCTCCAATTTGCCTGTGAGGACATGGAAAACAGAGGGGTAAATACCCTTTATCTGCTGACGGATCACACGCGCTTTTACGAGCGATACGGCTGGGAATTTTTGTGTATGGTTCAGGGGGACGGAGAAGAATATCTGTCCCGGATGTACAGATTTATAAAATCTTAATAGTTATTTATGAAAAAACACGGGTTTTTGCCATACCTGACATGGTAAACTACGGTAAAGGGATCCAGGAGGTATATTGTTCATGAGAAAAATGACAGCGCTCATGCTTTGCCTGTTCATTCTGCTGGCGGGCGTCAGCCCCATAACTGTTTTGGCGGATGAATTGCCCGTAAAAACTTTTTCTGCCGATGTAGAGCTTCTCAGACAGGAAAATGACAATTACGTGATGCAGGTGACGGCAACAAACAAAGGAGAGGATTTTACCGGAACGGTACAGGTGGTTTTTTCGGTTTCAGCCATGGGAAACTGTGCCTACAATACAGAAATTACGCTTCCGGCTCAGGGGAAAAAGCAGTTTACCATTACTGCCGTCAGCCGGGCAGTGGATACCTCCCGGGGATCCTGTACGGTAAATTTTCTGGATGAAAAGGGCAGAGTGCTTCAGACCATTCCTCTGGACCATGTATTTGGCAATACACTATCCAATATTTCTGTAGGAATACTGTCAGATAATTTTTCGGGACTTACCTTTATGGATGCCGGCGGCAGAGATTTTATGATCCGGGGAATGGAATACCCTTTGGAGCTGACGGAAGTGGATCCGGAAAGGCTGAAGGAGCAGCTGCCCGGTCTGTTTTTCCTGGTCATCGATCAATTTAATGTGTCATCCTTAGATGAGGAAAGCATACAGGCCATTCAGGATTGGACGAAGGACGGAGGCTGGCTGATTCTGGGAACCGGAGCACATGCACAGGAGACGCTTTCCGGGTTTACCAAGGATTTTATCGATGTGGGGATCCGGCGGATCTATGAGCCGGGAGAAGAAAATCCCGGGGCAGTCAATATGTCCCAATACGGATACTATTATGGATTTATAGATGCGGGGGTTGATTTTGAAAAAATGTCCTTCGCAGAGCTGGAGTATAATAACAGAGGCGGGTATTATTTGTATGAAAGTGCCGAATTTCCTGCCATTGTAGGAGTCCTGGAAAACGGTGCCTTATCCATTCTGAATATTTCGCTGGGGGAGAAGGAGCTTCAGAAGCTGGGCGACTATGTAATCCAGAGTTTGTATGAAGAAGTGATGAGGAATTCCAGCAGCTATCAAAGCTATGCTTCACTTCCTACGAATATGGATTATACCGGCAAGCGGCTGCTGGCCTTTATCGACGGTAAAAATACCAGTATTGATTTTACATGGCTTCAGGTTTTGATCGGGGTTTACGTGATACTGGCAGGGCCGGGTTTATACCTGATTCTTCGCAAATGTAAAAAACGTGAATGGTACTGGGTCTGCGTACCGGCGCTGGGTCTGCTGTTTATGGCAGGGGTATTTTTCTTTGGACGAGGGGCCCGGGTAAACGATACGAAGGTATATTCCGTCACTCTGCAGAAGGCCGACAGTGATCGGATGGACACCTATTTTCTGGCATACCGTCCCGGCGTGAAGTCCTGGGATATGCTTCTGCAGAAGGGGTATGAGGCAGCCGGCCCGGGCTGGGACGGCTATTACAGAGGATATTATTCCAATTCCGCCAATTACCATTATACCGTAAGGAACCACAGCGGCGGACTTTCTCTGGGGATCGTCCCAGGGGAGAATTTTGAGAACGCGTTTCTGTATGCGGGAGGGAAGACGGAGAGGAAGGGAACCATACTGGGCACCGGGATTAGAGGAGACGGTATCAACACAGACTATGTCGGCACCGTAACAAACCAAACCTCCCGGGATCTGGATTATATGGCCGTGTATTTTGGAGAAAGTATTCTGGTGTTTTCGGATGTGGAGGCAGGGGAGACCATTGACCTGAGTCAGGCTGTTCAGGAGTCCAGGTGCATATACCAGAACCAATACGTAAATTATTATGACAATCTGATGTATGATATGGTGGGACTGTACGGATCTTCCTCACGCTTTTCCTATCGACAGGATGATATGGCGGCACTGCTCATAGGGATAGGGGCGGCGCTGGAAGCAAAACCGGCGGATCAGGATCCTGTTGTCATTGTAGGTCTGATCAGGGATTATGATAAGGCTGTGGCTGAAAAATGCAATGAGATTTCTTATGGCTGCATTTATTCCTATGGGGAAATGGAGGGCCTGTAAAATGCTTCAGATCGATCATTTATATAAAAATTACGGGAAATTTCAGGCGGTCAGCGATTTAAGCCTCCATATCCCTCAGGGGGACCTTTTTGGATTTGTGGGACCCAACGGAGCGGGCAAGACTACTACCATCCGCATGGTATGCGGTCTGATGAAGCCCAGCGCCGGAGCCATCAGCATCAATGGTATGGACGCCCTGGCTCACAGGAAGGAGATCAAACGGCAGATTGGTTATGTGCCGGATTTCTTTGGAGTATATGACAACCTGAAGGTAAAGGAATATATGGATTTTTACGGTTCCATGTACCGTATGGGATCCAGGGAGATCGAAAAAATCGCCGATGACCTTTTGGAGCTGGTGAACCTTTCCGACAAAAAGGAAGTTTTTGTGGATACTTTGTCCCGGGGCATGAAACAGCGTCTTTGTGTGGCCAGAGCCCTGATCCATAATCCGGCTCTTTTGATTCTGGATGAACCCAACTCGGGACTGGATCCCAGGGCCCGGGTGGAGATGAAGGAGCTGCTGCTGAATCTCAAAAGCATGGGAAAGACGATTGTGATCAGTTCTCACATTCTTTCGGAATTGTCCGAGATGTGTACCAGCATCGGGATCATGGATCACGGGAAGCTTGCGGCGGCAGGCCGTATCGAGGACATTATGGAAGGGGCGTTCGGCAGCAACCGGCTGGTGATCACCCTGGAGGAAGGACGCGAGACGGCAGTGCGCATTGCAAAAGAAAATCCCCGGATTAAATTGGAATCGGTGGGAGAGCAGGAAATCCGTCTGTCTCATACCATGACGAAGCAGGAGGTCTCAAAGCTGATCGGAGAAATGATTGCAAAGGATGTGGTGGTCACCGGCTTCCACAAGCAGGAGGGAAGTCTGGAAACGCTGTTTATGAGTGTTACCGGGGACAGCGACGCCGGGAAAGGAGAAAAGGAAGATGCATCTGAATCCCATCGTTAAAAAGGATGTAAGGGTTCAATCCCGCAGCATGAAGATCTGTTGGGGAATATTTGCCTATGAATTGATTCTGGCCCTTGTTTTCTTTTTTGCAATGCTGATCATTCAGCAAAACGTAGTTTATTCCAGCGACCAGAATATCTACAGCGCCATGGTGTGGCTCTACCCCATTCTGGCAGTGACCCAGCTTGTGATACTGGGAGTGGTGGTACCGGTGAGAACCGCCGCCTCCATATCGGGAGAAAAGGAGCGTCAGACCTTTGATATTATGATGACCACGAGTATGACACCTTTCTCGGTTATTCTGGGCAAGGTCATGACTGCCATTGTGCAGAGCATGTTTTATGTGGTGGCAGGTATGCCTGTTATGGCCCTGCCGTTTATCATAGGAGGCATGTCCTGGAGCAGTCTGTTCTGGTTTTTGGGAGTGGCGCTTCTTGTATCAGTATTTTCAGCCAGCATTGGAATTCTCTGTTCCTCCATCTGCAGGAAAAGTATCAGTGCGGTCATTATGTCCTATGGCATCTACCTGATCTTTTTTCTGGGGACGGTAATTCCTTATTTGATATATTGGCTTGTGACAGAGGTCAATTATTCTTATGGCAGTGCCCAGACGGGAAGCGGGGAGAATCTGCTTCTGCTTCTTCTATTGAATCCGGCGGTATATCTGTTGGAATTTTTTGCTGAGGTTATGATGGGTGAGTCGATTATAGCGTCTATGCTGCCCTCAGCTCAGTCCAAAGGGCTTTTCCGCCTGGCAGCATCGGAAGGCCGATGGCTGGTTATATCCACAATTACTTTTCTGGCAGTTACCTTTTTGTTTTTATGGCTTGCGGCCAGAAGAATTGACCCGGTCAGACAACATAGAGGAAAGCGGTCAATGAAATCAAAAGCATGATTATTTCCCGGAAAGAACCGGTTTGGAGCCGTCACAGGGAGCAGAATGAGATGGAATCGGGAACGTATTTAAGGAAACAATTTGAAAAATGCAGACGGCGGATGAATTTTGCTAAAATCCTTGACCAGGGAATCGGGTATGCTGCGGCAGGAGGCTTGTTTGGCGCACTCTGTGAGGTGATATCCCTGTTTCGGCCCTTTTATTACAGCCATCTTGCGGCGGGGCTGCGGTTTCTGGCAGGGGCCGTCCATGCCTTTTTACACAGGGCAGACCTGATACAGGCGGCCAGAAGACTGGATTCCTACGGCTTTCAGGAACGCATGGTAACGGCCTGCCAGCTGCTGGGGCAGGAAAATGAATTTGCCCGGATGCAGAGGCAGGATGCTTTTCTTTATTATGAGCGGCAAAAGGATCGGATCAGGATTCCCCTTTGGCCCTGCAAACGACATATTCAGGCTTTTCTTTTGGCGGCAGTTCTGGTTATGGGGCTGGGGTTTATTCCCTCTCCGGCACGTGAAGAAGCCGGGATCCGTCATCAGGTAAAAAAGGAAGCCCGGGATGAGGTCGATAAGCTGAAGGAACTGATAGAGGCGCTGCAGGGTGTAGATCCGGAGAGTCTGACGAAGGAACAGCAGCAGCGGCTTTCGGAGCTTTCGGAGGCTCTGCAGCTGTCCCGGGAAGAGCTGGCAAAGGCGGCTTCCTGGGAAAGCCTGGCTTCCGCACAGGAAAAGCTGAACTATAAATATGGGCAGACAGCCCGGGGACTTGAGAACCTTGCAGGTCAGCTGGGAGATCCCGGAGCGGCAGGAATCGCGGATGCGCAAGCTCTGGCAAAGGCCATTGCCAACGAGAAGGGAATCCAGACGGCATCCTCAAAAACATCGGGAAACCAGAACGGGGGCAGTGACGGCGGAAGCGGCGACGGCGGAGAAAACGGAGACGGAAGCCGAGACAGCGGGGACGGCGGAAATCAGAATGGGAATAACGGAGAAAACGGTGAAGGCAATGGCCAGGGAAACGGCCAGGATGGAAACAGCGGTGAGGGAAACGGCCAGGGCGGAAGCAATGGTCAGGGCGACGGCCAGGGCAGCGGTCAGGGTGGAAGCGACGGCCAGGGTAACGGCGACGGCGGAAACAGCGGCCAGGGCGGCGGAGGCGGCACGGGAATGGGTCGTGGAACCGGAAGCAGCAATAGGCTTCATGACTATGTGAGCATTCCTAATGACTCCGGGACAGATCCTTCTCTCACAGGTCAGAAAAACGGAGATTCGGATTCTGACTATATTCGTCAGCAGAACGGTCTTGCCTGGGAGGGAGAGCATGTGGATCATAATTCCGTGATCGGAGAATATACGGATAATGCATATGAAGGGCTTACAAGCGGCAGATATCCCAGCGGTATGGAGTCGGTGATCCGGGACTATTTTGAAAGCCTGAACAAATGACAATACAAAATGCATAGACCCTGAAAAATTGCTAGGCCTGGAAAGTTCAGGTAAAGGAGAAAATTATGTCAGAGATCGAATCGTATCAGCGCAGAATTATGGAATGTGAGGAAGAAATCGGCAAAGGGATCATTGGACAAAAGGAAATTATCCGTCAGGTGATTCTGGCGCTGCTTTCAGGCGGAAACGTACTGCTGGAGGGGATGCCGGGGTTGGGAAAGACCATGCTGGTGCGCACGATCAGTCAGGTGTTTCTTCTGTCCTTTAAGCGGATCCAGTTTACACCTGATCTGATGCCCAGCGATGTGACGGGGACTAACATCATGGTAAAAGAAGAAGGGAAAAGTAGCTTTCGCTTTGAACGGGGACCTGTTTTTGCCAATCTGGTTCTGGCAGACGAGATCAACCGGGCCACTCCGAAAACCCAGTCGGCCCTGTTGGAGGCCATGCAGGAGCATACAGTGACGGTGGGAACCCAGTGCCATTGTCTGGAGGAGCCCTTTTTGGTGCTGGCCACCCAGAATCCCATTGAACAGGAGGGAACCTATCCTCTTCCCGAGGCCCAGCTGGATCGTTTTCTGCTTAAGGTACTGGTAAAATTTCCCGCCCGGGAGGAGCTGAAGGGCATCCTGGAGCTCACCGAGTCACAGGAGCCCCCGGCAATCCGCGGACTGATGAATGGCAGTGAGCTTCTGGAAGCCAGAAGGCTGATATCCCGGATTCCGGTGGCAGACGCGGTGATGGATTATATCCTGGATCTGGTAATGGCCACCCATGAACCAAATTCTTATATCCGGGAGGGCGCCAGCCCCCGGGCGGCTCAGGCGCTGATTCGTGCTTCCAGAGCCAGAGCCTTTATGGAGGGGCGGCTGAACGTATCCTTTGAGGATGTGAAAGCGGTAGCTTATCCGGTGTTCCGCCACCGGATTCTGCTGAATTTTGATGCCATTTCGGAAGGAATCACCGAGGATGCGGTGATTGGCCGGATCCTGGAAGCACGAGAAAAGAGCCTGTATGTTTGATGCAAAATTTTATGATACGCTGACCCGCCTTCAGCTTCAGGTATTCCACAAAAGCAGTCTGATCATGTCCGGCAGCCGTAAATCGGTACAAAAGGGAACCTCCGCAGAGTTTTCGGATTTTCGGGAGTATATGCCCGGAGACGACCTGCGGCGGATGGACTGGAACGTATATGCCAGACTGGATAAGCTGTACATTCGGGAGTATATGGAGGAAAAAGAAGCGGTGGTTTCTGTTTTGGTAGATACCAGTGCCTCCATGGATTACGGAGAGCGCAGCAAAGAACAGCTGGCAAAGGAGCTGGCGGCGGTAATAGGGTTTCTGGCACTGAATAATATGGACAGGCTGATGCTTTGGGATGCGGGGAATATGGGAAGATCTGTCTCTGTAAGAGGCGGGAGGAACGCTTTTACGAAGGTGCTTCGCTGGTTGGAGGGCCTTACATTTTCCGGAGAAGCGGACATTCTTTCCGCGGCGGCAAAAATACAGTTTCGCGGACCGGGAGTGACTGTGATCATCAGTGACTTTCTGCATCCTGACATGCTGGAAAAGAAAGTAGATACAAAGAAAATAGATAATAAGAAAGCTGGAACCCAGGGCAGTTCTCCAAGGAAAGAGGAGAGGCCGGTCATGGGCTATGAAAGACTTCTGGGATTTCTGCGGTTTTGCAGGCAGCGTCCGGTAATCCTGCATACTATGGCGGCGGAGGAGCTTCGAGTCACATTGACCGGAGCGCTGAATCTGATCGATTCCGAAACCGGTTCACAGCTTCGTCTGACGGTGGATGCCAAAGCGCTGGAAAGCTATCTAACTCAGCTGAATGGGCTGACGGAACACATGAAAGCAGGCTGCAGAGCTGCCGGGGGAGCCTATGTACTCTGTGATACCGGAAGAGATTTCAGGCAGCTGGTGTTTCAGGACTTAAGGGTGATCTATGATATTTGAGAGTTTGTGGCCTCTGGCGCTGCTGGCGTCGGTGCCGGCAGTAATTATTTTATATTTGCTGAAACCAAGGGGAAAGGATCACAGAATTTCCTCCATTTTGCTGTGGGACCGGCTTTTTCGCAATCAACAGTCCAAAACCTTTTGGGAGAAGTTTGTTCACAATATCCTTATGTATCTTCAAATCCTCATTCTGGTTTTATTGGTACTGGCTCTTATGTCGCCTTATCTTCAGAGTCAGGGAAGGAATGGCGGGAATGTGATTCTGGTGCTGGATACCAGCGGAAGTATGCAGCATGATGCCGGAAATGGGAAAAGCCGCCTGGAGGAAGCTGTAACACAGGCCAAGGAACTGATTGCGGCTTCGGAAGACACCTCCTTTTCTGTGGTGTCCGCGGATTGCACAGGTGCAGAGCTGCTGGCGGCAGGGGTGAAGGATAAGGACAGACTCTATCGAACACTGGACCAGCTGCAGTGTTGCGATGGAGGGGGAGGATTGCAGAAGGCGGAGGGCCTTGTAGAGTCTTTGTGCAGTGCAGAAGGCGGAGGGGAGGCTCCTGGGGAGGTGCTTCTGTATACCGACGGCATCGGTGCGGAGGAAGCGCAGGATCTTGCACAGCGTTTCGGAGCTCAGATATTGACCTTTGGGGAAGCGGTCAACAATGTGGCAAATCATTTTCTTTCCTGGACGGACGCGGAAGAAGGGACAGACCTGGAAGAAGGGCCAGACCTGGAAGAAGGGCCAGACCTGGAAGAAGGGCCAGACCCGGAAGAAGGCCGGGGTGATAACCGTTTTCTGATCTGTGCCTCCAGTCTTACCAATTACAGTGATACCGAAGCTTCCATGGAGATTGGCTTGTATGAGGGCAGCCGGCTGCTGGAGCTGCGGCAGGTGACTCTTGGGGCAGGCGAAACATCCCTTTGCTTTTTCGACACTTTTTCCTGGCAGGGAGAGCCTTTAAAAAGTCAGATCAGCTCCATAAAGTTTGCGGGAAAAGACCAGGGAGATTCTCTTCTTCAGGATAATACCGCCTACGCCCTTCCGGGACAGAGCAGCCAGATTGAGGCGGTTTTGGCAGGAGAGGGCAATACCTTTATCGAAAAGGCCTACCAGGCGGCCACAGGCAGCAGCCTGACCAGAGTATCGGATTTGCAGCTCCTTCCGGAGGCAGGGCAGTGGGTGCATATTTATGATGCAGGGACAGAGGCAGATCCCGGGGACACAGCCTGCAGACTGGTGTTTCGGGATAATGCAAATGCAGTAAATACGGTGGAAAATGTGCTGCTTACGGTATCAGGCTGTGATCTGACTGCGGGACTGACTTCTTTTTCCATCGGAGTCAATGAAACCAACGTATATGAGGTTCCGGAATGGGGAACCGGATTTTTATGGGCCGGGGATCAGTGTGCCGGCTACTACGGCGATCAGGACGGAATCCGCACGGTGGTAGTGGGCTTTGATATCCGGGAATCGGATTTTCCCCTGAAGGCAGAATTTCCCATTTTTATATCCAATACTCTCCGATTTTTGAGCGAGACCTCTCTTTTGGCGGAAAACATATATAAGGCGGGGGACTCTGTGATCTTTCATCCTCAGCCGGATCTGGATACAGAGGCGCTTTCGGCCCAGACCCGCAAGGCAGGATTGTATCAGGCAGAGGCCGGGGACAAAAGCGAGCCCTACGTGGTCCGCTTTGCCACAGACAGTCAGTCTGATGGACGGATCACAGCCGAGGGAGGGGATTATGGCGTTTCCGGGGGAAATGGTCTTGTAAAAAAGCATTTGAGAAATGTTCTGCTGGCGGCGGCTTTGATCCTGCTGGCGTTAGAATGGTTTTTGTATGTAAAACAGATGGGACAGGGTAACCGGTTTTATCTGGCAGTGCGTGCGGCGGCTGTTATTATGCTTCTTCTGGCGCTGGCAGGAGTGGGGATTACCCGGCGCAGTAATCTGAATACCACCATTTTTTTGGTGGATATTTCCAACAGCAACCGTCAGAATCTGTCCGCCATGGAAGATTACCTGAATCAGGCGATTGGAGAAATGCCGGAAAAGAATCAATACGGCATTGTGACCTTTGGTAAAGACTCTATGATAGAGCAATTTCTCACAAAGGAGGATCACTTTTCCGGAATCATGTCCCTGCCGGACAAGACGGCCACCAATTTTGAGGACGTCGTTTCCAGGGCTCTGGCAATGCTTCCCGGGGAAGGAGCCGGAAGGCTGGTGGTGCTTACCGATGGCAGGCAGACCAAGGGGGATCTGACCAACACGGCTGCCGGACTTGCATCCGCACAGACAGAGCTTCTGGCTTTTGTCTATGAGACGGAGCAGGGCCAGGACGCTTATGTGGAAAATGTGGAACTTCCCGGCTATCTCTATCAGGGGGATGCCTATTCCATGACTGTGACGGTGGTCAGCAATTATGACACCGATGCTCAAATTCAGATCTGGATGGGCAGTATTCAGACTCAAAGCTATGAGGTTCACCTTCATTCCGGCACAAACCAGTTTCGTTTTCGCCAACAGGTCATGGGGGAAAACATAGAAAGCTTTCAGGTGCGGGTGGCGGCTCCCGGCGATAGCTGCCTGGAAAATGACAGTTATCACGCTTATTCGGTGGTGGATTCTGCGCCCAGGATACTGCTTGTTTCCGGCATGGGCCAGGACAGCGGACAATTTCAGGAGGTGCTTCGCAGCGCTAACTGCAGCTACAGCGCCGTGTCTGCCCTGAATGCGCCGTCCACTTTGGATCAAATGCTGGAGTTTCGGAGCATTATTCTGGATAATGTGTATTTGTCAGACCTGCCCGCCGGTTTTCTGGAGAACATCGAAACCTATGTGAGGGACTATGGCTGCGGCCTGGTCTGCTGCGGAGGTGAGGACAGCTTTGCCCTGGGCGGCTATCGGGAAAGCGTTTTGGAAACCATTCTTCCGGTAGATATGGAGCTGAGGGGAGTGGATGAGATTCCTGTGACGGCCATGATCATGGTAATCGACCACTCCGGCAGCATGAGCATGAATTCCGGAAGCGGGGCCACGAATCTGGATCTGGCCATAACCGCTGCAAAAACCGCCGTGGATCAGCTGCGCAGCACGGATTATGTGGGAGTTGTCAGCTTTGACGATACCTTCAGCTGGGTGGTGGAGCCTGTGCCGGCGTCAGACAAGGAGGCTATCAAGGATAAAATAGAAACCATAGCGGAAGGCGGAGGAACCACCATTCAGCCGGCGCTGAATGCGGCGCTGGAGGGTGTCAAAAATTGTGATGCCAGTATCCGTCACGTGATTTTGCTTACGGATGGCCAGGGTGAGAGCAGAAGCTACGGCAATATTACAAACTCCTACCAAAACGCTTCCGTCACCTTGTCCACCGTGGCGGTGGGATACGAATCCGATGTGAAGCTTCTGGAACAGCTGGCCAAAGACTGTAACGGACGGTACTATTATTCTGATACAGCCTCCGACATTCCCAAGATTTTTGCCCAGGAAGTCTTTCTCAGCGGAGACACCTATCTGCAGAACGGAGTATTTGCCCTGGCAGTCAATGGAAGCAGCGAGATTATCCGGGGACTTTTTGAAGGCGGATGGCCGGTTATCTATGGCTATGTCAGCGCCACCCCGAAGAATATCTCTCAAGTGCTGATTGCTTCGGAAAAGGATGACCCGGTGCTCACGGTAATGCAGTATGGGCTGGGCCACACTGCAGCCTGGAACACGGATGTGACAAACCGTTGGACGGCGGAGTATGCCGGACAGGAGGATTATGTCCAGCTTTGGAAGCGAATCATCGATTACAGCGCGGGACACGGCTCCATCGGTGAGGATTCGGTGGAGATTACCACGGCAGGAGGATATACGGATATTCTTTACCATGCCCTGGATTATGAACAGGATACCCGGGTGGAAGCCGTGTATACAGACCCGGAGGGCAACACGTATACAGAGACTCTGCCGGCTGTGGCGCCGGGCAGATTTGAGGCTCAGCTGAACACAGATATCACCGGGCTTTATAATCTCAGCATCCGGCGGATTGAGGGGGAAGAGATCTCCAATGCCGTGACTACCGCAGTGGCAGTGCAATACTCGGACGAATATAAATTTGATGTGAGCACGGCGCCTTTTCTTTCCTTTGTAGAACGCTTCGGCAGAATCCTGGAGCCCGGCGAAAGCTTTTGGAAGCAGAGGAAAACCGAAGCAAGGCAGAGGCTTGAGCTGACAAAATGGCTGATTCTTATGACTATTGTGTGGTTTGTCCTGGATATTGCTCTGCGCAGGTTTTGTTTTCTGCCCCAGAATACCAGGCTTTACCGCAGGGTAAGAAGCGCCCTGAAGGAAAAGATAAAAGGGGGGCGTCCGGTTCTGCCGGGGAGGACCAGGGAGAAAATGGTTACGGAAGCGGATGGGCAGGACGGAATGGGCAGCACCGCCGTAGACCATGCACAAATGGTTTCAGACAATTCCGGAAAAGAGAATCGGAAGAAGGCTGTCGGAGGAAAAGGGAAGAGGTCTGCCGCAAAGCAGTCGCCGCAGTCGCTGGACACCTCCTCACTGCTGAAAAAAAGGGATCAGAGAAATCAATTATAGAGCAATTTTCACATGGCGATGCCGCCAGGATACGGCATGAAGGTTGAAGATTTATATGAAAAATAATAAAGCAGCAGAGAAAAATACAAGGCTTACCTATGACAGCTCCATAGGGGAGCTTTACCGCAATCCGGTGGGGCATGATGCTCTGGCCAGAGTGCTTCTCCAGCTGGGGCTCCCGGAACGGGCACTCACCAATAAAATCGTTTCCGGCCTGAAGCTGGGGACTGTGGCCGGCCTGACCCGCAAAAAGCTGGGAACGGATTTTTTTGACGCCCTTTTGCACCTGGTAAACAGTGAAAAGGAAGAACCTGTGGTTTCTCATGGGCAAATCACACCCAGGTGGTGGAAGGAAGCCGTATTTTATCAGATTTATCCACGCAGCTTTTGCGACAGCAACGGAGATGGTATCGGCGATCTGCCCGGTATTATAAGCAGGCTGGACTATTTAAAGGAGCTGGGAGTGGATGCTTTATGGCTGTCTCCCATTTATGATTCCCCCAATGATGACAACGGATATGATATCCGGGATTATGACAGGATCATGGAGGAATTCGGCACCATGGAGGATTTTGACAGGCTCCTGGACGAGACACATAAGCGGGGAATGCGCCTGATCATGGATCTGGTGGTCAATCACACCTCTGACGAGCATGTCTGGTACCGGCAGGCGTTGGCAGATCCCAATTCCCCTTATCGGGAGTACTATTTTTTCCGAAAGGACGACGGCAGCCGCCGGCCTCCCAACAATTGGAGCTCTTTCTTTTCCGGCTCCGCCTGGAATTACGACCAGGCGTCGGATTGCTGGTCACTGCATCTTTTTTCCAAAAAGCAGATGGATCTGAACTGGGATAACCCGGCAGTGCGAGAGGACGTGACTGCCATGATCCGCCGATGGCTGGATAAGGGAGTGGATGGCTTCCGTATGGATGTGATCAATTATATTTCCAAGGCGGAGGGGCTTCCCCAGGGAAACGAGACCATCGGGGCGCTGATGGGATATACGGGCATTGAACATTATTATTACGGCCCGCGGCTGCACCAGTATCTGAGGGAAATTCGGGAGAGGGCCTTTGAGCCCTACGGAGCCTTTTCCGTGGGAGAGACGCCGGGACTTGGCATGAAAATGTGCCAGCTGGTTACCGGTGAAGAGCGCCGGGAGCTGGATATGGTATTTTCCTTTGATCATCTGGAGACGCCCGGCCATGTGCGGATGGAGGATTATGAATACGATCTGAATTATTTCCGGGATTACATGATAGACTGGATGGAGCATTATGGAAGCAATTGCTGGATGTCGCTGTTTTACAACAATCATGACAATCCGCGAATGATCAGCAAGATCACGAAGGATACCCGGTGCCATGCGGATCTGGCCAGACTGCTGGCGGTGATGCAGCTTACCCTGAAAGGAACGCCCTTTATCTACCAGGGAGACGAGATGGGGCTTGCCAATTATGAATTCACCTCCATGGAGCAGATTACGGATGTGGAGGCAAAAGGCTACTATGAGGAGCATATTCGGAGGGAGCCCCCGGAGCAGGTATTTGCCGTAATTCTGGCAGGCACAAGGGAGCATGCCAGAGTGTTGCTGCCCTGGAATGAGCGTCTGCCTTCCTGCCATGAGGGACTTCGCCAGAAGCCCAGGGAGGAAGTCTTCGAGACTTACAGGGAGCTGCTGAGGCTGCGCCGTCAGGACGAAACCTTTATCTACGGAGATTTTTGCGTTTTAAACCGCAGGAAAAACCGGTTTGTGTACCAGCGGACAGGAAAGAAAACGATTTATATCATAGACTGTAATTTAGGTTCCCGTCCCTGCAGGGCTTTTGCGCCGCAGGGACAGTGGGAATTGGTCTACGGCCGGGGAAAAGCAGGAAACAGTGGTCCGGAGAGAAACCAATTCCGGGATACAGAAAAGCTTGGCGGCTATGAGGCCCGGATCTGGAGACGGATCAGCGAATCGTGAGAAGCATTTCCCCCTGCTGTCCCAGGCGGCGGTCACCTGCGGTGAGATCACAGCCGATCCGGATACGGCG
>OFFL01001461.1_pt1 | contig 16863 bp, 16 predicted proteins | sample 1521391 | NCBI WGS metagenome assembly OFFL01 (sample SAMEA3504082, study PRJEB24116) | mouse gut metagenome | biome: mouse gut; feature: mouse-associated habitat; material: faeces | place: Denmark | collected 2011
ACATGCTGGCTCCTCACTGCCCACGTTCCCTCTCCTTGTCCCTTTCCCCTTTCCTCCCCTTTGCTCCCTCTTGCTTCCCTTTCCAGCACCAGGAGCAAGGCCAGGCCAAAGCTTGAGCCTGGAATGCCCACACTGGGGTGGGCCTGGCTGCAGCTACGGCATCCTGCGCATCGCGCACCCCCTGCCCGAACTGTACCGATGCATCAGGGTAATCCGCCGATTCGCCGGGCTTTACCACATGGCCTATCAGCAGCCGTGCCTCGGGAAATCCAAGCTCCGTGCGGCAGCGCTCCACAAGCCGCTCAAGGCACTCGCGGTAATACGCCTCAGTGGCTCCGGAGTCGGCGCATCCCTGCATCCACCATATGCCGGCAAGCCTCGGGCGCAGCCCTCTGGCGAGCAGGTCGGTTATGGCCGGGCGGTATATGCTGTCGAGGAAATATGTCCAGTTGTGATCATCATCGGGGTTGGCCCATGCGGATATGTGGGAGCCTGACGCCCCGAGTTTCAGCATGTAGAGCGGGGCGCCTGGAAAATGGCGCTGAAACTCGATGCCGAATTCCCCCTCCATGCCCCGGCGGCCCTGTGCGCAGTCGGTACCGGAGCCGGTGCTGTAGGTGCCGTAGCCGTGAATCATGTTCATGGCTGTGCGGCCGGCGGTGTTCTCGTTGCGGTACCAGAGGTCGAGCCATCCGGCAGGTACGTCCTGTATCTTTCCGTCGGTCACCCAGCGGGGGTGCTCGCCGCGAGAGTTGCGCGGCTGGTTCTCCACCTGCGAGCTGCGGTACCACATCTTCATGGTGCCGGGATTTTCGCCGGATTCGTACCATTGGCGCATGCGGGCATCCTCGTCAGGGTCAAACATGGCCGAGCCGTCGGCATTTGATTGTCCGAGGGTGATGAACACGGGTACTTCGTTGCTTTTCAGCCCCTTTATGAGTGATTTGGCTGATGCGCCGGCAAGCGTAAGCACTGCGACGAGCAGTGCGGTGAGGAATCTACGTTTCATATCCTGCAAATATAGCATTAAAGAAGTTGCGCTCCCAAAAAATGGACTGAAAAGTTTGGGAATTGTGGCTGAAAGGCGTACCTTTGAACCTTAAATGCTATATTGCGTAAGTAAATATAAATATCATAAATATAATATATCTGAAAGATGGCAAAAGTCTTGATTATCGGAGCCGGCGGTGTAGGTACCGTAGTGGCTTACAAATGTGCCCAGAATCCGGAAGTGTTCACTGAAATTGTGCTTGCTTCGCGTACACGCAGTAAGTGCGAGGCCATAGCCCGAAAGATCGGCTCAGGCCGCATAACCACTGACAGCGTCGATGCCGACAGCGTGGAACAGCTCGTTGAGTTGCTCAACCGTCACCGTCCCGAACTGGTGATCAACGTGGCTCTTCCGTATCAGGACCTCACTATCATGGAGGCCTGCCTGCAGTGCGGAGTCAACTATCTTGACACAGCCAACTATGAACCCAAGGATGAAGCCCACTTCGAATACTCATGGCAGTGGGCCTACCGCGAACGCTTCGAAAAGGCCGGCCTGACTGCCATACTCGGTTGCGGTTTCGACCCCGGAGTGAGCGGCATCTTCACAGCCTATGCCGCCAAGCATTATTTCAGCGAAATGCAGTATCTTGACATCGTAGACTGCAACGCCGGCGACCATGGCAAGGCATTCGCCACCAACTTCAATCCCGAAATCAACATCCGCGAAATCACTCAGAACGGACGCTACTGGCAGGACGGCAAGTGGGTCACCACCGGCCCGCTGGAATTCCATCGCCCGCTTACATACCCCAACATCGGCCCGCGCGAGTCATATCTTCTCTATCACGAAGAGCTTGAAAGCCTTGTGCAGAACTATCCTACCATCAAGCGCGCCCGCTTCTGGATGACCTTCGGACAGGAGTATCTGACCCACCTGCGCGTGATTCAGAACATAGGCATGGCCCGTATCGACGAGGTGGACTACAACGGCACCAAGATTGTGCCCCTGCAGTTCCTGAAGGCTGTGCTTCCCAATCCGCAGGATCTCGGAGAGAACTATCACGGCGAAACATCGATAGGATGCCGCATATCAGGTCTTGACAAGAACGGCGAGCATCTCACCTACTACATCTACAACAACTGCAGCCACGAGGAAGCCTACCGCGAAACCGGCATGCAGGCCGTGAGCTACACTACCGGTGTGCCCGCAATGATAGGCGCCATGATGTTCCTGACCGGCAAATGGAAAAAGCCGGGCGTATGGAACGTAGAGCAGTTCGATCCGGACCCTTTCATGGAGCAGCTTCCGGTGCAGGGTCTGCCCTGGCATGAAGTACTGAATATTGACCTTGAAACGGAGGATTGATATGTTTTCAGGAATAGTTGAAGAGTGCGCCCGTGTGGTGGGAGTGACTGACGAGGGTGGCAACCGCCACCTTCGCGTCAGCTGTTCGTTCACTGACGAGCTGAGTATTGACCAGTCAGTGAGCCACAATGGCGTGTGCCTTACCGTAGTGGCTCTGCACCCTGACCGCACATATACCGTCACAGCCATCCAGGAAACCCTTGACCGCAGCAATCTCGGGCTGCTTGCCGAGGGCTCGGAGGTGAACCTCGAACGCAGCATGCTGATGAACGGCCGCCTTGACGGACATATCGTACAGGGGCATGTTGATTGCACCGCCGTGTGCCAAAGCGTTGAGGAGGTCGACGGCAGCCGGTACTACAAGTTCCGCTATGATGTGCCGTCGGGAATGGCCGCCAAAGGATATGTGACTGTTGAGAAAGGGTCAGTGACCGTCAACGGCGTGAGCCTCACCGTATGTGACAGTGAGATCGATTCATTCCGTGTGGCTATCATCCCTTACACCTATGAGCATACCAACTTCCACTGCATCACTCCCGGTACGGTAGTGAATATAGAATTTGACATCATAGGCAAGTATCTTGCCCGCCTTAACGAAGTAAAATAGACAGACAGGAGGGTGTATGGCTAAGAAGGTAGTGGAAACACCGCTGATGAAGCAGTACTTTGAGATGAAATCAAAGCATCCCGATGCAGTGCTGCTTTTCCGTGTGGGTGACTTCTATGAAACATTCAGCGATGACGCCATCACGGCCTCTGAAATACTTGGCATCACACTCACACGCCGGGCCAACGGCTCGGCGTCAAGTGTGGAGCTCGCCGGCTTTCCGCATCATGCGCTCGACACGTATCTTCCCAAACTTGTCCGTGCCGGCAAGAGAGTGGCTATATGTGAGCAGCTCGAGGATCCGAAGCTGACCAAAAAGCTTGTGAAGCGCGGCATCACCGAGCTGGTGACTCCCGGCGTGACGATGGGCGATAACATACTTGACCATCGTGAGAATAACTTCGTGGCCGCCATACATTCCGGCAAGCATCTGACCGGAGTGGCATTTCTGGATATATCCACCGGCGAATTCCTTGCCGGGGAGGGGACGCCTGACTATGTGGATAAGCTTATGGCGAAGTTCGCACCCAAGGAGCTGCTTGTGGAGCGCGGACACCGCCATGATGTGGAGGAGATGCTGACAAGCAAATTCCTCACATTTGAGCTTGACGACTGGGTGTTCAACGAACCTACGGCGCGTGAACGGCTGCACAAGCAGTTCGGAACCGCCTCGCTAAAGGGATTCGGTCTGCGCGGAATGACAGCCGGGGTTATCGCCGCCGGCGCTATCCTGCACTATCTTGATGTGACCCGCCATACCCGCACCGGGCATATCTCCGCGCTTGCCCGTATTGAGGAGGACCGCTATGTGCGGCTCGACAGCTTCACGGTGCGTAATCTGGAGCTTATCCAGGCCATGAGTGAGGATGGCAAGAGCCTGCTCGATGTGATTGACCGCACCTCCACCCCTATGGGGGCGCGTATGTTGCGCCGCTGGATTCTGTTCCCGCTCAAGGATGTGGCGGCGATCAACAAGCGTCTTGACGTGGTGGAGCATTTCTTCCGCAGTACGGAGGCCCGCGATGATCTGCGCGGACTTCTCGAGCAGATAGGCGACATGGAGCGTCTGGTGTCCAAAGTGGCCGCCGGGCGTGTCAATCCGCGTGAACTTGTGCAGCTCCGTGGTGCGCTTGCGGCCGTGGAACCGGTGCGTGAGATATGCATGGCCTCGGGGCAGGAAGCGCTTGTGGCCATCGGGGAGCAGCTCAATCCTTGCCGTTCGATACGTGAGCGTATAGAGCGTGAGATTATTGATGATGCTCCTATAGCGCTCAACCGCGGTTCCGTGATAAAATCAGGGGTCGACGCTGAGCTCGACGAGCTGCGCGACATAGCTTATTCCGGCAAGGATTATCTGCTGAAGCTGCAGGCCCGCGAAAGTCAGGCCACCGGTATCACGAGTCTGAAGATAGGGTATAACAATGTGTTCGGCTATTATATAGAGGTGACCAACACCCATCGCGACAAAGTGCCTGCCGAATGGATACGCAAGCAGACGCTTGTCAATGCCGAGCGCTACATTACCCAGGAACTTAAGGAGTATGAGGAGAAAATCCTCGGGGCACAGGAAAAAATATCGGTCATAGAGCAGCGGCTATACAATGAACTGATAGCCGCCGTGGCCGACTATACCAAAGCTATACAGCTTGACGCCACACTGCTGGCACGTCTTGACTGCCTGTCGGCGTTTACCCGGGTGGCTATTGAGAACAAGTATAACCGTCCGGTGGTGGACGATTCGCTCCGTATCGATATCGTGGAGGGGCGTCATCCGGTCATTGAGCGTGAGCTGGCGGCAGGGGAACCGTATATTACCAATACGGTCAATCTGGCTAACGATTCCTGTCAGGTGATGATGATTACCGGACCGAACATGTCGGGTAAATCGGCATTGCTGCGCCAGACGGCACTCAATGTGCTTATGGCACAGATAGGGTGCTTCGTGGCGGCTGAAAGCGCACGGATAGGCGTGGTCGACAAGATATTTACTCGCGTAGGAGCTAGCGACAATATTTCGCACGGCGAATCGACATTCATGGTGGAGATGAACGAGGCCGCCTCGATTCTCAACAACATGAGTGAGCGCTCGCTGATACTGTTTGACGAACTTGGCCGCGGTACATCGACCTACGACGGTATCTCAATTGCCTGGGCCATTGTTGAGCATATTCATGAATATGGCAACGCTCACCCCAAGACACTGTTTGCCACGCACTATCACGAGCTTAATGACATGGAGCAGATCTATCAGCGCGTGGTCAACTACAATGTGTCCGTCAAGGAGATTGACGGAAAGGTAGTGTTCCTGCGAAAGCTTGCCCGTGGAGGTAGCGAGCATAGTTTCGGCATACATGTAGCCAAGCTGGCCGGCATGCCGCGCGGCATTGTGAGCCGTGCTTCGGAAGTGCTGCATACTCTTGAGGAAGCCAACCGGCGGGGAGCTCAGGAGCATCCCGCCCCTTCGCCAAAGGCAGTGCCGGAAGCAGCCGAGGGTATGCAACTGTCATTCTTCCAGCTCGACGATCCGGTGCTCACCCAGATACGTGATGAAATACTGAACACCGACATCAACAACCTCACGCCGGTGGCAGCTCTCAACAAACTGAATGACATTAAGAAGATACTAACAGGAAAATAATATAATATTTAAGATATGCTTGAAGTTTCGAAACGGATACAGGCATTGGCGCAGTCACAGACACTGGCCATGTCGCAAAAGAGCAATGAACTTCGCGCTGCAGGCGTGGATGTGATCAATCTGTCAGTAGGTGAACCTGATTTCCACACTCCTGACCATATCAAGGAGGCCGGTAAGAAGGCTATTGACGATAACTTCTCTTTCTATTCGCCCGTGCCGGGTTTCATGAGCCTCCGCAAGGCTATCGCGGCCAATCTGCTTGCCACAAATGGTGTGGAATATGCTCCGGAGCAGATCGTAGTGTCGGGCGGTGCCAAGCAGGCGCTCTGCAATGTGATTCTGTCGCTGGTCAATCCGGGCGATGAAGTAGTGATTCCTACCCCCGCATGGGTAAGCTATGTGGAGATGGTGAAACTCGCCGAAGGTGTGACCGTGACTGTCCCCGCAGCCATAGAGCAGAATTTCAAGATAACACCCGAGCAGCTCCGTGCCGCCATCACACCGCGCACACGCCTGGTGCTTATGTGTTCACCCTCCAATCCTACCGGCAGTGTCTACTCGCACGCCGAGCTGCAGGCCCTTGTGGATGTCCTGAAGGATTATCCCGAGGTGATGGTGCTGAGCGATGAAATATATCAGCATATCAACTTCACCGGTTCATACACGTCGATGGCCGCATTCCCCGAGATTGCCGACCGTACGGTGGTGATCAACGGTGTGTCAAAGGCTTATGCCATGACCGGATGGCGTATCGGCTTCATGGCCGGTCCGCTCTGGGTGGCAAAGGCTGTCACAAAACTGCAGGGCCAGTACACCTCCGGTTCGTCATCGATAGCTCAGAAAGCTGCCGAGGCGGCCTATACTGGCTCGCAGGATTGCGTGCATGAAATGTGCGCCGCTTTCCGTCGCCGCCGCGACCTTGTTGTTGAGCTTTGCTCAGCTATCCCCGGCCTGAAGGTCAACTGTCCCGAGGGCGCCTTCTATCTTTTCCCTGAGGTATCGTCGTTCTTCGGCAAGAGCTACAACGGCCGTGTGATAAACAATGCCTCGGATCTGGCCATGTATCTTCTTGATGAAGCCCATGTGGCTACTGTGGATGGTGCGGCATTCTGCCTGCCTGGCTATATCCGCCTGAGCTACGCCACATCTGACGACAATATCCGCCGTGCCTGCGCACGTATCGCCGAGGCGCTCGCCAAGCTGAAATAATAGCTCGAAAATAGATAAAAGTCCATGATACAGGCGCTTCCGGTAGCACCAGCTGCTGTTGGAAGCGCTTATTTTTTTACTTTTTTTAAGCCTCAGTTCCGCTGTAGGGAAAAAAGTTGTAACTTTGCACTACCGTTCACAAAGAGCGGAATATGATGGATTACAGACACATTTCCCTATTTACATCTCAACCCAAAGCTCAGAACTGCTCCTTCATGGAGAATTGGAAGAGCACCCAGTGATTTCTCTTGATGTCTGATTCCCTGTATTTTGGAATCTCTATCCGGCCTTTGCGATAAGGCTGGGTCCCTATCCCCGAATATTCACATTTTTACTTATTACTTATGAACAATCTGCGATTGCTCACAGGGTTGCTTGCCGCAACTTTGTTGAGCGGTGGAGTGTGTGCCATGGACCGTAATGCGTCAGTTGTCACGCTTGAGGAATTGTTTGAGATTGCCGAAAAAAACAGTGTGCAGTTGCGCCCGGCATTTTCATCCGAAGAGGAGGCCAAACATGAAATCAACGTGGCACGTGCAGGACGGCTGCCTGACATAAACGCTCAGTTGTCACTCAGTTATATCGGTGACGGATTCATCACAAAGCGTAACTTTACCGACTACGAGAAAGCCCCCATCCCGCATTTCGGCAATGGACTGTCGGTAAGCATCAACCAGCCTGTCTACGCCGGAGGCGCTATCACTACAGGCATAGAACTTGCCGAACTGAAGCTTACAGCCTCGCGCTATGCCACGGAGCTGCAGCGCGATAACATCCGCTTTCAGCTTACCGGATTCTATCTGGATATATACAAGTACAGCAATCTGCGCACCGTAGTTGAGAACAATATATTGCAGGCACGCAAGGTGCTTGCCGAGATGCAGGCCCGTTACGAGCAGGGTACGGCTCTTCAGAACGATATAACACGCTACGAGCTTCTGGTGTCAAATCTGGAATTGCAGCTTGTCAAGATTGACAATACCATTGACATCCTCAATCATAATCTGGTGAGCATAGCCGGCATGCCGGAAGGTACTGTCATAGCCCCGGATGCCGCTATACTTACGCGTTCCCTCCCCTCGGATGGCGAGGCGGCCTGGCAGAGCGAGGCCACGCAGAATTCGCCCGCCATACGTCTGGCACAGTCCAAGCTCGATATCAGCCGTAAGGCGGAGGATATGGTAAAGGCTGAGAAACGTCCTAAAATAGGACTGCAGGCGGCATGGACTATCGACGGCCCGATTCTGGTAGAGGTACCCCCTATCAACCGCAACCTGAGCTACTGGTACGTAGGTGTAGGTGTGTCCTATAATATATCATCACTCTTCAAGAGCAATAAGTCAATGGCCCGCAGCCGTGCGGCCACACTGCATGCCTCGGATGAACTTGCCGCCACACGTGAGAATGTGGAGCTGTCACTGCGCGCCGACTACGTGCGCTACCTCGAGGCATATGAGGAACTGAAGACTCAGCAGAAGAGCGTTGAGCTTGCCGAGCGCAACTACAATACCACATCGACACGCTATTCTGCCGATATGGCGCTGATAACCGATATGCTTGACGCCGCCAACTCGAAGCTTGATGCCGAGCAGCGTCTGGTGAATGCACGAATCAATATCATATATTACTATTATAAACTGTTATTTACTTCCGGAAAAATATGAGACACCGTACTAAAAAGATAATATCATACGTCATCACTCTTGCAGTGATCATTGCGGCCGCCGTGTGGGTCGGCTCAAAATTCATTCACTTCGGTGATGTGGAGTTTACCGACAATGCGCAGGTGCGCCGTCAGATAGTACCGGTCAACAGCCGTGTGCAGGGCTATATAAAAGAGATACGCTTCAAGGAGTATGAACCGGTAAAGAAAGGGGACACTCTTGTGATAATTGATGATGCCGACATGCGCCTGCGTGTGGCTCAGGCGAATGCCGACTATCAGAATGCCGTGGCCGGCCGCAATGTGGCTGACCATTCGGTAGGCGTCGCATCGGCCAACGTGGCTGTGAGCGAGGCCTCTATTGCCGAGGCAAAAGTGCTGATGGATAATGCCGCCGTTGACCTCGACCGCTATTCAAAGCTTCTTGAGAAGGATGCTGTGACACGTCAGCAGTATGACGGTGCCAAGACCGATTATGAAGCCAAGAAGGCCCGCTATGAAACCCTTCTGCGTCAGCGTTCGGCCACATCGACCGTAGTGTCTGAGACCCGCCAGCGCATAGCTCAGAACGATGCCGGCATTGAACTTGCCAAATCGCTTCTTGAGACAGCCGAGCTGAATCTGTCGTACACCGTGATAACCGCTCCCTGCGATGGCTACTGCTCACGCAAGGAGATTCAGGTAGGACAGCTTGTTCAGCCCGGACAGACCATGCTCGACATCGTTGACGGCAGCGATGTATGGATTGCCGCCAATTTTAAGGAGACACAGCTCAAGAATATCCATCAGGGAAGCGAGGTGGAAATCAAGGTTGACGCTATCCCCGGAAAGACGTTCCAGGGCAAAGTGGTGTCGCTCTCTACCGCTACAGGTGCCGCTCTCTCCATCATACCTCAGGATAACTCCGCAGGCAATTTCGTGAAGGTGCGTCAGCGTGTTCCGGTCCGTATAGAGCTGACCGACAAGAACAGTGCCGCCGATATGGATCTGCTGCGAGCCGGTATGAATGTGGAATGTGAAGTGAAGTACTGATATGGGTGACTGGCACGGGCCGCAAGGCCCATTCGATATTCCTGACGTTCCAAACTATGTGCCCCGCAGGCTGAAGCCATGGCTTTTCATCCTGTTTGTGCTTATAGTGCAGTTCTCAGGAGGTGTATATCTTGCCGCCGCCAGCGATATGGTAGGCACCACGGCACTGATGCAGGAGGATATCCTGATGGCGGGCTATGCCTCGCTGGTGGGGATGTCTATCAATTTCTGCGTCATGTTCAGGCTGAAGTTCCGCTATTCCAATCGCGTCAGTCTTCTTGCATGCGGCGCGGTACTGATAGCGGCCAACTTTATCTGTGCCCACACTACCAATGTGCCGGTGCTTGTGGCTACATGTTTTGTTGCAGGATGGTTCCGTATGTGGGCCACTTTTGCCTGCAATTCCACCATTCAGCTATGGCTCACCCCGGTGCGCGACATGGCTATATTCTTCTGCTATGTGTACCTCGTGGTCGACGGGGCCATACAGCTCAGCGGTATTGCCACCATCTATACCGCATTCTTCTCACAATGGGAGTACATGCACTGGATCATGAGCGGATTGCTGGCACTGATGATGCTGATGGTGCTTATATTTGTCAAGGCTGTAAAAGGTCCGATACAGATACCTCTGCTCGGCATCGACTGGATTGGCGCGGCGCTGTGGAGCATATTCATGCTCTGCTTCACGTTTGTATGCGTTTACGGCAATTTCTACGACTGGTGGGATGCGGAGGAGATTCGCGGAGCTGCCATATTAGGCGTGGTAAGCCTGCTTATCAATCTATGGCGTGCATCATTCCTGCACCATCCTTACATCACGTTTCAGGCCATGACAAACCGCAATGTCATCCGGGCCACACTGATTTATCTGGTATTCTTCACCTTGCTTGCCACAGAGCATGTGTTTGAGCACAGCTATGCGGCTGCGATACTCGGGTTTGATGAAACCAATCTGATTGACCTTAACTGGTATGTGGTGTGCGGTGTTGTGGCGGGATGCGTGTTCACCTATTATACGTTTGCGTTGCACAAATGGCGCTACAAGACCATGACGGCCATCGGGTTTGCTCTTGCGGGGGTGTATCTGGCATATTTCTATTTCCTGATTGACTACGGTGTGGAGAAGGAGATGCTGTTCATTCCGCTCTTCACGCGCGGATTTGCATCGGTGATAATATCCATTGTTTTCCTGACCTCCATAGTGCAGAGCGGACTGCATTTCTTTGTATTTCCCCAGGCGCTTACCATCAACGGCTTTACCGGAGCGGTGATGGGTGCCACGCTCGGCCCGGCTATTGTCGGTGAATTCCTTCGCCGTGTCATGGCTAAGAATGCAGCCCTGATAAGCGGCTCCATGACTGACTTCAATGCCGATATAGCCCACATGCCGCTTGGACAGCTCTTCGGAGTGGTGCAGCAACAGGCTCTTGTCGTGTCAATGAAGGAGATCTACGGCTGGCTGCTTATTGTGGCAATTGTGTCCCTTACGGTCATTCTGGTAAGCTACGGACCGATACGTCCGGCAGCCATCTTCCCCAAGTGGCGTACCATCCGAAAGATATTCCGCCGGGAAGCGAAGATGCATTTGCAGCGTGAGGCTGAATGAATAGATTTGTGAACCTATAATCCTTGAGGGGTGTTTTATCTCAGATAAAACACCCTTTTTGTTATGAAAAAAATAATTACACTCCTTGTAGTCTTTCTTGCCACCGTGGCAGTAGCACGAGCCGACAAGTACACCATCAAGCGCGATGCCCTTCCGGAGGCCGCGCAAGAGATGCTCACCACATATTTCCCTAAAGCGAAAGTGAGTCTGATAAAGGTGGACCGTCACCTGCTGAAAAAGACAGACTATGATGTGAAGCTGGTCAACGGTACCAAGATTGAGTTTAACAACGCCGGAAAGTGGACCTCAGTCGACTGTAAGACGCGCGAACTCCCTGACGGACTTCTGCTCCGCCCGATACGTAACTATATCAATAAGAATTACCCCGGCGTGAAAGCTGTGAAGGTAGAGAAGAAGTCTTCAGGCTATGAAGTGGAGCTGTCTGACGGAATAGAACTGAAGTTCAATCTGCTCGGTACTTTCCGGAGCGTGAAGATGGACGATTAGCGGCGCACGTAGTCAGCGAAGTAATACTCCGCTCCCGAGCGCGGGTCGACAGCCACATCAGAGCGGCTCTCCTCCTCCCAGCAGTTACTGTCAGGGGTGGGGAAATAGGTATCGGCGTCCGGCACACGGGCCATGATGTGGGTCAGATACAGACGGTCGGCCTCCGGCATCATCTGGCGGTAAACGTCGCCGCCTCCTATCACCATCACACGTTCATTTCCGCAGCACATTTTCAGAGCCTCGTCAATTGACGGGGCTTTTTCTACACCCGGAGCGCTCCACGATTCATTGCGGGTCACCACTATGTTGCGGCGTCCGGGGAGCGCGCCATTAGGGAGCGATTCAAATGTGCGGCGTCCCATTATCAGAGGGCACCCCATGGTTATGGATTTGAACCGCTTGAGGTCGGCGCTGATATGAAACGGCATGTCGCCGCGCACCCCGATAGCCATGTCGGCTGCCACAGCCGCTATTATACATATCTCAGGACGCGTCTTCATACCGAAACTGCAGCTTTTATGTGAGGCATAGGGTCGTAACCGGTAAGCTCGAAATCCTCAAAACGGAAGTCGGGAAGCTCCTTCTGTTCACCGTGGATAAGCATTTGCGGAAGCCGGCGCGGCTGGCGCTGCAGCTGTTCTTTGACCTGATCGAAATGATTGAGGTAGATGTGTGCATCGCCGAGGGTGTGGATGAATTCGCCCGGCTCCAGTCCGGTGATGCGGGCTGTCATTAGCAGCAGAAGAGCATACGACGCAATATTGAACGGGACCCCCAGGAAGCAGTCGGCGCTCCGCTGGTAGAGCTGCAGGCTCAGCCGTCCGCCGGACACGTAGAACTGAAACAGCGCGTGGCAGGGGGGCAGATGCATCGAAGGGAGGTCGGCCACATTCCATGCGCTCACTATTATGCGACGGGAGTCGGGATTGTGGCGGATGTCGTTAACTGCCTGTGCTATCTGGTCAATGAATGTTCCGTCATACGCGGGCCACGAACGCCACTGGTAGCCGTAGATATGGCCAAGGTCGCCGTCAGGTCCGGCCCACTCGTTCCATATACGTACGCCATGCTCCTGCAGGTAGCGCACGTTGGTATCGCCGCGCAGAAACCAGAGCAGCTCGTATATGATGGAGCGCAGATGCAGTTTCTTGGTGGTAAGCAGGGGGAATCCATCTTTGAGGTCAAAACGCATCTGGTAGCCGAACACACTGCGTGTGCCGGTACCTGTACGGTCCGATTTGTCGGTGCCGTTCTCCATTATGTGTCGGAGCAGGTCGAGGTATTGTTTCATGAGCGGGAATTTTTTTGACATGTTGAACTGCCGGCGGCATTGGCTGTAGTCCCTTTAGGACGTGAGAATGGCCCGGTGATAGGTTGCATCATGGTGTCTGACAGCTGCTTGCGTCGGTTGGTGTAATGAATGGCATCGTTGGGGCATACGTTGATGCAGTTGAAGCAGTTGACGCACCGCGATCCGTCCACGACGTTGTCGCGCAGGTCAATGCACTCACCCTTGCATACATCCTCGCATCTGCCGCAATGGATGCACCGGTCAGTATCTATATCTATCTGGAATATGGCGAAACGGCTCACCAGCCCTAAGGTGGTCCCCACAGGGCAGATGGTGTTGCATATCAGACGCCCTCGCCGGGCTGCTATTACAGCCACCACTCCGAGCGTCATTGCCGCGATAAGCGTCGAAGCCCAAGTAGCGGCCACCGCTCGACCCTCCGGCGAGCCCAATGCCGACAGAACAGCATCGGTGGCAGGCGCGAACAGGCGCTGGCATATGCGGGAGTAGGCACCATACGGGTCAATCACCGAGGCTACGGCGTAGTACTGTCCCATAAGGCATATCATCATGGCTATAAGCATGATGTAGCGCAGGCCGTTGCGCGGGCGTGAGTAGCGGTATCGGCCTTTCTGTCTTAATTGAGGTGACATCCGTGCGGCTCGGGCCGCAATATCCTGAAGAGTACCCATTGGGCAGACTGACGCGCAATATATCCGGCCGAACAGCAGTGTCACTATCAGCCATATCACGAATATGAACAGCGAGAAACTCATCACCGCCACCGTAAGCTGCACATCCTCCAATCCCTGTGTGAGTCCGGGCACCGTGAGTACTGGAAGGGTAAGGGCGGCTGTGAGCAGCAGTAATACTGCCAGGCTTACAGCTATACGGGTCAGTTTGAGCACGCGGTTCATCACTTATTCATCCAATGAATAGTTCAGAAAATCGTTAAGCGGTTTGAGCAGACGGAAGAGCCCGGCTGCGCGTTCCGGCCAGTCCTCGTGCACGAAGAACGAGCGGTCGCACCGGTGGAATTTGCCGATATCCTTCAGCCGGAGCAGCTCTATGCACGGGTGGTTGCGGTCCCATCCTTTGGGGGCTGTACGCAGCATCTGCCCGCACCATCCGGGGAACTCCTTCACCAAGTCAGGGTTGGTGATTATTTCGGTGAATTCCTCGATATTGTCCACCATGGCGTGGCGCAGTTTTGAGAGCATGGCAGCGTCAGGCTGCCAGATACCTCATCTCCACCTTTTCCACCAATGACCTGTGCAACATCATGCTGCGTGACATCGCACACATTCAGGAATTTGAGGCAGAATGGCGGAATCGTAAAGGAAGAAGAAGCGGAGAAGAAGAGTTTGAACGGTGTTTTGTCCGGTGAGAAGCGGGTGTCGCGGTATATTCGGTAGGCGCATCCGCGCGCCGTCTGGGTGCGTAGTGCAGGGTCCCAGGCGCTCATGGCTCCTATCATGCGATCAAGATCGGCGAGCCAGCTTTCGCGCAGCATGTCATAGCGGTCACGGTTGGCAGCAAACCATGCGCGGTCATTGTTCTCCGACAGTTCCTCGAAGAACGTGTACAGTTCGCTTATATATCCGCTCATAGTTCCTCCCATTCTACATCGGTAATCTGTTCCTCCGTCACAGTGGTACGGGTCGATTTTCCGGAGCTGTCAGTGGTGGTGGAGCTTACCTTTACCTCCTCCCATTCCACATATTCTCCTACCGATGGGTCGATTTTCTTACGTCGGGGGTGTTGTTGTGGAGCAGATCCGGCTTCGCCGGCACTCCATCCGCCGGGGCGGTTGCGGCGCGATTCCTCCTGAGCCGCGCGTCGAGCCTGGCTGAAAGCTTGCTGTGCCTGTTTCTGTGCGCGCCTCAGAGCCAGAATGGTGCGTATGGCGGGCCATAACAGTACAGTAAGTATTGCTAATATTATTATTGTGGCAAACATAGTATTTTTGCGTTATTATTCCTCCGTATCGGGCTGACCTTTGCGGCCGAGCAGCGATATGAATATATACAGCAGGATGGTCCATGCAAATCCGGCCACACCCTCCGTTGCTACGAAAAGTACGGCGGCAAGCAGTATGGCGTAGCGCCTCACGTTCTCACGGAAGCTGAAGCTGGTGAATTTGAGCGAGAACATCTTCAGGGGGCTGACCATCAGCAGCGACACTGCGACCATTATTATAGCCGAAGCGATGGCTCCGGGATAGCTGTGCGAGTTGATCCAGCCTATATATCCTATCCAGAACAGGGCATTTGACGGTATGGGGAGGCCGATGAATGATGTAGTCTGGCGGGTGTCGATATTGAAGCGGGCCAACCTGAGTGCACCGCATACCACTATTATTAGTGAGGCAAGCGCCCAGGGCGTGAATCCTTCGCTGTAGTAATTGATGGTGTTGAACATCAGCAGAGCCGGTGCCAGTCCGAAGCTGATCAGATCGGCCAGGGAGTCAAGCTCCTTCCCCATGGGGGAGTAAGCATGCAGCAGACGTGCCGATGCGCCGTCGCAGAAGTCGAATACGGCAGCCGCACCGATGCAGATGAAGGCCCATTGGTACCCTTCGAGCGCACCTATGGGGGTGTCATAGTTGAATGACAGGATACATGCCAGCACTCCCGATATCAGGTTGAGGCATGTTATGGAATTGGGTATTGATTTTTTCAGATTGAATGACATTGGGCAAGGTTTTTACAGCATCTATTTCAGGCGCGCCACCTCAGTGATGCCACCCACCGTTTTATCTCCGAGTTTTACGAATATTTCAGTGTCAAGCGGCAGATAGATATCCACGCGTGAGCCGAATTTGATGAATCCCATGTGGTCCTCGATATTGGCCGTTTCGCCCGGCTCGGCATAGGTCACTATACGGCGGGCCACAGCCCCGGCTATCTGCCGCACCAGAATCTCCTGGCCTGAGCGGGCGCGAATCACCACGGTGGAGCGCTCGTTCTCAGTGCTTGACTTGGGCAGATAGGCTGACATGAATCGTCCCGAATGGTGACGTACAGATATTACCTCGCCGTCAACCGGAAACCAGTTGGCATGCACGTTGAACACGCTCATGAACACCGAAAGTTGTATCACGCGCCGGTGAAGCACCTCGCTTTCGTATGTTTCCTCAAGGGCCACAACGCGGCCATCGACTGACGATACCACAACGTGGTCCCTGTTGCCGGTGAAGTGGCGGCGGGGCGAACGGAAGAAGTTCAGGACAAGCAGGTACATGACCAATGAAACGGACGAAAATACAATAGGCACAGCCATGGGACGTACAAACATCCACATGGGTGTGTTGATTACTACCAGCATAAATAGCAGTATCACAAGGATATTGGTTCCTTCCCTATGTATTTTTACTTTCATTGGCTGAGATATGGCTATGCTATTTCATGCAAATTTAGCTATTATAATTCAAAATGACGCTAATTTTACTTCTTTTTACTGTTTTTAGGGGCTGATGACTCCTTGGCCGGCTTGGTTTCTTTCTTGGCTGCCGTGGTGCGGGGGCGTCCCGGACGGCGGCGCTGAAGCTTCAGTACCATGGCGGTGCGGGGAGGCAGATACAGGCGGAGCCATTCCACTCCGAGAGGTGAGTACAGCGGGTCGGCTATGGTGAAGTGGCTCACGGTTTCGTCAATATTGCCGAATCCACCGTAGGCGGGATTGTCGGTCGACAGCACTGTGCGGTATTCGCCGGGAGGTGTCAGGATGCCGTAGTCGCTGAATGCCTTGATGGGGTTGAAGTTGTAGACAAACACCAGGTCTCCGCGGCGGTAGGCGAGCACCTGGTCAGCGTCCTGCTCCCAGAGTTTGGTGACCGGAAGCTGCTGGAAGTTGTACACGTCGGCTATCAGATGCACCATGGCATTGTCAAAGTCGTTGAGCTCGTGGTACTTCAGCTGCTTGTTGTCGACGAGGCTCCACTGGCGG
>OFFL01001472.1_pt1 | contig 16763 bp, 10 predicted proteins | sample 1521391 | NCBI WGS metagenome assembly OFFL01 (sample SAMEA3504082, study PRJEB24116) | mouse gut metagenome | biome: mouse gut; feature: mouse-associated habitat; material: faeces | place: Denmark | collected 2011
TCGGGCCGTCAAGCGGGAAATACTTTGTCGGGCAGACCCAATACATGCCCATGGTCAGGTTGAACTTGATGCCGTATTGGTGCTGAGTCATCTGATTAAAGAGTTCGGCGACCTTGTCGTTTTTTCCGAAGAGTCCTAAATAGAGCGTCCACAAGTTATTAATGTCTTCTGCAGCCTTGCCGTCTTTAAAGCCGAAGAACATCGAGTTTTCGTTGTTGAGCGGAGAAACGCCGCGGAAGTCCGTCGGCGCCGGTTCGTCGACCTTCAGGAAAATTTTGAAAGCCTTTGCAACTTCCGCCTTCTTTTCCTGAGAGATGTGACGGTTCATCACGCCAAAAACAGTGAAAGGATCAATGTCCGTGAGCTTTTTGTGATCGGGGCCGTGAAGGTAATTCGTTTCTTCAGGCAGTGCTGAATAAAGCCAGCTTAAGAGTTCTTCTCTGCGGTTGGAATACGCGCACAGTTTCCTTGCGGCCGCAGGATTAAATTTTGTCCATGAGTAATCATTGTCCATTTTTTGAGCTCCTTCAGCAAAAGAAGAATCTATTGTGGGTCGAGATAAAAATAGGTGTTGCGTTAGGTGCTCAATTCGATCTTTTCAGCTAGGAAAATTGCCGTCTTTCCGAGGTCGCAGACTAAATAAATTGTTACTTAAATGAGATAGTTAAGGCACGGAAGTGAAAAATGCATTAGAATTGCTGACTTTCGAGTAGGGGAAGGCCTGTGCATTCCGCTTACTCAACCAAGAAACTATTTTTAAACAGTTATTTAGTTTAGGTGCTCGATGCCCACAATCCGTGTTAAAGAAAATGAACCTTTTGAAGTTGCTCTTCGTCGCTTTAAGCGTACGATCGAAAAGAGCGGTCTTTTAACTGAACTTCGCGCTCGCGAATTCTATGAAAAACCGACTGCTGAACGCAAACGCAAAAAAGCTGCCGCTATCAAGCGTCACTACAAGCGTCTTCGCAGCATGATGCTCCCGAAGAAGCTCTACTAATTCTTCAAGCACTTCAAAACAGAGGCAGTTATGAGTTTAAGAGACCAGATCACCTCTGATATGCGCGACGCGATGCGCGCTCATGACAAAGAAAAACTGAGCGCGCTTCGTATGCTTCTTTCTTCCATCAAACAGAAAGAAGTCGACGAGCAGATCACCGCAGATGATGCTGTCATTCAGCAGATCATTGCAAAACTGATCAAGCAGCGCAAAGACTCAGTTGAACAATATCTGGCCGGAAATCGTAAGGATTTGGCCGATAAAGAGTCTGCGGAAATTAAGACATTCGAAGTCTATTTGCCCGCTCAGCTTTCTGATGAAGAAATTCAGAAAATCGTTGACGAGGTTGTGACTTCCGCCGGACTCAGCGGCCCGGCTGCCATGGGCAAAGCCATGGGAATGATCAAGCCGAAAGTCGCAGGCAAAGCTGACATGGGCAGAGTTTCCGCACTGCTTAAGGCAAGACTGGCTCAGTAAGCTGGAAGATTTTATAAAAGACGTCCTGCGGGACGTCTTTTTGTTTATAGCGGCAGGATCTTTCAAAACAGTTTCCATCCCCGCCTTTTCTTGTGAGAGTTTGATTCTTGATCGCACAGTCTTTTATTAAAGAACTGCTTGACCGAGCAGACATTTACGAGGTCGTTAACCGCAGAGTTCCTTTGCAGCAAAAGGGCGCTTCGGCTTGGGCGTGCTGTCCCTTCCATAATGAAAAGAGTCCGAGCTTTTCAGTGAACCGCGAACGCGGTTTTTATCACTGCTTCGGCTGCGGAGAACACGGCAACGCCATCAGCTTCTTAATGAAGTATGAGAATCTTCCGTTTGTCGATGCAGTCGAAAAGCTCGCCTCTGAATTCAGCATGCAGGTTCGCTACGAAGGCGGCGCACCTAAACCCAAGAGCGGTAAACCGCGTTTGTCCGAGATTATGCAGAGGGCGATGGAGTTTTACCGCGATAAGTTCAACAGCGACAAGTTTTCCCAAGACTACCTCCATAACCGCGGACTCAAAGACGAAACCATCGAGCGTTTCGGCATCGGCTTCTCGCCGGATGCCTGGCATAACTTAGACGCCGTCTTCACACCTGACCTCAAACCCTTGCTTTTAGAGGCCGGTCTTCAGAGAACCGGTCAGAGCGGAAACGTCTACGATTTCTTCCGCAACCGCCTGATGTTCCCGATCCGCAATATTCGCGGACAAGTCATTGCATTTAGTGCGCGAACCATGATCGGGGAAGAGCCTAAATACATCAACACAGGCGACACTCCGATTTTTGCGAAAGGCTCCGAAGTCTTCGGTTTGTACGAAGCGCGCAAAAGCATTCAGGATAAAAAGCGCGTCATCGTGGTCGAAGGCCAGATGGATGTGATTCAGCTTTCTCAAGCCGGATTCGGAGAGGCCTGTGCACCACTGGGTACAGCGATTCGAGCTGAGCATATTGAACGCCTTCTTAAGATGACCGATCACGTCATTTTCTCGTTTGACGGAGATGCGGCAGGGCGTAAGGCGGCAAAGCGCGCGATGGATTTGTCGCTTCCGCTCTTGGATGATGCTCAGAAAGTCAGTTTTGTGTTCCTGCCCGAGGGCGAAGATCCCGACAGTTTGGTCAAGAAGTCCGGCGCTCCCGCCTTCGAAGAGATGCTCAAAAAGGCGCTGCCGCTTTCCAGTTACCTGATTGAAGCATTGTCTCAAGGACTGGATTTAGCCGTTCTTGAAGACCGCAACGCATTTATTGAAGAAGCATCTCCGCTCGTTCGTAAGACAAAAAGTCCGCTTCTGCGCGATGGCTTAATCGAACGTTTGAGCACGGCAGTCGGCTATAAGAATTCCGACGAACTCCGTAAATATTTCGGTTTTCCTGTGTTGCCGCCGGCGGCTCCTCAGAGACCCAGCGGCTTTGGCAATCAGCGATACAGCTTCGGAAGAGGCTACGACCGGTATAAGACGCCGCGGATTCCGACGTCGACCGGACGAAGTATTCCTCCGACGGCAGACGCCCCTTTAATGGCACTCCTAAGAAACTTTCTGCGTTTTCCTCAGCTGGCCCTGGAATTTGAAGGCATGCTCGCCGAGCAGCTGTCTGAGAGCAATTCTCCGGTTTCGGAATTGTTGTTCAAAGTGATTGAGCGAGTGACGCACGAGGATGAGAGCGGCCACACGCTTGCCCAGTTCCTGGCTGACCTTCCGGGACCTGCCGATGAAAATTTCGAAAAAGAAATGGATTCGGCCCGTTCAATGATTTCCACCTTCTTACTGGAAGAGGGCATTGATTCGGTCATTCGAAAAGGGCTGAGTCAAGGACAGATACTTCAAACACCGCTGGAAGCAGCGCGATTGGAATGCCGCCGTATCCTCCTTCAGATGGAGCTGAATCGCGTCGAGGTGCAGCGTCGGGCTTTGTCGACAAAGGGCAACTTAGATGACGCTGACAGAAAAGTTTTCAGAGACTTGATGCAGCTCGATCAGGATCTCCAGAAAGAAATCAAATCCATTGATGCGGGTATTAACGATATTCTGCTGAGAAAACGAGAGAAGTAAGAATGTTAGAAGTTCTGACAGTCGGCAGTTTTTGCGCCTCTCTTTTTTATTGTCTCTTCACAGGCACATCGATCCTCTACGCGCTGATTTTCGCGTTTTTCCTTTTCTGCGGCTATGCCCTTTATCGCGGCTTTAGCCTGCAGGAAATCGGAAAGGCTTGCCGTCAAAGCATTGCTAAGATCAGCAACATCATCATAGTGATGCTCTTAATCGGAGCGTTGACCGCGTCCTGGCGAGCCAGCGGAACGATCGCCTACCTTGTCAGCTATGCCTCCGAGATCATTTCTCCTTCTTGGAGTCTCCTGGGCACCTTTATTTTGAATGCCGCCTTGAGTTCTCTGATCGGGACTTCTTTTGGTACCGCGGCAACGATGGGTGTAGTTACCATGTCGCTGTGTGTCGCTATGGGCGTCTCTCCGTTTTGGGCCGGCGGAGCTGCTCTTGCCGGTGCATATGTAGGAGATCGCTGCTCTCCGGTATCGACCAGCGCGCAATTAGTCTGTGCTGTTACCGGTACGGAGCTCTATAAAAACATTAAAAATATGCTGAGGACTGGGTTGATCCCGTTCCTCCTTGCGTGTCTCATTTACTTTTTTGTAGGAAACGGGCAGGGCGCCCAAGCCGCGGATATTGACCTGACAAAACTTTTTAGTCAGGAATACATTCTGTCTGCTTGGACCTTGATTCCGGCCATCGTTCTGTTAACGATGGTCATGCTCAAGGCCGACATTAAGCTCACTATGATCGCGAGTATCGCATCGGCTTTCGTCACAGCGCTTTTCTTGAGAGATTTAGGTTCTATTGAACTTTGCAAGATTTTATTCAGCGGATATCAGGCAGCTTCCCCTGAAGTGGGGCGTCTCATGAACGGCGGCGGAGTTCTTTCGATGATTCAGGTTTGCTGCATCATCTCTATCTCCTGCACGTTTGCTGGGATTTTTGAGTTGACGGGGATGCTGAGACGTTTAGAAAGCGGCATTGCTTATCTCGGTGCGAAGGCAGGCGTTTTCCTGACAATTACGCTGACCGCCTTGGCGACGGCTGCTTTATCCTGCAACCAGATGCTTGCAGTTATTTTGACCGAGCAGCTTTGCAATAAGATCCAGCCGGATAAAATCAAAATGGCCGCTTCATTGGAAAACACCGCAATTGTCATTGCCCCGTTGATTCCATGGTCCATCGCCGGTGCTGTACCTGTGGCAACGATCGGCGCGCCTCAAAGCTGCGTTATTGCAGCGGTCTTCCTTTGGATGCTTCCGGTATGGGGCATTCTCGTCGAAAAAGTTCTTCGCAAAACCTACCCGACATTCTCCTAAGCTGATTATCAAAAAACTCCTCAATTTGCGACGAATTCGCAAAAATTAAGGGAAGGGCCTTGACAGGCATGGTAAAATTACCTTACCAAAATAGTCGGTAGGGCTATTTGCGCGCCCAGGAGATCGAGGATAGATCGGAGGCGCTTTAAAAACCCTGAAATTGAGTCGGGTGTTGAAGGATTTACGTATCGGTCCAACGCTATGGCCGCTGAAATTTTTTGCTTCCTTCGACCGGCCGTTTCAGGTTAATTCGTTAAAGACAGGCGGAATTTTACACGAGCAGTTTTGCGGTGCATTTTTTCCGCTTTTGTTTTTTCGATCGTTTGATGCGTAGTCATCATAAGGTGGAACATGGCAACAGCCAAAAAAACAACTAAGAAGACAACTACGAATGCAGGCGCTGATACTACAGAAAAAGTAGGAGCAGCCGAAACTACTGCAGCAACCAAGACCGCTGCAAAGAAAACAGCCGCTAAAACAACGGCAACGAAAGCTACAGCTGCAAAGAGAACTCGTACTCAGAAGGCAGCTGCTGAAGAAACGGTTGCCGAAGTGACGGCAGAACCGGTTAAAAAAACGACGAGAAAGACATCGGCGGCTAAAGCCACACCTTCTAAAGCTGCTGAAGAAACCCCCGTAAAAAAGACAACTCGAAAGACAGCAGCTAAATCTGCCGCAGCTGACGAAACTGCTGGCGAAGCCGTAGCCGCAAAAGCTCCTGCTAAGAAAACAGCTGCTAAAAAGACAACGGCAAAGGCAAAACCTGAGGCCAAACGCGGCCGTCCCGGCAGAAAAGCAAAAGTTGAGACAACTGAGGACGACTTGGTTGGTGATAGCGACGACTCCATCGATGAAGAAGTCGCAATCGCTGAGTCCTATGTTCCGCCGGCTTCTGTTCGCGGAAAAGGCAAGGCACGTGACAAGGCAATGAAAGAAGCCTTGAACCGTAGCTATGCTCATCATGAAGAAGACGATAAAGAAACTCGTTTGAACAAGCTCAAGGCGTTAATCCGCATGGGTAAGGAAAGAGGATATCTGACTTACTCTGAAGTTAACGACCACATGCCGGAAAACATTGTCGATCCGGATCAGATTGACCAGATCATTTCGACATTGGCCGACCTGGGCATTCAGGTCTATGAACAGGCTCCGACCGCCGACGATTTGCTTATCGGCGACTCTGTTCCGACAGCCAGTGACGACGCTGCTGAAGAAGAAGCAGAAGCCGCTTTGGCTACCGTTGACAGCGAATTCGGTCGTACGACTGATCCTGTCAGAATGTACATGAGAGAAATGGGGTCTGTCGAGCTTCTGACTCGTGAAGGCGAAATTGAAATCGCTAAGCGAATTGAAGACGGTCTGAAGCACATGGTTCACGCTATTTCCGGCTGCCCGACGACCATCGTTGCCATTTTGGAAGACGCTGAAAAGGTCAGAAACGGCACGATGCAGATTGACCAGATCGTTGACGGCTTGGTTGACGGTTTGGATGAAGAAGCCAGTGAGCAGGTGGCTGAAGACGATGAAAGCACAGACATCGGTGCTTCCGGTATGACGGCAGGTCAGATTGACGAACTCAAGACAGTTGTTCTTGCCAAACTGGATCACTGCAAAGAGCTTTATCAGGATCTGAAGCATGCCTACGAGGCAGAGGGTTACCGCTCTCCTGCCTTCATTAAGGCTCAGGACGCAATTCAGGAAGAACTGCTTTCTCTGCGCTTTACGGCTAACACAGTTGAACGCTTGTGCACCATGCTGAAAACGCAGGTTGAAGAAGTTCGTAAGTACGAAAGCCGTATTTATGACAGTGTTGTCAACCGCGCAAAGATGCCTCGTGAGCTCTTCCTCAAGGAATTCCTTGATAACGAAACAAATTTGGCTTGGTCTCAGGCAATTGCGGAAAGCGATAAGCCCTATGCTATCGACGTTAAGCGTAAGCTGCCCGAAATTCAGCATCTCCAGCAGCAGCTGCAGAACATTCAGAATGCTGTAACACTGCCTCTGAAGGATCTGAAGGACGTTTACAACCAGATGGCAACCGGTGAGGCTAAGGCTAGAAAAGCTAAGCGCGAAATGACCGAAGCCAACCTTCGTCTGGTGATTTCTATTGCTAAGAAATACACCAACCGCGGTTTGCAGTTCCTGGATCTGATCCAAGAAGGCAACGTCGGTTTGATGAAGGCTGTTGATAAGTTCGAGTACCGCCGCGGATATAAGTTCTCTACTTATGCCACGTGGTGGATTCGCCAGGCTATTACGAGATCTATTGCTGATCAGGCCAGGACAATTCGTATTCCGGTTCATATGATTGAAACCATCAATAAGATGAACCGTATTTCTCGCCAAATCCTTCAGGAAACCGGTGTTGAACCGGATCCGGCAGAATTGGCAGAGAAAATGGATATGCCGGAAGACAAGATCCGTAAGATACTGAAGATCGCTAAAGAACCGATTTCTATGGAAACTCCGATTGGTGATGACGAGGATTCTCACCTTGGAGATTTCTTGGAGGACTTCGGAACTGTTGCTCCTGCGGAAGCCGCTCAGCAGTCCAGTCTTACCGAGATCACTAAGGAAGTACTGGATTCTCTGACTCCGAGAGAAGCCAAGGTTCTGAGAATGCGTTTCGGCATTGAAATGAGTACTGACCATACTCTGGAAGAGGTTGGTCGTCAGTTCGATGTCACTCGCGAAAGAATTCGTCAGATTGAAGCCAAAGCTCTCCGTAAGCTTCGTCATCCGAGCCGCTCGGATAAATTGAAGAGCTTCATGGAAGGCGGGAGCAATAACTAAGATTTAAAAACACGAAGTAGGGGTCGGAACTTTCCGGCCTTTGCTTTACCTGTAGCCGAGAAACTGAAAAATTTTTCAATTACATCGTATTGTTAAAAACGATATATCAGAACTTCTGATAGAATTACGCCTCCGCAACGGCGTTTTTATTGCCATTGAGGCCCCATAGCTCAGTTGGTTAGAGCAGTCGACTCATAATCGATTGGTCACTGGTTCAAGTCCAGTTGGGGCCACCATTCCACCCTCGTCTTGATTTAATCTGATCAATCCAGCGGCGAACCTTTAATTCCGTTCTGCTCCCGATAAGCTAAATTATTGGACACTTCAGCTTATTACAAATTCCTTGATTGACTTCCAAGTATCACGGTTTCATAGAATTGTTGGCGTAGCGTATAACATGCGTAATTAAGAGGAAATTGAAGCCGACAATTAAACTCAATCCAAAAACTTAATAGATTCAATTTCTTTGTGTATGCAGTTAGTTGAGCTGTTCTGTTCGATGAGAGTCAGAAGGTGGGATCTTCACTCAACTAACAACTTGGTGATTGATTACCAAATGGTCTATTTTTCAAGTTTCTGCTGAGGACAGTCCCTCTGTTAAAATTTAAAGAATAATAAAAGAAACTCCCTGGACGATGACGGCAAGGTTTTCATTGTTAGTAAATTTTTTCCCTATTGCTGCTGTGTTTTTATTCACGGCTTCCTTGTCATTTGCAAATCCTATTCCAAAAAATGCAGAAACCGTAACAGTCGGATTTCTTAGAACTAACGATCCGTTTTTTTTTATTGATACTTTTGGCCCAACCATGGCCTTTTTACGCAAGAGGATGAAGGGAACGGACATCAGAAGCAAAGAGCTAGCTTTGCCCAATCTTTTGGAAAGCATAAAAAACAAGAAAATTGATTACGTAATCGTGCCAGGTGGTGTTTATGCTTACCTCGAAAGAGCTTTTGGAGCCAGATTATTAGCAAGTTTTTCTCACCGAAGGGCACTTAATTCAAATGAATCCTCTGGTGCGGTCATCATCGCTAGGAAAAGTGATGATAGATATCAAGAAGTTGCTGACATTGAAAATGCAAAGATTGCGGCTAATGATAAAGAGTCATTTGAGGAATGGTTGGTACCGGTTGCTGAAGCTATTAATCACGGTCTTACTTTTCGCCAATTGGTGGAGAATACTGTCTTTACTAACTACAAAATCCCAGACGTTCCAACTCTAGTTGCTTCCGGTGTTGTTGATATCGGCTTTATGGCGGTTTGCCGGTTGGAGGATCTGATTTCTCAGAAGGCCTTTTCGGAAAACACATTCAAAGTGATTGGCCGTAAAAAAGACAATTCGTTTGGGTGCGCTCGTTCCACTGATTTGTATCCTGGATACGTCTTTGCTTCATTGCCGACTTCAAATTTGCATCAGGTGAAAGAAATGACAATAGGCCTGCTCTCTATGAATAATCTTGAGAGCGGTTCTGGCTGGGAAGTCGCAAATGACTTTTCCAAAGCAATCAGCTTGTATGAAAAACTCGGATTAGAGCCGTTTGTTAAGCCGATCACCTGGCAGGACTTTCTTCGAAGGTATTCGCTTTGGCTCTTAGGGGCTTTTTCTCTTCTCGCACTTTTAGTTCTGCATACCCTTAGAACAGAGGCGTTGGTAACCAAAAGAACCGCAGAACTCTCAACAGCTTTGAGGACAAAAAATGAATTGGAGAGACAAGCCAAGGAAAGCCAGGAGAAGATACTTCAATTGGAGAGGAGTGGAGTTATCTCTCAAATGTCAGGGATGCTCGCTCACGAAGTTCGACAGCCTGTTGAATCTCTTCTGAATTACACGGCTGGACTAAAAATGTACTTGGAGAAAAAGGGCAAGTCTGATGAAATTGTTGATGCGGCATCTGAGGCAATATCGTCGGAGGCAAAAAGGATTTCAGGCATTGTTGGTCGAGTACGCCAGTACGCTAAGAATTCTAAAAAGGAACTTGAAATTATTCGAGTCTCCGATTTAATTGACAGTGCGCTTAGAACTTTTTCTCATTCACCTAAATCGTCTGGCATAAGATTCGTTAAGAACGTCGAAGAAGGGTTGTATATTGAGGCGGATCCACTTGAGATAGAGCTCGTACTCATTAATTTATTCCGCAACGCTTCAGAGGCTATGCAAAATGAAGAGGAAAAGAAAATAGAGATTCATGCTAAAAGCTCAGCCAACAATAAAGTTATTGTGACTGTGACGGATAGCGGGCCGACCTTGCCGCAAGAAAATAAGACTAGCCTGATAGAACCGCTGAAGAGTACGAAAAAAGACGGACTGGGAATTGGTTTGAGTCTATGTAGACAAATTTTAGTAGGGCTCGGCGGAAGATTAGATTTTGAGCCTGGTGTACAAAAAGGCTTGAAAGCCTTAATCACACTACCAAGGATAGAAAAATATGACTAACCCAAAGCTTAACCCGTTAGTGCGAGTGGTTGACGATGAAGAAAGTGTTAGAGATTCTCGCCGGTTTGTATTGACGCTAGCAGGCTTTGAGGTCGCTTGTTACTCCAATGGAGATGATTTTCTAGCGAGGGATGACTTTAGGCGCCCTGGTTGTTTGATTCTTGATCTTCAAATGCCAGGAATGTCAGGGTTAGAAGTTCAGTCAGAATTATTAAGAAGAAATATTGATCTTCCGGTCATTTTTGTTACTGGTCATGGGGAAGTAAATACAGCTGTGATAGCGTTGAAACGAGGAGCGTTCGATTTTTTGGAAAAACCCGTCGAACCCTCAGAGCTTCAGCGATGTGTTGAGAAGCTGACAAAGTATCATTTAGAAAAATGCACAAAAGACATCGAGCGTCGAAAACTTCGGGAAAGATTTAATACCCTTTCTCCACGAGAAAAAGAAGTGGCTTCTGAGATCGCAGCCGGGCAAATTAATAAAGTTATTGGAGCAAGACTTGGATTAGCCGAGCAAACGATCAAGATTCATCGAAGTAATATTTTTAAAAAATTAGATGTTCGCTCTCCGGTGGAACTTTCTAAGATCCTTCAAACGCTGGAACATGAAATTACTAATGATAATGACGGGCTAACAAGGCTCACCATGCTTTCGGAGGCTTAAACCTTGTTTCTTAAAAAGCTTACCTTGGTGTTTTGCTGCTCACTCCTTCCGCTAGAAGCTTTCGGCTTGACAACAGTTGACGTCGTTGTGGTGGGAGGAGGCGCTGCAGGTCTTGCTGCTGCGGTTTCCGCTGCGGAACATAACGCAAAAGTCGTTCTTTTGGAAAAGAGCAGTTCGCTCGGTGGAAATGCATTTTTTTCTGGTGGTTATTTTAATGCTGTCAACTCGGAAAGACAGAAAAAAGCAGGAGTTGTGGATTCTAAAGAACTTTATATTGAGCACATGCTGGAGAGCGGAGGCGGAAAAAATTCTCCAGAAATTGTTCGAAAGCTTGCCGAAGAGTCTCTTGAAACAATGAAGTGGCTCGAAAACAAAGGGCTTAGATTCCAAGAGTTAGTTACTGAGAGTTTTGGAGGACGTTGGAGGCGCTCTTACCTGACGCTTGAACCAGATGGTCAAGGGTTCATTCGAGTCCTGACTACTGATGCATTAAGAAGAGGAGTTCAAATTCAAACTAAAGCGCCGGTAAAGCAGCTTCTCAAAGGAGAGGACGGAAGGATCGTCGGTGTTGCTTACCAAGATGAAGACCGAGAAGAAAAAAGAATATTCGCAACTAAAGGCGTTATTTTGGCGGCTGGTGGATTTAGTGCTAATCCCGAGTTGATCCGGAAGATAGCACCGGAATTGTCTGATCTTACGAATGATAATCTTGCCCAAAATACGGGGGAGGTTCTTTTAAGCGCAGAGCAAATTGGTGCAAAACTCGTGAATATGTCCGAAATCGAATGTCTGCCGGGTGCCAGAAAAGGCTCTACAGTGCGGGGGCGTCTTCATGGAGATAGTTCTAGATTTATATTCCTAGATTCTGATGGCAAACGTTTTATTCGCGAGGATGCTAAACGCAGTGAAATTAGGGATGCCGTTTTGAAGCTACCTGGGAAGATGGCTTACCTTGTCATCGATAATTCTGGTTTCAAAAGTTATTCTCTGGGCATCCAGAGGGATTCGATTAGAGGCGTAGAAACAGGTGATGTATTTCGGGCTGATTCGATAGAAGAAATGGCGGAGCAGCTCAAAATCGACCCTAGTCGTCTCAAAAAAACGATAGAAGAGTACAACAAATGCGTGGATATGGGAATTGATCCTTTAGGCAAAAGTAAGGAAAAACTTCTTCATAAAATTGAAACGCCTCCTTTTTGGGGAACTTATGCACCTATGGCGATTCACAATACGTTAGGCGGCTTAGCGATTACCCAGGAAGGGAAGGTTCTCGATAAAGACGGTAAGCCGATTTCTGGCTTGTTTGCGGCTGGAGAAATCACCGGCATGACCCATGGGTCAGATCGTCTTGGCGGAAATGGTTTAACCGAAGCACTTACGTTTGGAAGGATTTCCGGAAAGGCCTGCGCTGAACTTAAATAAAGCCCTATCAAAAAGCCTGCAGCTTGTCTACATACCAAAGCTCTAAAACTAAAGTGTCTATTCTCTTTCTCAACGCGTCGACATAATGACTGCATAAGTTATCCAAAGGAGAAAGAGATGAAGAAAACATATCTATTTGTTGCGTCGGCGTTGACGCTCGCTTGTTCTGCTGCCTTAGCTGCGACCGGTACCTATGAAGGGAAGGCTATGGGCCATAACGCCGAAATTGATGTGGCGGTTACGCTCGACAACAACAAAATTACATCCGTCAAGATCCTCAAGAATTTTGAGACACCGGCAGTCTCTGAATTGCCGAAAAAAGTTATCCCTCAGATGATAGTCGACAACCAGTCTCTTAAGGTTGACCGCATTTCAGGCGCTACGTTTACAAGCATGGGCATATTGAATGCTGTAAGAAGTGCCCTAGGAAAGGCTGGAGTTGATCCTCAGCAATACATGAAAGGCGAACGAATCGCACATAAAGTCCAAGTTCCGACTAGCACTGATTCTGACGTAGTTGTTGTAGGAGGAGGAGGTGCTGGTTTGGCTGCTGCAGTAGCGGCAGCAAGGGCTGGAGGTAAGGTCGTCTTAATTGAGAAAATGTCCTTCTTAGGAGGAAATACAGTTCTTGCCGGCGGCGCTCTCAATGCGGCCGACCCAGCTCTTGAAGCTAAGCAAAAGATGTCCGCTGGTCAAAGGAAAATGGTTGACGAATTATTGGCTGAAAAACCAAGAAATGAACTTCAAGCACAGCTATTAGCCTCTTTGAAGAAGCAATGGGACGCTGCCGTTAAGAAGAACCCGGACATTCTTTTTGACTGCCCCGAACTGCATGCTCTGCAAACTTATAAAGCAGGTGACTATGCAGCAGATCTTCAGCTTATAGATAAGTTGAGCCGATTAGCACCCGCAACTGTGGACCGCTTGGCAAAGATGGGCTTGAAGTGGAATGATTTTTCGAGTCAGTATGTTGGTGCTATTTGGCCTCGCTGCCATGATGCAGCTAACTACACGAGTGGTCAAGGATATATTGACACATTCAGAAAGACGATTGCAGAAGAGAAGCTTCCTGTTCAAATTCTTCTTCAGACTAAGGCAAAAGAGCTTATTAAGAAAGACGGTCGTGTCGTCGGAGTTAAAGCTGAAGGCCCCAACGGAGAATCTGTTACATTAAATGCCCGGAAGGGTGTGATAATGACTTCCGGCGGTTTCGGAGCCAATGTTGAAATGCGCCAGAAATATGACACTATCTGGGGCGGAAAGCTTGGTAAGAATATCGGTACAACCAACAGTCGGGCGATTACCGGCGAAGGTATGTTGATGGCCGAAAAGGCAGGTGCAAAACTCATCGATATGGGTTATATCCAGTTGCTTCCCGTAACGGATCCGCAGAACGGTACTGTGAGCGGTATTTGTCAAGGTACGGCCATCTACGTCAACACTGAAGGTAAACGTTTCGTCAATGAAATGGGACGTCGTGACGAACTTTCTAAAGCAGCATTGGCTCAACCAGGCGGTGTCTTCTATCGCATGTGCACTGTAAAAAATGCTCGTTTGAATAAAGACGGTATGACTACTCTCGGCCTTCCGATTGAGACATTTATCAAGAATGGTAAAGTTATCCGCGGCGAAAACGTAGACGATTTGGCTAAGAAGATCAACGTAGATCCGAAGGTTTTGAAAGAAACATTTGACAAATTCAATGAATTCTGTCGCTCACAAGGCCAGGATACAGAGTTTGGTCGTCCTTCTTGTGCTCCAAATATTCCCATGTATGAAGGACCATATTTTGCGGAACTTCGCACCCCTTCAGTTCATCACACAATGGGTGGCATCCAGGTTGATGTAAATTCTCAGGCCTTAGATGCTAATGGTAAGCCGATTCCCGGGCTTTACGCGGCTGGTGAAGTAACCGGTGGTATCCATGGTACCAATCGTGTTGGTGGTAATGCTATCTCAGACGCTTTAACTTTTGGAAATGAAGCAGGTAAGAATGTAATGAAATAGTCCTTAAATTGATTATTAAATCTTGATGGCACTTCGAGGACCGACGAGGATCGGTCCTCGAGTCTTTTCTAGCTTTGAGGATTAGGCTTTAGCCCCTCGCTCCCATATGAGTAAAGCAAGGGACTTAATTAAATGCTAAATTTGGGATGGGCGGTCTTTGGTTTGTTTTAATTAAGTTCCCCGCGCGAGCGGGGATGAACCGCCGCTTGGCGTTTTACAGCTCAGGCTATCATTGAGTTCCCCGCGCGAGCGGGGTTGAAAAAACTTAACAATCGTGGACCGCTCAACCTGCTGAATGAAAGAGTGCTTGCATTTTCCACCGATTATTCCTTGTTTTGTGAAGAGTTGATTGGCTCTTTTTTGCCGTTAATCCACAGGCCGAGCTGGACGCGGCTGCTGTACCCCTCGGTATGGGTTCCTGATGGTGGCAACTACACTTCATCTCACCATCAGATACTAGGTCATTCGTTTCTCACCTTTGTTTTTCTCCTCTTTGGCCGTTGTATTTCCTATTTCTTCGTTTTAGTTATTCCCTAAAGGCCCTGATGACCTCATACCTATTCATGGCAGGATGAATAAAGCTCGGCTCCACGGGTTGTAAAATAGCGTTTTTTACGTATTTATTAAATAAACAGATAAATGGCAGAGTGTCAGGATTTTGCGCAATTTGGTTTGGCCCCGAATTTACTTTCAGCTATTACACGGATGGGTTATACCAAACCCACAGCAATTCAGTGTAAAGCGATTCCCGTGGTGCTTCAGGGCCGCGACGTTATGGGGGCGGCCCAGACGGGAACAGGTAAAACAGCTAGTTTTGGCCTTCCTGTTCTTCAAAAGCTCCTTCCCTTAGCCAATACGAGCACTTCTCCTGCACGCCATCCTGTACGCGTTTTGATTCTTTCTCCGACTAGAGAACTAGCGGATCAAACAGCAGAGGCACTTTCAAATTACGCAGCTGACACGCCTATTCGAATTGGCGTTGTTTATGGCGGTGTGGACATTAAACCTCAAGCCGAAGTGTTAAGGCGTGGTGTCGAGATTTTGATCGCGACGCCCGGACGCTTATTGGATCATCTGGAGCAGAGAAATACCAATCTGAATCAGTGCGGCATCGTCATCCTAGATGAGGCTGACCGTATGTTGGATATGGGCTTTCTGCCGGATATTTCCAGGATCCTGAATGCGCTCCCCAAAAAGCGCCAGAATTTGATGTTCTCCGCCACATTTTCACCTGAAATTAAAAGACTGGCCGGAAATTTCTTGACTGATCCTGTTGTTATCGAGGTAGCTCGCCAAAACGCTACAGCAGCTACCATTAAACAGGAGGTCTTCTCTGTTAACGAGCTACAAAAAACGGATGCACTTGTAGAGCTTCTGAAAACCCGCGGAGAAGACTCCGACGGCAAACCGCTCCAGACCATCGTATTCGTCAATGCAAAATTAACGGCTCGTCGACTCGCGCGTGAATTAGAAAAGTGCGGCTTCAGCGCTGATGCCATTCACGGAGACAGAACTCAGGAAGAGCGTCTGAAGCTGTTGAAGGATTTCAAGGATGGAACCCTTAACATTATGGTTGCTACTGATGTCGCAGCTCGCGGTTTAGACATTGCAGAGCTTCCGCTCGTGATTAATTACGACGTTCCATTTGTTCCTGAAGATTATGTCCATCGAATTGGCAGAACAGGTCGCGCAGGAAGTTCGGGCCTGGCATTAATGCTGATTACGGATAAAGATAAAAAGAACTATGACGCTATTCGAAAGCTAACCAAAGTTAATCTTGTCCCGCAGGAACTCGATCCGGAACCGCGTAGAAGAGCAAGAATTCCTCGTAGGGCATCTGCTACCGACAATTGGAAAGCTCCTCAGAAGCCCATAGATCCATTTTTTACGCAGCCTTATGTTCCGGGTCGTTCTGCTGGAAAGAAACCGGTTCCACAAAATTTCTCAAGACCTGATTCCAGAGAACGGAAGGAAGTTGCTGTATTGCTCGGCGGGACTGGACGTCGAAATTAGGCAGAGATTTGGAATCTCGTTCTCCAACGCCGCACAGCCTCTGAATAAAACTCGTCAAGAGTATCGAAGGCAAAAGGCTTGAATCCGAGATGAGCCCACGCACGTGCGGCTTCTTCTTCGGGCCTGCTTCGATCAATCGCCGGAGCCAACGTTTGTTTGGACAATTTATTCCCGTCTTTGTCTAATACGAGCGGAATGTGCATGTAGGCTGGTGTAGGCAGACCTAATGCTCTCTGCAGCAGGATTTGTCGAGGCGTGTTGTCGATCAAGTCAGCACCGCGAACAACGTGAGTCACTCCTTGGAACCCGTCATCGACGACTACGGCGAGTTGATAAGCCCACAAGCCATCGGCTCGTCGAATAACAAAATCGCCGATCTCTCTCAAAACGTCTTGTTTAAATGTTCCCTGCAATCTGTCAGTGAAAGATACAACACCGTCATCTACAAGAAAACGCCATGCACGAATCGGTGCACCGCCCGTTCCATGACGACAAGTGCCGGGATAGACGCCCTGTGGCAAACCTGCGGCTTCGCAAGCAGCTTCAATGCTCTTGCGAGTACAAGCACACCCGTACGCCAGACCT
>OFFL01001490.1_pt1 | contig 16541 bp, 16 predicted proteins | sample 1521391 | NCBI WGS metagenome assembly OFFL01 (sample SAMEA3504082, study PRJEB24116) | mouse gut metagenome | biome: mouse gut; feature: mouse-associated habitat; material: faeces | place: Denmark | collected 2011
CATCATCATAGGAATCCGGCGGTATGGCGTTTCCCCCGCCGCTCCCCGGCGCATTGGCTTCTCCGTAGAGCGTTCCTTCCCCTGCCTCAAAATAAAATAACGGGTTATAATACTCCCCGTTGTACAGACATTCGATATGCAGGTGGCTTCCGGTGCTGCTCCCCGTGTTTCCTGTTGTTCCTATGGAATCCCCGTGTTTCACGGCCTGCCCCGCACTGACGCTTAACGTGTCCATATGGGCATACTTGGTACAGTAACCGTTGCTGTCCTCAATCACGATATAATTCCCGTAATAACTGTCATAGGCGGCTGTGGTGACTGTGCCGTCCATCGCCGCAAGGACACCTGTTCCTGTCGGCACCGCAATATCAACGCCCCGGTGGAACTGCTCCGCCCCTGTTACCGGATTGATGCGGTAGCCATAATAACTGCTCACATAGTTGTACCAGTATAAATTTAACGGTGTGTAAAACTGCTGTGTCAGGCCATGCGTTTCATTATAAAGCGCATAAATCTCTTTCTGCTCGCTGTTCATATATCCGGCAGCAATCAGGTTTAAGTCTTTTGCGGTCAGCGTGATTTCCAGTATGGTTACGGTATATTCTTCTTCCTCCTCGTACTCATATTCTTCCTCTTCCCCTGTTTCTTCCCCCGTTACCGGGTCTGTCACAGGGCGTGTGCCTGTTTTGGTCACTGTCCTTGTCCTCGTTTCAGTTACCGGATTTAAGGTCAGCTCATACATCTCGTCAAAAAGGCTCTCAACTTCACCCTGCACGTCTGCCGCCGTAAATTCCGTATGGACTGCGGAAAGGTAGCTGATTAGTGCAAACGGGTCATGGCCGATTGCATCCAGGCTGTAGCGGTATTCCTCATAGTCCGGGTAATCCGTTTCTATGGAATCAATCTCTTTCTGCAGCTCCATTTCAAGCTCTGAAAAAGCCAGATCAGCAGCGTCAATCTCTGCCGGGACGCTCATATAGCTCCCTGCCAGCGTGGTACTCATGCCGTTTGAGAACATTGCCCCGCAGGACGATACGGAAGTCATGATCATAATGAGCAGGAGCGCACAAGCCCCAACCGTTACAAGGAGAGATGCGTGTTTTGCCGCCATCTCCTGCACTTTCTTCGCAACTGTCGTGGTGAAATTGGCGGTTTTTACAGCCGCTTCCTTAGTATTCTTCGCCGCCTGCCCCGTCCGTACTGCCTTTGCATACTCACGTTTGATGCGCTGTTTCTGCAACCTTTTCTGGAGCTGTTTCTTTAAGGTCTTTTCCTGCATTTCCGGGTTTTCTTCCAGAAACTTCTGGTAGCGGAAATTGACTTCCTTTTTGAACTGCTTTTTCTCCAGTTTCGCCACTTTCCCACGCTGCCTCTGCTCCCTGCCTTTATAATGCCGCTTCACAAAGCGGTAGGCATCCTCGGCTTTCTGCTCCGTCTTATGTGCGCCCTCCACGCCGGAATTTTCTTTTTCCGTTTCGGCAATCTTGCCGTGTGCAAAGTTCGTAAACTCCGACCCAGCTCTGCCTGCCATCCTTTTTACCGGATTTTCCTGCTTAAAAGGCTTTTCCTTTACCACTGCGGTCAGCACATATTTTGCCCTGCCCGTTTTTTCATCAAAGACACGCTCTAAAGAATATTCCTTTTTCTTTGGGAGCTTCTTCCTTGCGGCTTCGGTCTTTTTCCCGGCCTTCTCCGCTTTCTTTTGCAGCCTGTCTGACTTCTTACCTCCCTGAAACTCCGGTTCTGCGCCCTCTGTAAAGGTATCAGCCTCCGCAAAGGTGTCCTCCTTTGTCTGGAAGTCACGCCGGAAGTCAGGTTTTTTAATCCGTTCCCTGTCCTGGCGCTCCCTCCTGCGGTATCTGCCCTTTTTTTCGCTCTGGTGGTAGGTATCCTTGCGTCGGTAATCGTTCTTAAAATCCGTTTCTTCGGCCCGCTCCCCTCCGCCCTCCTCCGTAAAAGTGTTTTTCTCCTCAGAAAAACCGTCCGGCGCTTTACTGCCCGCATGGTCACTGTCCGGCTTTTCCTTATTACCGGTAAAGCCGTTTTCTTTCTGGAACTGCACCTGCTGTCTGCGTTTTTTCTGCCTTAGTTTTGCTTTTTGCCCTTCCGCTTTCCCTGCTCTGCCCTGAAAACTATCCCGATTATCAAGAAAACTTTCCTGTTCCGGCTTGTTCTCCTGCTTCTGGACATTGTGTCCAGAAGTTTTTGGCTGTTCCGGCTTCTGGACATCATGTCCGGAAGTTACATCCGCATCCCTCGGCTGGTGTGCGCCGGACTGCTTCTGCTTTGCCTTTTGGGTATTGACATCCTTTTTTTGGGAACTGCCACCCGTGAAAGCATTTTTATCCTTGGCAAATTCAGCAGGCTGTTTTTTCTTTTTTTCTGCCATTCTTATCAATTTCCTTCCCGCTCTAACAGCTTCACTTCTTCGATCCTTCTTTGGGAGATTTCATAATACTCCCGGTTGATTTCTGCTCCTAAATATTCCCTCCCTGTCAAAACTGCCGCAAGAGCCGTGCTTCCGGTTCCCATAAAACCATCAAAAATAATCTCCTGCGGATTGCTCGATATCTGAACCAGCCATGAAAGGAACTCCACATTTTTTACTGTTGGGTGGTATATCCCATTCCGCTTCTGCCATGTGGAATTGTAGGTTGCCTTTGGATATTCCGCCCCAAACCAGCAGCTATTGAACCTCGTTTTATATTTTTTGCTTGGTTCTCTCCCCGTCTGGAACCTTGATCCCTCTTTTTTCCTGTTCTGCAGCAGCGTGGTATGGTTAAAGGCCCTCCTTCCTTTCTGGCAGAAAATAATCCACTCCGCATTATTTGCATAACTTCCGGATAAATCCCCAATGCCTCCTACTGTACCCTTTTCCACCACCATGCAGTTTTTTACGCTGAAACCTGCCCGTACCAGACATTCGTAATGATATGGGTAACAGTCAAACCGTGTAAAAAAATAAGCATGGGCATTTTCTTTCAGGACACGGTAACTCTGTCCGGCAAACTTCTCATAGTCTATGCCATCGTCACCCTCCAGCATCCGGTGCTTTCTATTAGTGAAATTATTCTGGTAGGAAATCCCATACGGCGGGTCAGTAAGTATCATGGACACGGATTCATCCGGCATCTGCTGTAGAAGTTCCATGCAGTCCATACAGTAAATATGGTTCTGCCGTTCTATCCCTTTACTCGTGACTTATTCCCCCTTCCGTTTTCTATAACCATCCGGGTCATAATCCTTAAAATCCTTTACAGAATAAAACAGCCGCTTGTTGTTTACCCACCTCTGCATTTTCCGGGTTTCCTCTGGCGCTGTCGGCTTTTCATATACCATCACATAAGGGTCATATCCCATGTCACGCAAAGTATAGATGCGGTATAAATCCTGTTCATGGGTGCTGCCATAGTTGGTAAGGACGTAGACACGTCTTTTCCGCTTATCCTTTACCGTTGTCAGCTCCAGAAACTTCCTAAAATACGGTGTCAGGTCATCTTCCGGGTTATCCCACGCAAAATGCAGCATTTTTGTCTTTATTTGATTCAGTGCCTCCGCCTTTTCCGGCGTTATCAGCCGCACATCAAGCCCCTGCGTGAAATCAACCTCTGCCCCGCTGTCCGCAAGCTGCCCTAAGAGCCTCTCCCAATCAGGGCAGGCTAAAATGTTTGCGTCAAGGAGCTTGATCTCCTTTTCACCTCCCCAGAATTCAGACAGGTCAGCCACCGCCACCGTCTTTCTTCCCTCTTTATCCCCGACAATGCAGAATCCGCATCCACGGGGGCATCCTCTGGAAAGGAAACCGTAGGCCGTTCCCGCAAACTGCGGGTACAGCCCATAGTCCGGGTGTGTATGCTCCACAGCGTCCGGCAGCTTATTGTCAAGGCCGTACCCTGTGCCGCCCTTTATGACGTGGCAAGCCTTTATGTTCCCTTCATAATCTTTTGAATAAGTGTCCGTGAATACCCTGCTCATATAAACAAGGTCATAGCACTTTCCATTGTCATACCATTCCACCATATCGCCCCTTGCCTTATGGTAAGCGGACAGCTTCATCAGGCAGAGGTTCGGGAAACGGTGTCCGTCCACATCAATCAGCCCTATTTTCAATCCGTTTCCTCCTGCTTTACGCTTTCCTCCGGCCTTGTGTTCATGATCGCAAAGGTCTTTGTGTCTGCCGGGTACTTATCCACGAATGGGATAACCACGTTGTCAAACAGGATAAGCCCGCTTCCCGGCTCGGAATTGGTCACATGGGCAAGCTGCTTCTCGGACAGCCCTAACTTGTCGGCAAGTATCGCCTGATCCTTTGCGTTCTGGTTCAGCAGATAAACAAAGTCGGAGTTGCCAAGAATCCCCTCGATTTCCTCCGATTTCAAAAAATCGCCCACGTTCTGCGTCAAGCCTGTGGGTATGCCGCCCCATTTCCGGAACCTTTTCCAAATCTCCACTGAATAGATTGCTGTCTGCCGTTCTTTTAAAAGCAGGTGGAACTCATCACAGTAGTACCTCGTTGCGACTTTCCTCTCCCGGTTCTGCGACACCCTGTTCCACACCGCATCCTGCACGATCAGCATCCCAAGCTCTTTTAACTGGTTTCCCAAATCCCTGATGTCAAAGCACATGATACGGTTCTGCGAATCCACATTTGTACGGTGGTTGAAATAATTCTGCGAGCCATGCACATACAGCACAAGGCTGTTTGCGATCCGCACCGCTTTCTGCTTTGCTTCTTTCTGCATCTCCGGCGCAACGTCTTTCGGCTCATACTTTAACAGCGCATTATATAAATCCTCCAGGAGCGGCATATTCTCCGGCTTCGGCTCTTTAAAATACCTGTCATAGATATGCTTGATGCAGGTGTCGATAATGCCCTTTTCGTCATTCTCAAGCCCGTCCTTCCCTCCGGCTATCAGATCGCACAGCGTAATGATAAAGTCCGATTTCAGCTTTAACGCTTCCCGGTCATTCTTATGGGAAAGCTGAATGTCCATCGGGTTAAGGTAGTCCTTTGAATTGGTGGCAAGCCTTACCACCTGCCCATTGAGCGCACCCACAAGGGCAAAATACTCTCCCTCCGGATCACAGACGATCACATCATCCCCGGTCATAAGGAAACAGGATAAAATCTCCCTCTTTGCGGAAAAGGACTTCCCGGAGCCGGGTGTGCCGAGGATTACCCCGTTCGGCGTCCGCAGCTTCTTCCTGTCCGCCATGATCATGTTGTTACTGAGTGCGTTCAGGCCGTAATAGATTGCCGGGGCAGGCATGAAAAGCTCCTGTGTGCAGAAAGGCACTAAGATTGCCGTACTCTTTGTGGTAAGCACACGCTCTATCCCCGTATCATTACAGCCAATCGGTGCGGAAGCCATAAGCCCCTGCTCCTGTAAATACTGCATACACCGGAGGTTGCAGTTCGCCTGCTGGATAATGCCGGACACCCTCTGCGTGATGTTCTCTAACGCCCGCTTGCTCCTGCCAAAACAGGTAATGAGGAAAGTCATCTTGATAATCTTCTGGTTGCTGGTATTTAGATCGTCAAGCAGCTCCAGGGTGTCTTTTTCATAAGTGATGATGTCCGTGGGCAGAATATCCATGTCATAGCCGGAGCGCACCGCTTTTTTCTGTTCCTCGATTTTCATCTTCTGGATATTGGTAAGCGCCCCTTTTAACATCTTGATCGCCTTTACCGGGTCCATCGTCTGCATATGCAGCGTGATTGTCAGGTTATCATCAATGTCAAGGAGCTTCTTTAACAGCTCGTCATTGAACCTCGGCGCAATGATGTCAAGGTAATGGACGCTCCCATACATCTTCCCTGATTTGAAGCGGCTCGGATAACGGAAATCGAATCCCGGCGGCGCTATGTAGTCCTTTACGCTCTTTCCTGACTCCGATAATTCCTTAAATGAGAAATGGAAAGGCTCCATTGTGTCCTGGTTGAAATACTCATGCAGGACACGCAGGCGCTCCTTCCCGTCAAGGCTCCTGGCATGGGTGCCGAGGTTTAAAAAATTCTTGATGACATCGGCTTCGATGCTTCCCATCTTCGCCTTTGCCTCCTTGTAGCCCTTGCACTCAATGCCAAAAATAAGGTATTTTGATTTAATGATCCCGTTATTGCCCTTTGCCGCCTGTTTCTTTAACATTTCCGTGTATTCCTCACGGATATCGTCAAATTCATCGCCCTGCAAAGGTATGTCAAACTGGTCTATCAGTGTCTGCTCGTTGACCTGCCTGTTGAATAAAAACAGCTCAAACCGTATGGACGGGTCAAAATAGTTGATGAGCCTGCTGTACTCCTCTAAAATCTCGCCCTGATCCTCTATCTCCAGAAGGTCATAGTTGATGTCAAAAAACTCAACCATTTTTGTATAGTAACCGGAAGATACCTGGCAGATGCCGTCACGGTACATCTTCTTGAACGTGATCGTTTTCTGCGCCGTGTCCGGCTTTTCCTGGTTCCTGTCATTCCCGGCAAGGGTATTTTTCAGTTCCCTTAACCGTTTCTTTTCCGAAAAGTTAAGCCCCGCCTTCGGCCCGGCTTTGCTGCCCTGCGGCTTTTTCCTCAAGGTAACGCACCTCCTTCTTTAATTTCTCCCTCTCCTCCAACTGCTTGTAGAGGTTTTCCGATTTATAGGGACGTATCCCCGGCGTGAGTATCTTCTGCCTGAGCATGAAGTACAGAATCTTCTCCGCCGGGAATCCGTCTTTTTCATACATTGCCAAAAAGAAGAACGGCAGCATGAGCGCTACCATGATGAGCGCCGAAGCCTGTGTGCCTAACACTCCCTTTGTAAAAAGGTAAAAGGGTATCCCCACCGCCGCTGCGCCCCCAAAGCAGATAAGCTGGCGTTTGGTAAGGTTCATCGCCACCTTTGTCTTGATGCCGCTTAAGTTTTTTGGCACTGCTACTGATATTGCCATAAGCATTGTGACCGGATTCTTTACATCTCCGGTGTTTCCTCCTTCCCGCTGATGATATGGGATTACTGTCTGTCAATGGGCATTCAGCACACTTTTTGCGAGCGAGCCTGTCTTGAAAAGGCTGAAGCACAAAATAACCGTGTATGCCGCCACCGACCAGAGCGCCGTGTGCAGGTTTCCCGCCACTGCGACACTGGAAACCAGTACCGAATAGATGCCGACACAGACCATTATGAAAAATCCCTGGAACGCCAGGGCGCAAAGCCCCTTGATGTAGTTGTTCCCGATACTGCCCCATTCCCGGTTGCTTAACGTTGCAAAGGGAACCGGGGCCACTGAAATATAAAGGTATATCTCTATCATGCGCCCGTATAGAATGACGGTGATGAGGACGGACATGATTTTCATACACAGGCTGACGATCATGGTTTCTATCCCAAGCCCGATCAGTTCGCCAATGCCCATAGTGGAAAGCTGGTTATTGAACATGTTTGTCAGCGTAGTCGTCACGTCAAGGCTCGTAGAGCCTGATATAGCGCCCGCCGCATTTGTAACGATGTGGTTTCCCACATCGAAGATCGCCATTGTGATGTCAAAGGTCTTGGAAAGCATCATCACAGCGATACATGCTTTTACGAGGTAGCGGAAGAAAAATTCGCTCCCTACCTCGTGCATGTTGTTTTTGTCCATTACCATTGTTATCAGCTCATAACATAAAATTGCGCTGATGATAAGCCCCGCTATGGGAATCATGACATTCTCTGAAAGGTTTTTTATCATGGAAAATATGCCTGCGTTCCATGCGCTGGGCGTCTGCCCGACTTCCCCGGCAATCTCGCCCACTTTCGTATTTACGTCTGTAAATACCCAATAAAGTAGGTTTTTACAGCTAAATTGTTTTTAACTGGATTTTTTATTGAATTGTTTCCCCATTCCCGCTGTCGGTCAGATTGCCGATGAAACGGTAATGGATTTCTATAGACTGAACTTTCTCACCATTTACCCTGCGTTTATCGCCTACTAAAATCTTTGTGATAAGTTCATTGATGATACATGAATTTATTTCTTTCAGGTCACTGTACTGCTGGATCAGGCTAATCCACTTTCCTGCATTCTGCTCTGCAGCGTCATGCTCTGCCGACTGTTCCTGCAATGCAGAAAGCTGTTTTTTGAGTTCTTCCTGCTCCCTCTGGTACTTCGGCATGAGGTTGTCTATGCTTGCCCCCGCAAGCCTGCCAAGTGCATAATCCTCATACAGCTTGCTTATGACTTTCTCGATTTCCCCAAGCCTTTTCTCAATGGTTCGCCTTTTCCCCTCAACCAAACCATAATCCACGGTACTGTTAATCTGTTGCTGTTCCATAACCCTGCCAAGGACTGCCTGCTCGTCCGCCAGAGCCATTGCCGCCCATTCCCTGATGTCTTTCAGGACAATATCGTACAAGTCCTGCTCCTTGATGCGGTGCGGCGTGCATTTGTCCGGTCCGTCCAGCCTGTAGTTGGCGCATGAGCCGAAGTAGGTATTCCTCCCGCTTTTCTTGCTTGACTTCTCAGGGAAGAATGTAATGCGCCTGCCACAGTCAGGGCAGTAGGCAATGCCGGAAAAGATACTCGGCTCTCTTTTTGCCTTGCACATGCGCCTGCGTTTCCCGTTGACCTCCTGCACACGCTCCCACAGTTCCAAGTCCACAATCGGCTCAAATATATCCTTCACTACCACCCACTCATCTTTAGGCTTCACATAGTTCTTGCCGACCTTGAACAGCTTTGACTGTTTCTGCGCCACAAGGCTGCCGATGTAGACCTCGTGCGAGAGTATCCATTTTATCGTGGTTTCATTCCAAATATAGTTGGATATGTCACCCTCGCCCTTAAAATTTGCCCACGTCCTCTCGCCCCTTACATGGTGCCAGTATGCGGGTATCGGTATGCGCTCCCTTTTCAGCACGTTGCCGATTGCCTTGTAGCCTTTGCCCTGCACGGCAAGCTCGTACATACGCCGTACAATCGGTGCGGTTTCCGCATCAGGTATCAGCTTGTGGCTGTCCTCCGGCGATTTGCGGTAGCCGAACGGCGGCACTGTGCTGTGGTAGATGCCCGCCCTTGCCTTTGTGGTCATGGTGCTGCGGATTTTCTTTGAAATATCCCTTGCATAGAAATCATTAAACAGGTTCTTGAACGGTGCCATTTCATTGTACCCCATAGAGGTATCAATCCCGTCGCTGATTGCGATATAGCGTACTTTCTTGCTTGGAAAATACACTTCGGTATAATAGCCCGTTTGCAGATAGTCACGCCCAAGACGTGAAAGGTCTTTTGTAATGACCGTGTTGATTTTCCCGCTTTCAATATCCTCAATCATGCGCTTAAAATCCGGTCTTTCAAAATTTGTCCCGCTCCAGCCGTCATCAACGTATGTTTCCGCAACCTCTATACCATGATACTGTGCATACTGCATGAGCATCTGTTTCTGGCTCGTTATGGAATTGCTTTCTTTGTCTGTGATGCCGTCATCAACAGACAGCCGGGTATATAACCCCGCTTTTGGTGCTGTTTTGTATGTAGTTCTACTCATTGGCTTCTTCCTTTCCAGAAAAAGCTGGTGAACTGCAAAGTGGTTCTTCATTTCCTATTATACCTTCATGGTCAGCAACCTGCAAGCACTTTTCCTCTTTATCCGAATTTAATATTACCCTCACAAACGCCTCCTGTGGTGTGCGTTTGCTGTCAAATACTCTTGTTACTACCAGTTTTGTTTTATTCAAATATATTCCTCCTCGTTTTCTGAAAGAAAATGTCTGCCATGCCTGCATGGTATACGCCCTTGCAAAAAGCATAGAAATTTCCCTCTCAATCTCAACTTACCGACAGACGTTTTCTGTGTCCTACCCTGCAAACTTAACTACCACCGACTAAAGTCGGTGGGTTATGGCAATTTAAAAAATGCCTCTTGCGACTAAAGTCGCGCTTAGCTTGAAAACAACTATCTTCTATCACTTATTTCTTATTCAGAAAGTGCCGCCTAAAGGCGGTGGTTTTAACCACTCGCTTGGAAAATAAAATCCCAACAAGATATAAGTTTATCCTGCCGAGTATCAGACACTTTGAAATGACGTAATATAGACGCTTTCAAAATGCCCCCAATCCCTTATGGTTACTTCCTTTATACGCTAAGACACTTATTTTTCTATTTATAAAATAAAAGTATTTATATATAATAGGGGATTAGAAATAACCGTATGTATATATATATAAAGGATTTGGGATTTTACACGTCTAAACGTATATTGCGTCTTAATGCCTTTCCCCTGTGCGTACTTTTACATGGATACCCTTAAATCCCCTTGCGGTCTTTCCAGTGCCGAGTGCGATATTATTCGTATAGGCAAGCCCGTACTTGTCCTCATTCTGCCTTAAAAAGTTGGAAAAACTGCGCTCACCTAACGGTTTTTCAAGGTTATCCTCACACCACTGGCTGTATGCACCGTAAAGCTGCTTTGACGTGGCGTGTGTGCCTTTCTCAAGCCTGATGTAACCCTCCGACTGCATGAATACAATGATGTTGTTCCCGTCCTGCATGGCTTTTGTGAGATTGTCCTCTGCCCGTTTGCTTATGGTAAATTTATACCCGTTTCCAATCAGGCGATGCAGCCCCTCAAGACACCATAGGAATATGCCCTCCGCTTCAGCCATCAGTTTCTCACCGAGGAACGGATCATCTTCCCTGTCCGGCTCACGTTCCTTTACAGTAAGGACTATCTGCCTGCGGAAAAATCCATAAGAACGGTCATACAGCGAACCGAGGTTTCCATTCCCAAAACAGATAAACCGCACACATAAATATCCCTGCTCGCTCTGCCTGCCCTTGCGTTCCAAATCCGTTTTATCTTCCAGCGTCACTATGGACTTGATATTATTGGTCTGCGGAAGTGCTTCCAGTTTCATATCATCATCAAGCATCAGGAGTTTCCACTCAAGGTCTGCCCTTGCAAAGCGGTCAATCTCCACTTTCTGTATGCTACCCGTATTCATGCTGTCACCAAGCAAAGCTCGAAGTACCCTGCCAATGCGTGATTTTCCCTCTCCGCCCATTCCTATGACTATCATCATTTTTTGCCCCTTTGTCGTGGGCAACAGCACATATCCCATAAACTCCTGCAAAGTGATGATGTCCTCCGGCTCTAATAACTGCCCCACAAAGGAAAGCCATTGTATCGGTTCAGGCGCATCGGGCAGATACTTCACCGGAAACCTGTTCATGCAGAACTCTTTCTGTGCAGAGAAGTCTTTTGACAGAAAATAAGTTCCATTTGCCACATGGATACGGTCTGTCTGGAACGGTATCGGCGGCGAGTAACTCCTGATCCGCAGCGCATCAAGGAGCGAGGTTGCCTTTTTTGCGATATTCGATGTAACATAAGGTGAAATCCTGTTGTATATTTCCAGTTTAATCTGCTCCACATCGCCTATTGCCCCGTTTACATCAAAAAAAGTGCCATGTATGCACTTCATAGGGTGTCCGGCAAGGAAATCCTCACAGAAAAGCACATCATTGACTTTGCTCCCGCCAAACCATATTTCCGGCTGTGCTGTCTGCCCTGCCTGTTCCGCTTTCTCCATCTTCTCCATTGTCTTTTCCAGTGCCGCCCTCTGTTCCGGCGGCAGGCTGTTCCATTCTTCTTTCAATCCTTAACACTTCCTCTCCATAATCCGTTACCAGTTCCACACGCTCCGATAGCGGAGCGTAAAATAAAATATCTAACAGGAACTCAATATAGTCTTTCTTTTCCAACGCTTCACAGAACAGCGGATTCCATTCTTCCCCTGCATGGTGCGGCGCATACTGTTCCTGCCATTTCCTAAGACAGCAGAGGTAATCAGACAGCACACGGAAACACTTCTTTTCCGCCCTCTCAAACCTCTGCTCCGGCGATAACCTCCGCTTGCGTTTTGGCGGCAGCTTCCTGCCTCTTTTTTCCTCAAAAGTGATACCGAAATCCGACGCAATCTGCAGCGCCGCCTCTTTCTTCCCAATCCCATAAAACTTTGCCACAAAATCAATGGCATCTCCTTTTTCCCCACAGCCAAAACAGTAATAGCGTCTGTCTATCTTCATGCTTGGGTTTTTATCTTTATGGAACGGGCAGACCGCCATACTGTTTCGGTTTATCTTTACCCCGCAACGCTCCGCCGCCTGTCTTGCAGTTATCCCGTTCTCCCTTACTGCTTCAAATACATTCATAATGCCCTCCAAGAAACGCAAAAAAGGCAGCTACAAACCTATATCCAATAGGTTCATAACTGCTCTTTCGCTGTGTATTCCCTTAATCAAAAATGTCTATATATGCGTGGCTGATGCCTTCCGTCCAGTTCCCCTTTAACGCATGGAACAGTGGGATAACATGGCTGTCATCCTCCGCTGCCTTCACGCCGACATAACCGCCCCCTGCATGGAATGTTTCAAAACCCAAAGCCACATCGTCAAGCTGCTCCGAGCCGACTATATCCTCCGACAGATAGACCATGCCGCTTTTAGTAACCCGTATCTGGTTATTATGGCTGTCATTTCCGCAGGCAATCAACAGCCGGAACTGCTCAAGGGTAATCGTCCCTATGTCATATACCCTTGTCCTCTGCCCGTTTATTACAATGGATTTTCCCTGCCACTCCGAAAATAATTCATTCTGCATCATCGTCAATCAAAATCCTCTTTTTACAAAATCTTATATCCTGCAAGTGGCTTTTGGGAGAAAAGCCCACATTGGAATCGCACCATCATTTTTAGACCGCTTTACGGAAGTATCATTATCAGGAAACAGTGTCATGGCGCAAGGTTCCCGCCCCTTGTTTACGGTAAAACATTTCTCGCTCCTGCCTTTTTACCAAAGGCAATCATGGCGTGTTTTTGCATAGCTCGGCTGTTTCATACGTCTTGCAGGATTGTCCATATTCAGTTGTCAAAAAGCCGCTTAAATTTTCAGCTTGTCCGCACCGTATTTATGGATAATGCGGAACAGTATTTCCTTCTCTTTTCCCTCTGCCCTGCCATATATTTTACAGAGCGTTTCAAGTTCCGTCTGCGTAAGGGTATTGGCATAGGGCTTGTAATTTTCCGTAATGAAAACCCCGCCGCCCTCCCCCTGCTTTGTGTAGATTGGATAATCAAAAGACAGCAGCATGACATCATTCATTATCGTGCGCCTGCTAACGTCCAGTTCCCATGCAAGCTCTCCCATTGTCGCATGACCTCTTGCCGCTAAAATGCTGATGATTTCCATTCTCCTGTGTGCCGCATCCATGCCCCTGCCCCCTTTCTTATCCGTCCGTAAATTTCTTTGTGATTGTCAGCCCTAAAAACATATAAAACTTTTCTGTCAGCCTTATATGCTTTATAAGAATGGCAGCCAGTGTCTATGTATTTTTTTCACAGTACGGTCCAAATTCATGTATGATTGACAGCAGGATTTCCCTGTTTTTTATTGAACATCCTTCCGCCACTTCTTCCAGGCATTCCAGTTGCTCATGGGAAAGCGAGTTCTGATGTTTCCCTACCCCGTCCATAAGGGAGTAGCCACCGTTATAGCCCCGTTTTACGATAATGGGGAGTTCCCCGCCGATGATGTCAAAATCCCTGCGTATGGCGTTCTTCCCGACGCTGTACCGAGCCATAAGGTATGGCACTGTCAGCCTTCTGCCCGAAAGCAGCATACGCTCAATTTCCCTCCGCCGCTGAAATGCGTTGTCCAGCACTTTTCTCATCTCCTTTCACCGCTGTTCTGATGTTAATTGTAGATAAAGTAACAACCTGCCTATGGGTATGTTCCTCAAAAAAATTCCGCCTTTTTCTGTAAAAGGCTAAAATCAAATTTTTTTGATTTGAAGTAATAGCAAGCACTGCCTGTGTGGGAACACAGGCAAATTTTTTCCAACTTTCCCAAAGACAGGAACTTGAAAAAATACTTGTAGGGGGAAACTTCCCCCTAGCCCCCTCTGCGCTCAAAAATCAAAAAATATCCTAACGGATTTTTTTGCTCATTTTTCTGCACAAATATCCCCCATAACGGGATATAAGATTGTGTAAAATACTTTCATCAATCCATCACAGAAAGGACACAAAAAATGGCAAACAGGGAACGCAAAAACGAGTTAAAAATATTTCTGAGTGACGATGAACAATACATACTGGAACAGAAAGTAAAAGCCTCCGGCATGAAAAGCAAATCTGCTTTCCTGCGCCGCCAAATTCTATACGGTTTCGTCTACGACATTGACTATTCCGACTTGCGGGATTACAACACCACGCTTGGCAGAATCAGCAACAATCTGAACCAGATAGCAAAGCGCATGAACGCAACAGGAAATGTCTATGCCGCCGATGTAAAGGAAGTCAAAGAGCTGATGAAAAAAGTGTGGGATACGCAGAAAACCATGCTTTCAAAACAGCCATACATGAAACAGTAGACTGAAACAAAACCCACACTAAAAGCACCGGACAATGCCAGTCAGATTTCTTTTACAAATCTTCCAAAGCGAAACCGCCGCAAAATCCAAAATCAGACAAATTTCGCACCATTAAAAAAGGTGTACCGCAGGTAAGTTTTATCCTTCCTTGCAGTACACCTTGATGTGTAAAGTAATCCATAATTTTTTGTTTCGCTTATTCTATTGTTCAATAGTTTGAATTTCTTTCTTCGCATAATTTATTTCCTGATTTAAAACACTGTTTTAATTTTTCAATTAAAAAAGGCAGCTTTGTTTTTCTCAAAGCCACCGAAAATAAAGGTACTAAAACACGATTGCTGAACGACGGCTTTTTTCTTTTGCCGTAGTGCGGCAGATTTAGTGATTATTCTATTTGATTTTACTCCAATACAATCAAGAAAACAGCACTGACGGTAAACCACACTCCGGCATAATAAACGCATAATATGTAAACGCCGCCAAAAATAAAGATATAAACAGCAGAACAATTTTTATCAACACAGAAGTTTTATACTTTGAAAAAAACAGGATAATATTGAGTACAAGGGATATAACACAAATAGTTATATTAAGAAAAAAATTGATCCAGAGTATCATTCTGTTCTCACTGCCTAACGTACCAAGCACCAAGAAAGCAATAATGAAGATACCATAGTTCACACACAGCCAAATGATGATTTTCTTTGAATTTAGTTGCAATTTTTCCATTTTGATTTCTCCTCTATTAAATATTTTTAAGTAGATTACCATACTTATTTTGAAAATGAATGAGTAAATCACGCAAAAAAGTTTGCCTGATTTACTCATTCATTTTCAAATCTCGGAAGATACAATGTTGCTATTAAAAGTAAAGGAGAATTAAAAAATATGTCTACATTACTAGAAGCGAAAAACGTAACAAAAATTTATGCAAAAGCACAGCACCCAAGCCTTAATGATGTATCGCTCAATGTAAGAGAGGGAGAATTTATTGCCATTATGGGGGCTTCCGGATCTGGAAAAACGACATTGCTCAATGTCCTTTCTACAATTGATACGCCCACAAGCGGCAGCATCTCAATAAACGGTGTAAACCTTAAAAACTTAACCGATTCCAGTGCTGCGGATTTCCGCAGAGATAATCTGGGATTTATTTTCCAAGAATACCTGTTATTGGACAGTCTCACTATTTTTGAAAATATTGCTGTTCCGCTGACTTTGCAGAAACTGCCGCTGCAAAAAATAGAAAACATGGTACGGAGCATGGCAGAGGCATTCAGCATTGATGAACAGCTAAATAAATATCCAAGTGAGCTTTCGGGCGGGCAAAGGCAGCGTGCTTCTGCTTTAAGGGCTATTGTAAAACGCCCAAGCATTTTATTTGCTGATGAACCAACAGGGGCATTGGACTCCAGTTCTGCAACAGATTTACTGAATACTTTAAAGGAATCAAATGAAAACCTCCATACTACGATACTGATGGTCACACATGACGCTTATGCCGCCAGTTTTGCTGACCGCATCATGATTTTTAAAGACGGCTGCATTATTCGGGAATTATTTAAGCAAAATGCTGACAGGCGTTCATTCTATGAATCCATTGCACGAGAAGTAGCAAAATTAGACACAGAAAGGTAGGAGGGAATCTATGCATCATTTATCTATGGCATTTAAAAATCTAAAAAACAATTTTTCGTTTTATGCCCTCTATCTGCTATCCGTAGCATTTGTGATCACGATCTTTTTTGCATTCACTTCATTCTCGATGAATAAAGTCATGCTTGAAAAAATATCAAATGACAGGCGGGTTGAAACGATGTGTAACACGATTTCCGTATTTCTTATGGCTTTTGTAGTTTTCTATATGTCCTATTCAAACCGTTTCTTCTTGCGCCGCCGCACAAAAGAACTCGGTATTTACGCATTATTAGGATACAGAAAATCCACAATGCTCTCCCTGCTCATGACAGAGAACCTGCTCACTTGTACCGGTGCTTTTATAGCCGGGATACTTTTGGGCGGGTTTTTCCATAAGGGAATTGTCTTTAGCATTACAAAATTACTGGATCTGGCTGTCAATCATTCAGAAATACCTTTTTTCAATCCGAATGCCATTATGAAAACAGCCTGCTTTATTTTCGCTGTTGTCATAG
>OFFL01001494.1_pt1 | contig 16496 bp, 8 predicted proteins | sample 1521391 | NCBI WGS metagenome assembly OFFL01 (sample SAMEA3504082, study PRJEB24116) | mouse gut metagenome | biome: mouse gut; feature: mouse-associated habitat; material: faeces | place: Denmark | collected 2011
CTTCTTTTTGTTCTTTTGCATATGCAATCAATGCTTCTAACTCTTCTTTGTCTGCCGCTATCGGAGCTTCTGACATCTCGCCTCCGTATACTTCAAATTCTGTAACTACAGATACGCCCCACATCGCATTTGTTTTGGTTACCAGTACGCGCATTGCTTTTACATTTTCCAAAGCCTGCTCAAAGACGATTTCAGACTGATACTGTGTTCTTCCGTCATGTACCGGCCATTTGATATCTGCCTTGCTGCCTACGCTTTCCCAGGTATCAGAGCCTTCGTGCTGTACGAGCACTTCGTATGAAGTAGGTCCTTGCTCATCTGCAAAATAAGTATTGAGAACGATTCTGTCTACTTCCATTGCTTTTTCCCATGTAAGGTCGAAATAAGATTTGTCGCTTAAAGGTGTTGCAAATGCATATACCCCATCTTTATTCGGACGTCCCTGGTCATCATAGATTCCATCGTTGACCCAGCCTGGCTGTTTTGTTACATTCCCTTGGGTTGCGGATGCTCCATCTGGTGCAGTTGCTTTTGCTAAGGGTGCAATATTTACATCAGGAACTTTTACCTCTACCTGAATCTGTACCACTTTATTTTCCGGATTCGCATATTCTTCGCTTACTGCAAGGATTCCGGTAAATACATAAACCCCTTCTGTCATAGGATCATAGTTCTCACATTCCCATTCTGTCACCTGTGCATTTACTATGCGTCCGTCTTTTAAAACAACCGTAACCTCTTCTGGAAGTTCAAGTTCTTCCATGGGAGTTGCATACACGGTTTTTCCTTCCGGTTCTTCTACAGATGCAATCTCTTTATCTTCCGGCTTTTCTTCCTTTTCTCCAAATGTCAGAGTTGCATCACCCCAGCCCACATGGTCACTGGAATTACTTTCTCCCATGTCTGCTCTTAATGTCAATACCTGACAATCTTTGATTTCCAGAGAAATCTCTTCGCTGTCGCCAAATACCAACTCTTCTGTACGATAGACCTCTTTGCCGTCTGCAAGGATAATGAATGTTACAGATGGCGCCCACTGCGGCTGATATCCTGCAACCTCATCATCGATTCCCACAACGGATGTAAAAGTACAATCTTGTCCGCCCACAAAAATCTGCGTATCAGAACTTGCATGTGCTCCTATTCCGGAAGTATATTCAGTTCCTACAATACTGATTGTTCTGTTTTCAATCGTCTTATTACGCTTAGTAGGATGTCCTGCCCATCCGGTTGTGCTCGAAAGCCATGGCGCATCTCCAAGTTTTACCTCCTCAGTACCTGTGCCAACTGGTTGGGATACGGAAATTCCTATGTTGGAGGTCTTTGTCTGAGTGTCGCTTTCACCTTTGTAATTGAATGTCGTTTCTGTACTTAAAGTATAGCTGTCCAGATATGCATCTCTATCCGTTGCCTTCATAACCGGAGGCGTAATATGGAACGTAATCGTTGCTGTCTCATTTGCTTTTAAATTGATCGACTCAGAAACTGCTTCTTTTACAGCGATTTCATCCTTACCATCCAAAGATACCACAAGATTTTCCACATCTGTTGTACCCATATTAGATACTTCTACTTCTACAACGCCTTCTTCATTTGCTGCGTAGATTTCCTTCGCATTTACAGAAACCGATACCAGTTTTTCAACATCTCCGGCTTTTGCAGCGCTGATACGATAAACCTCTACTCCATGGGAAGCAATATTTCCGGAAGTAAGCATATTACCGGTTAATGCCTCTTCGTCTGTCCAAAGATTTTTCACTCTGTATAACTCTGTACCATCCCATCCTAAATCTGCAAGACGTGCATCTTGGGCAGCAAGTTCTTTTAAATCTACACTTGCGGAAGAATTATTTCCGCCTGTTTTGTTAAAGAAACATACTGCAACCTCAGCTTCTCCTGTCTCCTGATTCTGAAGCGGTTTTACGAGAATATCCATGCCGTTTGCTGTAGAGATACGCTTGCACTGAAGCAGCGGCAAGTCCTGATTCAGAGCAATGATTTCTTTATTTGTCACAATATCATAAACCTTCTGGTCTTTTTCGGAAAGATTTCCGCTTCCTGCTGCAAAATTACGTACATCATTTCCTAAGATAAGCGGTGCCGACAACATGCTCCACAATGTAAAATGTGTCTGATTTTCCAAATCTGTCAGACTGCCGTTTCCTACCTGCATCATATCCGGATCATTGTAAGAGCCCGGTACCTGTTTGTCCCAATGTGAAATAGAAGACTCATAACAGCTTACTACGCTATTCCAGTTTGCAGAAATATCTCCACTCGTACGCCATGAGTTTCCAATTCCTGCTGCCCAGTTCCAAGGACCGGAACGTCCGTGTTCACAGATAGAGAAGAAAATCGGCTTTTCCTGCGTTCCGTTCTCCTTTGCCACTTCTGCTGTTGCATTCTGAAGTGCAAGTCCCATGTTTGTATAACGGCGGACAGAGTCGTCTTTTTGTCCTGTAATCGGATTATGTAACTTAATCGTATTCTCTCCTGCTTTCAGATCTACTACAATCTGATGTCTTCCGGTACCGCTCCATCCGCTGGAACGTGCCACATGTGCTTCATAACGGTTCGAATCATTTACAAGCACTTCCGCATAACGTCCTCTTTCACTTCTTGTCTTGCGGTATCCAATGGTAAGCAGATACTTGCCATCTTCTGGCGCATTGACATTTTTAAAGATCACTGCGCTGTCTTTTCCAATACCAGTCACATATTTCCCGCCGGAACATCTGGAGTTATTCTGAACAGTGACATTTCCTGTTCTTTCTACACCATCTGCTTCTGCTTCCAGTTTTACGTTCTCACCTGAGACGCCGTCCGTTCCTGTATATGGAGCCAAGCTAATATAATCTACTTCCGGCGAAGTTGTAAATCCGCTGAAATTCGTTCCGCCTTCCGGGTCTGTCGGCAAATCTACTACATGGCAATAGTCATATTTGAGATAATCCACTCCCCATTTTGCAAATGCCTTTGCATCAATTGCTTCCAGTCCATAGCTTCCCGGAAGATCTTCGCAGGTCAACTCCCCCGAAGAACTGTAAAGCCCAACCTTTAATCCCATCTCATGAAGCTGATTCACAAGGTCCGGACCGGATGGAAAATTGTCTAAATCGAACATCATACTTCCTGTCTCGGGATCTCTCATGCTAGACTGCCAGCAGTCGTCCACATTCAGATACACATAACCTGCATCCTTAAGACCAGATGTCACCATCGCATTTGCGGCATCTTTTATCTTACTTTCATCCACTTGTTCCCGGAAGAAATTCCATGTAGACCATCCCATCTGCGGTGAAAGCGGTCTGTTTTCTTCCTCCAATGCTTTGACTGCCGATTTTTCTTCTGTCTTTTCGGCTCTCTCCATCTCACTGATTTCTGCCGCTGCTTTTACAGCTGCTTTCTTGTCTGCCTTCGCTGCCTGTACGCTTATTCCGGTGCCACTCGGAACAACCATTGCTGTACACAAAAGTAACGCCAGCAATGCTTTTCTTCTCTTCATTTTGTGCCTCCTCATCCTTATGCCTTCTTCTTTTATAAGTCAGAACTTTCTATAAAAATCCCACCCTGTCCCAGAAACATAAAGAATGTGTATGCTCCTTTTGCCTCCATTCAGGGGTTATCCGGGGATTTTACTGATTTTCTACCGGAACCGCTTCTGCTCCCGGCCATCCTAATGCCTGTCCTTCACGGACAATTTCCAACATTTGTTCCTTAATCTTTTGCTCACCCATCAAATAGCCGCCTTTCCAGAAAATCATCGGCGCCTTCCATTCTTCTTCCGGCACATTGTATTTTTCATAAAATTCTCCGGCAATCGGCATGTTCTCCATCTTGCTGATGTCTATATAGGTAAAATGAAGCTTGCTTAAAGTTCCATCGTTTAAGGTCTGTTCCTTTTCCAAATTTGCAATAAAACTCTCTGCTCCTCTGCAATATTTACAATTTTCTTTATAAAAATAGACGAAATAAGAATCTTCCTTTGGAATATTCTCCATATCCTCCCAAAATTGTTCTTCCGTCGTGATTGCATTATAGCCTTCAATCGCGGTTTGGCGAATCTGCCTTTCGATTTCCTCCAATCCGAACAGATAAGTATCTCCCACCACCATTACCGGTGCCGTCGGATAGAAGTCTTCGGTCTGATATTCCTCTACAATCTTCTGAAATTCATCGTAGGAATCTTCTTTTGCCACATTTTTAAGTTCAAACTCATAATCATCCGGATCTAACACATCCGAGAGCATCTCTTCTACATATGCCTGAAAGCCCTCTCCATCTGTGCACCCTTCACAAGTGGGATAATAATAATATTTCATTGTCAGTTGCTTTTCCTCTTTCCCCGGCGCATGTTTTGCAGTACAACCTGTCAGAAAAAAAAGCAGTAGCAATACTATTCCTACTCTTTTCATCTTCATGAATAACCTCCTTTTGGTATTTCCATGCAAAAATTCTCTTAATACTAGAATAACAAAATTTTTCTTTAAAACTATAGAAATTTTTCTTCACTTCATTGAAAATTTTCTTATTTATTGTAACAGTTCAGTCATGCACAAAGAACCCTTTATCCGCATTCATAACACCTTCTTGCTGTCATGATACTGATAAAGGGTTCTTTTCTTTTATTTCACTTCATTCTTTGAAATGCAAAGCTTATTTCTGACGTTTTTTCATGGCAAGTACGACAGATAATGCAACCGCCATAAGCATGCACCATAAACTCGTGTTTGTGCTGTCACCTGTCTTTACCGGTTTAGTAGTTCCACTTCCACTAGCTGTCTTTGTATTGGTTTTCTCTGCAGCGGATACTTTCTTTCCATCATCATCTAATCCTGCAAGAATCTCCTCATCCAGAGACTTCACTGCTGTTTCCAGCTTTGTAACTGCTTCATCGATCTGTGTCTGTGTCACTTCTTCATTTTCAAAAACTGCAACTGCTGCTGCATAGGCTGCTTTTACTGCCTTTGCTTCCTTCGCCGGATACTTGTCAAAATTGATTGACTTTATCACCGCGAGCAATTCTTCCAGCTTATCTTTGTTTGGCTTTTCACGAAGTTCACGTCTTCCCACTTCCAGATTATTTCTTGCCTCATCTACTTCTTCCTGGGTTGCTTCCTCATCCTGATATACGCGGACTGCTTCATCATATGCGGTTTTAAACTTAGCAAAGCTTTCCTCCGTATATAAATCTTCATTAGAATCAAACTGTACAGATTTATCAATGAGTTGTTTCAATGCATCCTTGTTAACATTCGGAGTTTCTTTTAATTCCAATGTGTTAAATGCTGCAAGCAAGGTATCCTTCACACGGTCAACAATTGCCTGATCATCTTCGTCCAATGTTTCGTCTGCGATAACCGCATATGCTGCATCCAATGCTTTCCTTAATATTTCCACACTCTTGTCCGTATAGATGCTAAGATCTGTTGCTTCTACCTCGGCAATTGCTGCGCTTATCTCGGTTTTATCAGCCGGTTCTTTCTGAGATGGTTTTTCCACCAGACCATTGAGCGCTGCCTGGATCATATTTACAGTAAGGTCAACCATACCCTGGCTGATATCTGCATTATCCATAACTTCGTGACCAACGATTAAAGTCTTTAAAAGTGTATTTACGCTTTCTTGTGTGTAACCATCTAACTCTTTGGCTTCCGCTTCTGCAATCAATGCTTCGAGAACGCTCTTGTCTACGGTCTCCGGATCTGGTTCTTCCGGTTCCCTTACTGGTCGATAGAAATTAATCTCCGCTCCGGACGCAAATGTATCTGCCTGATTTGCCCTGTCAAAATTCGATTTCTTAACAACCATCTTCAGCTGTTTTACCGTAACTGCCTCAAATGATATGGATTTTAGTGATTTTCCACCGTCCCATTCATGGTCGGCTGCAATCATTGTTTCATTTCCGTCTTCATCTACTGCAATCAAATCAAATCCCTTAATGGTTCCGTTATTGGAAGCATCCTGTCTTGCAAGATAACTCAGTCTTTCAATCTCGGTTGCTTCCGGGAATGTAAATATCAGTGTCTGCGGTAATGTTTCGCTCGCATTCGCCCAGTTGGAATGCCAGATGGTATTTGGATCTCCATCCAAAAGATTGGCTGCGACTTCGTTGCCCGGTGTGTACTCACTGGTTGCTTCTACGGTAATTCCTTCATTAGAAATCATTGATTTATCTGTGCCATCTGTGATAACAATGTTATCGATAAGACCGGATACTGCATTGGATGCAGAACCAATTCTCTCTAATGGCAGTGTAAAGGTTGCATTTGTGATACCTGTCTTCTTTTCCATACCATTATGGATGAACTTTCCTGTTGCCGTTCCAACCAGCCCGCCATTCACATAAAGTGATGTACTCTGCTTTGCGGTACGAATCGAAATTGTTACCCATTCACCTGCCGGAATCCCATAATCAAACGCATAATCATGCAGTTCTCTGGTAAATCCTAATTTTCCTCCATCCATGATACGGATATCATGTGTACCATAAGCGCTGTCTTCTTCAAACAAAATCTGTCCTGGTACAACTTCGTCTAATTTTACGTCAAACGTAATCTGTGCCGGATATCCCAGTTTTTCCATCGGCGTTCCCACATAGCTTTCGCCGCCGTTTAACTGAACCGCCTTACTTGCATCACTGTTTACAAATTCGGCATTTACCACTTCTGTCAAATCACGTCCATTATCGCTGCCATCTTTCATGGTCTCTGCATTTGCAAAAGTATATTTTACATACTCGCCTTCTGACTTTTCCATCTGGCTGTGCGGATTGGAATTCGGTGCAAAACCAACTGCTTCGCTGACTGCTTTCAAGTTTTCAAGGCTTCCTTTTTCTTTACCGTTTGCCCATGTTTTTTCCGCAAGTACCGGAAGTGCGTCATAGAAACGGTCGAACATATCTTCCTCGCTAAGTCCGCTTGAACGCTTGTCAATGTTATCATTCCAGATTGCGAAAGCTGCTCCAAGCATTTGATCGTCGCCGGATGGTAATGGCTTCCATCCTGCAGATGTACTTACCACATTCGTCTCAAAGTTATTAAACAGATTGGTTGTATTTAAGTAATCTCCATAGGCTCCTCTTCCGCCTCCGCCGTTTGGCACCATATACATGTAAGAGTCGATCGTGTTGATGAGGTCATATCCCATGTCATACATTTCTTTTCCATCCGCCCAGTCTTTGGACCAGAGATTCATCTGAACCCCTTCTATCGCTTCCGGCATGATCTGTGTCGGCGGGTTATCGCGAATCCATGTAAGTCCGCCCCACATTCTGACTGTATTCGTTTCTTTTACGTATGGAATGATTTCATTCAAATACTCTCTGTATGCTTTATAATTGGCAAGGAACTCATCCGCTCCGACATGAAAGATGGTATCTTCGTCAAATGTCGGATCCGTTCCTTTTGTATAATCATCAAAAATCTCTTTTACCTTTGCTACTGCTTCCGGTTTGCTGATATCGATATGGTCGATCAACGGTCTTGAGCTGCTTATCGGAGACGTCTGATTTTTTACCATGATCTCCGGGAACACCTTGGTAAAAGAATTCGAATGTGCCGGAATATCAATCTCCGGTACGATATCAACGCCAATTGTTCTTGCATCTTCGATAAAATCTTTAAATTCTGCTTTTGTGTATGCATAGTCTTCTGCTGTCGGAGATTTTCCTTGTGCATTCGTTATGCTTGATTCAAGACGGAACGCATCGTAAGCCTTAAACGCTTCCTCTTCCGTATCTCTCACACCATAATCCTCAAGGAAAATGTAGTTATCGCTTAAATGTACCTGGAAATCGTTCATCTTATACCATGCCATATTCTTAACGATCTCTTCAAGCATCTCCATAGAACATGGTTTTCTTGCTACATCTAATACGAATCCTCTTACCGGATATTTCGGATAATCCCTTGTAATACCGCAAGGCATCGTATCTTTTCCTTCGCTCTGCGTCATAATCTGCAGAATCGTTCTTGTTGCCCAGTATGCTCCCTGCCTGTCCACTGCTTCCACTGTGACTTTATCTGTGATTTCCATCACATAACCTTCTTCACCAAGCATGCTGTCTTGACTTCCTAATGAGAAATAGAAGTCTCCTTTGGCGATATCTGCTTTTGAACCAGGAATGATTTCAATACTTCTTCCAAGCTTGTCCTCATAATCTGCCTTGAATTCTTCCGCCATCACGGAAAGTTCTTCCGCATAATCCGGATTTACAACGATTCTGCTATTGGCAGCTACCTCAAAAGTATCATTACTGTTGCTGTACCATTCTGCCAATTCCGGAGAAACGACTGGCTTTTGATTACCGGTACTTTCTTCATAAACACCAGGAATCGTAACAGCATAGTCCTCGGTTACGATTACTTCACCGGTCTTTGTATTTGTTTTCTTTAAAGAAATCTTTACTTGTTTTTCTGTCAACGGTTTGGTTACATTAAAATCTGCATCTACGATCTGTTCGTAGTCTGCACCGTTATTCTCGATCGTCCATCCCTCAAAAGAAGGAACTACGATTTTATTCGTTTCCGCATCATAAACCGGCCTTGCTTCGTCGACAGTAGGTCCCGTCACCGGCTCTGCTGTGGCAAAGGAGTGATCATACAATTCAAATTCGCTGATCCCTACATTGTCCCAGCTGTCATGATGCGTCTCAAGCACCTCTAATTTTACATATCTTCCTCTTACCGTCTCGTCAAACACTGCTTCGTCAAACGTAGTCTGGTTATCAAGAGTTCTTTCAATTGTAAAATCATCTTCATCAAACGTCTCGTCTTCTGAAATCACGATCTTATATTTTGCAACGTTATTTTTAATGCTGGTAACGCTGCGTTCTTCTAAGAACAGGCGGAAATATTGCATATTCTTTTCTTCGTTAAGATCCAGTGTAAGGATCGCCTTTGTGTTCTGACTGGAAGCAAGACGAGTCGTATAATCGCCGTCTACTGCTTTGTCATAGGTATTGCCGTATCCTTCGGTATTCTCTCCGTCTGCCTTTGCTCCTAAGGCTTCATTGAATGCTTTTTCATACAACTCGAATTCTGTAATCCCTGCATTATCGTAGGAAGCTCCATGTGTCTCCAACACCTCCAGCTTTACATAACGCGCCTGCACCGCTTCTGTAAGCAGCACGTCATCCCGGATTGTCTTATTGTCTAAAGAACGCTCCACTGTCGCATCATCATCGTCTCCAAATGTGGCATTCTTTGAAAATGTCACTCGGTATTTTCTCACATTGTTCGATGGATTGGCCGGAACTCGATCCTCCAAGAACAGTCTATAGAAGGAAATCGTCTTCTCCTCTCCCAAATCCAGCTGCAACACCGGTTTGGTGTTCTGGCTGGAAGCAAGGCGAGTTGTATAATCTCCATCCACTGCCTTTTCATATGTATTGCCGTATCCTTCGGTATTTTCTCCTGTTGCTTCCGCGCCAAGCGCGATATTCGGATTCACAGTCGATGCTGCGCTTACTACATTTAAATTAGAAAATGCAAGTGTTGCTGCCAACGCACCGGTCGTAAATCGTTTCCATTTTTTCTTCATAAAACCACCTACTCTCTCTTTTTTGCATTATGTATCATGGTATCATTTTTCTGCGCTAAAGTCCAGATAAATAGTCTGTATTTCTTGAATCTAACTTTGCCTCAATATCAATCTTATGTTAAAATAAACATTGTGAATAACATTACGAAAAAGGAGAGTATATTTATGTGGGCTTACAAAGGTATTTTTTACCAAATATATCCGATTGGATTTGGCGGAGCGCCAACTGCCAATGATGGTATTACCGTATCTCGGATTACGAAGATTGCACAATGGGCAGATTATTTTAAAGAATTAGGCGTAGATTCCATTTTGTTAAATCCAATCTTTGATTCTGACAACCATGGCTATGACACAAGAGATTTCAAAACCATCGACTGCCGCCTCGGTACAAATGAGGATTTCAAGGAAGTGTGTGAAGCGCTTCACAATAATGGTGTGAAAATTGTACTGGATGGCGTATTCAATCATGTTGGACGAGGTTTCTGGGCTTTTAAAGATGTGCAGGAGAAAAAATGGGATTCCCCATACAAAGACTGGTTCTGCATTAATTTTGATGGAAACAGCGGCTACAATGACGGTTTCTGGTATGAAGGATGGGAAGGCCACTATGAACTTGTGAAACTGAATCTGCGCAATCCGGCTGTACGCGACTATCTTTGCGACTGCGTTCGTTTCTGGGTAGAAGAGTTCGACATCGACGGACTTCGTCTGGATGTTGCTTATAGCCTCGACCGTGATTTCATCAAACATTTACGCTGGTTTACCACACAGCTCAAACCGGAATTCGTCTTGATCGGCGAAGTATTATTCGGAGATTACAACCTGATCGTGAATGATGATATGCTTCATAGCTGCACCAACTACGAATGCTATAAAGGACTTTTTTCCAGCCTCAATGACATGAATTTATTTGAGATCGCACATTCTTTGAACCGTCAGTTCGGACCGGAGCAATGGTGCATCTACCGCGGCAAGCACCTGATGACCTTCGTTGACAACCATGATGTCACAAGGCTTGCCAGCATCTTAAAAGAAAAAAAGCATATTCCGCTTGCCTATGGTATCCTTATGGGAATGCCTGGAATTCCATGTCTGTATTATGGAAGCGAATGGGGCGAGGAGGGTGTCAAAGAACCGCACAACGACTATGCACTGCGTCCATGTTTTGAAGAACCGAAACCAAACGAACTTACCGAGTGGATCACAAAATTAATTTCACTTCGCCAAAACAGTGATGCTTTGTGCAACGGTACCTACAATAATATTGTCATCATGAACAAGCAGCTTATCTTTGAACGACGCACCGATTCTGAATGTATATTCGTAGCCATTAACGCAGACTCCTGCGACTACACGGCGACTCACGGCGCATTAAACGGAAACTTAACCGATTTGATAACAGGGGAAGAGTTGACGCTAAACGGTCAGCTGACACTTCCGCCATACAGTGTTCGATATTTAAAATTCTAAAAAAGAAACAGATCTATTTTAAATTGGGAACGTAATTTTCTTTACAATTACGCTCCCAGTTTTGTTTCATCCGTTTCTTTTGCTTGTCTACTGGATATACGGATTATCCTTCGTCACTCTCCGAAGTTCCCTTGGTGTACATCCGTATATTTCTTTAAATTTCTGATAAAATAATTTTTGGTTCAAAAATCCATGCCTCTCTATAATTTCCTGAATGCTTTCATCCGTATGTATCAAATCCTGATAAATATGACTGATTCTTACCCGGTTAAGGTAATTAATAAAAGAAATCCCCATATTCTGTTTAAAAAACCGACAAAAATAATCTTTATTCAGTCCCAAAGTCTCCGCTGCATCCTGAAGAGATATTGCCTCCATATAATGATCCTCTACATAATTACAGATTTCTTCCATACGCGAAAATTTCCCCAAATCTGTCACTGACATAGACTCTGCCATAGGTTCGCTAAAATGGTCTACCAACTCTGCAAGAATCTCCAACACGATTCCGTTACAACGAAGGGCATAACTTTGCCTGTTCTCCATATACAACACGGTTAATTCTTTCATATACCCACAGATTTTCATATATGCTTCCTGGGTTTCCTCTGTAATGCTTTCACTGTTACAGGAAAACTTAAGCAATTCCAGATCCGGAATATATTTTCTCATATATTTTTTGGAAATGCGGATACAAATGCCCATAAATCTTGGCATTCCACACACTACATCGTGCACCTTCCCGGAATCGATCACGATAAAATCAAGCGGCTCTAAACAGTATTTTTTCCCATCCATCCCCACGACAGCATGGCCATTGAGAATATATAGAATCTCCAGATTTCTGTGCCACTGCGGCGAAGCATTGAATTCCATCGTCACGAACTCTGTCTGGAATCCCCTATCCAACAATGCTTCATTCATATCCTTTTCGTTTACAGAATGTCTCAGCTCCATTTTCCCCCTCCTTTTCCCTTAAGCATACCTAAAAAGTACTCAGAAGTCAATATTGCCCAATTTTTTGTCAGGAATATGCCTTTTTTGGATGTTTTCGTTCTAGTAATATGGGAACTGTCAAAGAGATACGCTTTGATAATTGGTGAGTATAAAACTGATTTAAAAAGGAGGAACTTCTTATGTTTAGAAAAATCAAAAATTATTTTACAAAGAACAGCAACATCGCTATTAATAAAAATGCTTCATTATATGTTGCAGGTCATAACCCATATTTATATCGTTAAGAACAAAGAATGTGCTTCGCACGTTTTTGTCGTATGCTTGGCAAAAAAAATGCAGAACAAAAACCAATTTGTTCTGCATTTTTCTCTATTCTACATTCTTTCTCTATCTTTCTATCGATTCTCTCATATCCGTACCTTGCATTTCGATATCGCGGATCCCTGCATAATCAGTAATCCCATGACCTACGTTAGGATGCTTAAATGAATATATCTGATCCGCCGCAAAAATCACTGTAATCGCTATACACACCGGCGCTAATATCTTTACCGCTACCTTATCTACCATATTATCCAAAAGCGGAGCCGCCACATAGACAATCACCATACCGCCAAGCCCAAATACCAAAAGACCTTCGGCACAGATTCTTCCATTCAAATTCAGGAAATATCCACTGTAGTCCCACCATCTTTGTCCGTCTTTTGTCACTTCCAAGAACCATGATGTGAAATATTCTACGCCGCCGCATAAAACGATTGTAGAAAAGAATTCAATCATCGGTTTATTTCTGAATTTATTCAGAACAATCAGAATCAACACCGCACCGCTTCCATAGATTGGAAGCCACGGTCCATGCAGCACGCCGCGGTTCACAAACATTCCTTCCTGCACCAATGCAAGACACACTTCCCATAGCCATCCGACAAATGAAAATGCAAAAAACAATGTAGTTAACGACCAGATACTGTAACATCTTGCATAACGCATGTGTTCCACTTTTTTGCGTTTTCGCTCTTCCGGAGTTGGAGACAGTTTATTCGGATAAGTCTTTTTCTCAAGCGTCTCTTCGATCATCTTATAACGGATCTGCCGTATCTGATACGCCTCGAATTCCCTCTCTTTTTCAAGCCCCATCACACTGATGCTAAACATATCCGCCAGGAATCCCGGAATTCCCTGAAGCGGGTTTTCTTCTTCTGTGACTCCTTCTAAATCCTTCATATCTTCCGCATAAACAGTTTTAATCAAGGCATCACTTGCAAACTCATAAAGATAGGTATCATTTAAGTACTCACAACCTTCTGTTTTCTCTTCGATAGCTTTCTTTCTCAGCCCTACATAGTACTCGCTTAACGCGGCAATCTTATAGGGATTCGAGTACAAAATTCCTGTTACTCCTAATGTAGCCAAGTTAAGAATGCCCCATCCCCAGTAACTGGCTTCGAACACAAAGCACTCCCACTTATGTCCATACATCATCATACGCGAGAGTTTGATTGCCTTTCTCGGAGCAATATCAGGGTTTTCTGCTACAATATAAGGTACGAGAAAATACGAATATCGCTTTATCACACCACCGATGATGGTAAGAGACCACGCCATCTTCTGCACCGTCATAAGTCCCATCGTACAGCTCGCCTTAAACCAACGTTTTATCCGAAGCAAATACGCAAACTGGCTGACTGGTACCTTCGCATAGAACCGTCCTTCTAAGAATATTCTTCTCGAAATCACCAGATATACATTAAATGCAAAAAACCATATCAAGACTTCCAGCACAACCCCCAGCACAACAAATATCACCATCGAGATCTCTCCAGAGCCTGTCACAGAATTCACTGCCGATACGATAGGAATCAAAAAACTTCCTGATTTAATTTTATTTACAATCCCCGCAAACACACCGCGGCTTCGTCCTAAAAGTTCATTTTTCTCCTTGCCGTCTTCTATGCACGCATTGAGCAAAAGATTCGAGTACCCATGTCCCTTGAACTGTCCAGAAACCCACAGACAGTCGATGTATAGATACCCTTCCGCCTCAACGGGCGCCCAGGCGTATTCGGCGGGGATGTACTCGATAAAGCATTTCCCCCGGACGTTGCCTTTCAGGAAAACAAGTCCCTCGTCCAGCCGCTCCTTCAACCAAGCCTTTTTGGACATGACCTGCACGTCCTTGCTGCTGGATATGGCGCAGCAGATGTGCTCCTGGTCAAGATTTTCGTGGGTCAGTTTGATTAACTCCATGATTGATCACCTCCGTATCGTTCGATTTGCGGGGCACGATCCCCAACAGTTTCTTATTCCCCATATGTGTCACCTCTCGGAACATAACTTTCTATCGACGCATAAAGTTCTCTGGAAATCGTGTACACTCCATTGCCAGTCTGCTCAATAAAATATTTTTCATTATCTTCATATAGAAACAATCGACCAATCATGTTCTCTCCGCTAAAAAAGTCTATATTGATAATGTTTTCAACACGAACGGGCGTACCGATTTCCCCGCTCATTGTGGTGGACATGGTATTTTCTAATATGTTCAAAATGGTTTCCATATCATTCCGGGCGCTGATGGTAATGAGAGGATCCGCATTCTTTTTGAGAGAGATGCTGTCGATTGAATCCAGGCACGGTAATTCAAGCTCATAAGCGGCTCCGCTTAATTCTTTCGCTTCTGTAAAATCCGGTATGACCGGCCTTCCTTCTGCCTCGAACTTGACACTATAAAACCTGTCTTCTTTTTCATCGTAGAGCAGCAGGTACTCAAAATTGCAGATTGGCAAATCCTGTTCCTGTTCTGTCGTGAATGCTTCGTTGATCTGATTGGGGCGGACGGTATATTCATCGCAGGAAACTCCAAAGATCGTATATTCCGGAAGATATGTTGTTACCAGCATCTGCACATCAATCACTTTAAGGGAATAGGTTTTATCGTCCCTGATGTTCATTTCTGTATAATTTGATATTGCTTCGTTCAAGCGGTCGACAACAACCTGTTCCCTTGGCTTATGCTGCAGAAACAAACAAATACATCCAATTCCAAATAAAACAAAACCTGGAAGAAGCATTAAAAATTTCTGTTTCATATATGTCACCCTATAATCTTTTTTGCCTGTGTATCGAGGATCAGAACGCCCCTCGCCATACCCAAGTGTCCTCCGGCAGCCAGATAAGCCTTCACCGCCCGCTGAAGGCTGGTGCGTTCCGGTAACGTCTCCATGCGCTTGCACCCACCAAAAAGCCACTCATAGAATTCCTGATCCTCCTCGTCCACATCGTAAAGGCGATAGTACCGGCTCAGGCAGCTTCAGCCGCTCGGCCATAGCAAGCACTTTTTCTCTGTCCATAGTCATCCCCTCGTAGTTTCCAAATTTCCTTTTTGCTGCAATATGGGAAGCGTCACCGTAAAAACTGTCAAACCATCCCCGCTTTCCACCGTGATCGTTCCCTTATGGAGTGTAATGATCTGCTTGGCGATGGCAAGCCCCAGCCCGCTTCCCTCGGTGTTGCGGGAAGAATCCCCCCGCACAAAACGCTCTGTCAGCTCCTCCGCCGCCACCGTGATCTCCTGGGCGGAAATATTTTTCATGGTAATCACAACCGTATCATCTATCCGGAAACCATTCACATAGACCCTGGTGCCCCTGAGGGCATATTTTGCAATGTTCCCAAAAAGATTCTCATAGATCCGGAATGTCTTCTGGCTGTCCAGAGGCAGAATCACCTTCTCGTCCGTCAGATTCATCCTCACGTCCAGCCGGGCCTCCTCCAGCTTGTCGGACATCTCAAACGCAGCCTGCTTTATAAGGCTCATAATGTCCACATCCATAAGGTTCAGGGTCATATTGTCGGAACTGGCCTTGCTGAACTCGAACAGATCCTCAATGAGAGATTTCAGCCTGAGAGCCTTCCGTTCCAGAGTGGACAGATACTCCTGCCGCCGGGCCTCCGGGATATCCTTCTCCTTCAGCAGATCCGCGTAGGTGATAATGGCCGTAAGGGGCGTCTTTAAGTCGTGGGACATATTTGTCACCAGCTCCGCCTTCATGCGCTGGCTCTTTACCTCCGCGTCCACGGCCTTTTTCAGGCCTTCCTGAATCTTAAAAACCTGTTCCCGGAAAGGCTCAAAGACTCCCAGATCCTCATTGATGGTCACATTCAGCCTGCCCTTTGCAATCTCATCCACGGCCCTGAGCAGAATCCGGTAAGAATACTGCAGCCCGCTGACATATTTTCTCAGGATAAAGTACAGCACCACAGAATACGCCACCGTTATGCCCAGCCCCCCAAACCACAGACAGCTGATAAAGAAAAGGATCACTGCATTCACCAGAACCAGTTTCATAATCACCTTGTGGGAGTCCCGGGTCAGATCCATATGGGCCACAGCCTGGTAAAAACGCACCAGATTTCGTTTCATAAACGGGAAGAAACGATAGAGAATACTCCTTTGCTTAATATATTCTTTCATTCCCAACTCCCGAAGCGCCCTGGCACAGATACCCACATACCAGCAGCAG
>OFFL01001508.1_pt1 | contig 16329 bp, 18 predicted proteins | sample 1521391 | NCBI WGS metagenome assembly OFFL01 (sample SAMEA3504082, study PRJEB24116) | mouse gut metagenome | biome: mouse gut; feature: mouse-associated habitat; material: faeces | place: Denmark | collected 2011
CCTTCAGGGCGACTTTTATGTAACCCGGTACAGAGCGTCAGCGGCGTGCCGGGCATATGTACGGTAGATAGACAGAGTCCTTCAGGACGGCTTATTCCACCTGATGGGCATAATTCGTCCTGCCGGACTCACACGGCAGGTGTCCGCAACGTCCCCGCACGCCGCCTTGCTCTGTGCGGGGTTAACTGAAAAGCGTCCTAAGGACTCTGATAGCCGAGTATTTATGGCTGTTTTTTATGTTACTTGGGGATATTATGCATGAAATTATCTAACATCCGCAGAAAAATTGAATTTAGTCTAACCTGAAAATCAGTAGATTACAAGCATGTTAGATTTTTTGAATCTAACATGTAGATAACCCGCTATTAATCAATGCATTAAAAACAGAGCTGTTAGATATGTTTTTCGAGTAAAAATTTGGATTTGTGACTTTTCGACCATACATTTGCTAAAAATCCTTCTACCATGAAACGACAAATTACAAAGTTTTTTCTTGCATCCACGCTTATATTGCTATCAGCAGAAATAGGTAATGCAGATTCTGTACCGACACCGGTAACCATTGATTTCACTACCGGATATGTCACACCAGATAAAGACCATCCACTGCGGCCAAAGGATGAGATGCAGCCATTCGGATGTATGTATACCGGAAGCGGGCTTGACTTTACGTTTACGGACAGTATGGGTACGGTGCGCATTGCGGTAACCAATCTGACTGACGGCTCCGAATCGACCTATTCCATATGGACTCCGGCCATTCACTACACCATCCCCGTGCAGCCTGGCACGTCCTACCAAATTACAGTAACTTTCCATTCCGGCGACACATTCGTCGGAGTAATTAAATAATTTAATAACCCTTAAAAACAAACAATCATGAGTACTTTCAAACTTATGGCTATTCGTGAGGATAATATCCTCGGACCACAGTTGTTGCAACACATTAAAGGTGGTACAGCTATCGCACCATTATCATGTACCAATAACGAATGTACTACAAACACAATGCCTTGTGGAACAAATAAGTGTGGTACAAACACATGTAATAATGATTGTGGAAACAACAACCGACCTCCCAGACCTAATCAGGGGGAGCCTACATGCCCTGCTAATAAGTAATTATTAAATATGGTGCTGAGCGTACGCTCAGCACCATATTATCACTGAGTAAGTAATAGTAGTACTTGAAAAACAATGAATCTGAAACTGTCACGCTATTCGTTCCTGTTCAATCGTGAGGGAAAATATCTGCTGTATAATTCACGGCGTAATAATTTCTATGAACTTAACCGCGAGCTATATTCCTATTTGTCAGATACCGACATATTCTCTGCGGATTCAGCTTCGGCTGAGCAGGCTGAAATGATTGAGCAGTTGCGGAGTCTTAATATCCTTGCTACAGAAGAGAACGATGACGATTATCTGGCCGAATTAAGGCTCCGGCATAATATACGTGCGTTTGACAGTTCGGCTCTTGGACTTACCATAGTGCCTACTATCAGCTGCAATCTTCGCTGCCCATACTGTTTTGAGGAGAATAAACCGGCAGGTATGATGACGCGCGAAACTGCCGACAAACTTATATCCTTTATCTCCGAGCATGAAGCCGCAAAGGACATTGACATAACATGGTTCGGAGGTGAGCCTACCTTGGGTGTGGATATTATGGAATATATTTTGGAGAAGGTTCAGGATATAGAGGGTAAAAAGCTTTGTGGGCACTCCATTATAACAAATGGCACGTTGTGGACTGATCGTGTGATTGCGCTTTTCAAAAAATATCCTTTGGGTGGAATACAGATAACCCTCGACGGTATGCAACCGGAGCATGACCGCAAGCGTATACGTCACGATGGATCAGGTACATTTGAGGATATCATGAACAATATCGGTCGCATCACCGATGCGCTGCCTGATGTAAAGCTTGACATCCGCATTAATGTTGACAATACCAACTCGGCTGATTATATACGCCTGTCCGATATGTTGTATAGCCGTTTTCCTGAAGCCAAAAATATAAGTATATATCCGGGTATTTTGCGTGCTAACCGTGGTTGTGAGTCACCGTCATTTTTTACCTCAGCCGATGTTGTACGGTTTTATGACATGCTCCGGCAGCATGGACATGAAAGCTACGGCTATCCGCAGCATTGCAGCAAGGGGTGTATGGCTACGCGTACATCGTCATATGTAGTTGGACCGCGTGGTGAGTTGTATAAGTGCTGGGAACATCTTGGTAAACCTGAACTGGAGATTGGGAAAATTGACTCGCCTGATCTGACCAACGGGAAGCTTATGAGGCGCCTTATTGATAATGGGCATCTTTTCAGTTCCGCTGAGTGTCGTCGATGCGGGTTGTTGCCGGTTTGTTCCGGCGGATGCCCAAACAAGCGGTATGAAAACCTGTATTGTGGTGCTAATCATGACATTTGCACCGTATATCATTCATCAAATGACGCTGCTCTGCATGACCTGTTGTATAATTATTTTGCATCATCGAAGAAAAAATTAAAAAATCTGCATGTGAGTGTTAATAAAAATGCTCATGTTTCGTCATTAATATAAAACAACGAAATATTTGACCTTAAAACTAACCGAATCAATCATTATTATCCACATGAATATGCGAATTTTATACCTGTTGACTTTCGTGTTGCTGTCGTCCGCGAAGCTCTTTGCCTCGAATCCTGATTCAACTTCGGTTATGGCAGCCGATACGGTGCGTGCGCTTGATGAGGTTGTGGTGAGCGCCAAGAATATCCGTATCATAAAAAATGGCATATCGGTGGTGCCTACGGCCCGGGAGAAGCGCTCGGCTTTGGGTGGCGAGGACCTGCTGCGCCGCATGATGATTCCTACGCTGCGTGAATTTGAAGGCGCGTTTACCAACTCGCTCAATGAGCCGGTGACATTCTTCATTGACAGTATTCCGGCAACGGCCGATCAGGTGGCCGCTCTCCGTGGCCGCGATGTGAAGCGTGTGGAGGTCCTGGAAAATCCTTCTGACCCGCGTTTCAACGGCGCACGGGCTGTGGTAAACTATCTTACCGTAAAATGGGAATATGGCGGATACACCAATATTAGCGCCTCGCAGACTTTTGTAAGACCGGAGGGCGCGTACAATCTGTTCAGCAAGTTTACAAAGGGACGGTCAATGTTTGACTTCAACGGCAGCGGCCGATGGTACAACTATCCCGGAGATGATACATGGTCAACTGAACGACTGCGTTTCCCGCTGAAGGACAATCCTGATGAGGTGGAGGAGATAATCCGAAAAAGCCATACGGAGACGTCCGGTATGCGCAACCGTAGAGTGTCGCTCGGTACGCGATGGACCTATACCATCAACGGCACTTCGCGCCTGATACTGTCGGGTGGTGTGACAGGCAATAATTCGCCGGGTCAGACAGACAACAGCACCGTAAGCTATGACCGCCCGGGAGAATCGGACCTGAATTCGGTCAATTTCAAGCGCTCGCGCTATATATCGCCCACCTTTTCGGCTATATATTACAATTATTTCAAGAACGGATCGTACATATATACATCGGCCGGTTATAATGGGTCGATGAATAAGAGCCACTCCCTGTACCGCCTGTTTGATCTGGGCGAGGTGGTGTCGGAACAGCCAAATGATGTGCGTGAGAATAACCACAGCTATACGGCTTCAGTATCCTACTCGCTTCCGCTGCGCAACGACAAGGACAATCTGTTGATTCAGCTTGATGGCGGGCAGACATTCTATCGGTCGCGCTATAGCGGCACGGCGAATGTAAGGAATGCCATGAACAGCTCACGTATGTTCCTCCGAGGCATTTACTATCGGCAGCTTTCCGATACATGGACTTCGGAAGTGGAACTGTCGGCCACGGAGGAATGGTCGGCCATTCTGGGCGACACCACCATACGCAGTTTCCTTCCTATCGTTTACCTGGGAGCGTCAGGGTCGATAGGCTCAAAAATTAGGCTTAGCCTAAGCGGGTTGGTGGTGAAGAACAGCAACTCGGCCAGTGCTTACAATCCGGTGCGTCAGCAGACCTCCGAAATATTCGGAACGGCCGGCAACCCGAATCTGAAGAACTCCACCACTTACGATCTGCGTGCTTCCTATACATGGACTGCCAGCAACAGCTTCTCGTTAAGCCTCTCGACCATTTACTATTTCGAGCATAATTGTGTGATGCAGGTTTATCTGCCATACGATGGGGTGATGTATTCCACGGACAATACCGGAGGCAATTTTACCAATCTCTCGTTTTCACTTTCGGCACCTCTGAAGCTTATGAACGGACGGTTCAGCATAAATCCATTTGTCTATACCCGCCATACGCATCTCTCCGGAGCTGAGAGCACAGGTGTGATTTCACAGAATCTGTGGTATGGGTTCGCTACGCTCAATCTGTATTGGTATCCGTCGGCCGACTGGTCAATAGGTGTTAATGGGTCGCAGAACTACGGGCGTCAATCGCAGGGCTCGAATGGAGTATGCTACCGCAACCGTCCGCGCCTCAAGCTTGGATGTGAGGCAACCTATACCCCCGGCAACTGGCGTCTGAAGGCGGCTATCAGCAATATCAACGACGTTGACTGGCGTATACAGCATTGGTTGAATACAAAATATTATGACCGGACGGATTACGGAATAATCCGCCGGGAAGGTTTCGCATTGGAGCTTTCGGCAACATACACGTTTGACTACGGTAAGCGCGTAGGCCGCGGCAATGAATCGATTTCTACCGGTTCAAGCATCTCCAACGTACGCTAAAAAGAACTACTATATCAACACTATGTTTGCGCGCCGCTTCACACTCATACGTCAGCATGACTCTATGGAGTGTGGGGTGGCGTGCCTTGCCATGATATGCCGTCACTTCGGACGCCGCGTCAGCACATGGCAAGTAGGGCAGCACTGCCATGCTTCGGCCGAGGGGGTGTCGATGCTCGGAATCGCTGATGGTGCCCGAAGCCTTGGACTTGACACATTGGCCGCCCGCATGACGGTAGATGAGCTTATGACGGAGCATGGGCCGGCGGTGCTGCATTGGGAGCAGAATCATTTTGTGGTGCTGTACGGTGTGACAAAGCGCGGACGGTTCAAGATAGCGGACCCTGGCAAAGGGCTCGTGACATACAGCCGTGCGGAATTCTCCCGCCGATGGCTCAGCACAGCTTCCGATGGTGAAGAATGTGGTGTGGCCATGTTTTTCCAGCCAAATGATGGCTTCGTTAAAAATGAAGGCGAGGCTCCGGAAGATGGTATGCGTTCATTGCGGTTCCTGATAGGGTATGTGAAGGAGTATCGCCGCTATTTTGCCCAGATTGTGGCAGGGCTGCTGTTGGGGTGTCTGCTTCAGTTGATTCTGCCGTTTCTGACACAAGCCATTGTGGATATCGGCATCCGTCATGCTGATATAAAGCTGATATGGTTGATTCTGCTCGGTGAGTTGATGATTGTGGCCGGGCGGATGGTTACGGAGTTTATCCGCTCATGGCTGTTACTTCACATAGGGATGCGGATCAATATATCGCTTGTGAGCGATTTTCTGATGAAGCTGATGCGGCTGCCTATGGTATTTTTTGACTCCAAGCTTACCGGGGATATAATGCAGCGTATGGATGACCACCAGCGCATACAGCAGTTTGTCACGGGCCAACTGCTTGGACTGCTGTTCACCGTGCTTAGTTTCGTGGTGTTCGGGGTGGTGCTTGCCATGTACAGCATTGAGATATTCGGAGTGTTCTGTATAGGCAGCATAATCTACGGTGTGTGGGTAGCCCTGTTCCTGCCCCGGCGGAAGGTGATTGACTACGAACTATTCCACCGTCAGGCGGAAAATCAGAACTGTACCATGCAGCTGATATCGTCAATGCAGGAGATTAAGTTGCAGCAGTGCGGTACCAGGAGGCGTTGGGAATGGGAGGATATTCAGGCCGATCTGTTTGATGTGCAGATGAAGTCGCTGAAGCTTCAGCAGTCAATGGATGCAGGAAGCATCTTCATCAATGAAATAAAGAATATTATCATAACCGTGCTTGCCGCAACTCTTGTGATTGAAGACTCAATGACTCTCGGCATGATGCTTGCTGTTCAATACGTTATAGGACAGCTTAACTCGCCCGTGTCGCAGTTGGTGAGCTTCATCTACTCGCTTCAGGATGTCAGGATTTCGCTTGAACGCATCAATGAAGTGCACGGATGTGCCGATGAACAGCAACAGCAGTCAGAGGATGCTGCGGTGAGCGGCCCTGTGGATATAGAACTTTGCGATGTGGGATTCAAGTATGACCCCCACGCTTTGAACTATACGCTCAAGGGTATAACACTCTCCATCCCTAAAGGTAAGGTGACGGCGATAGTTGGGGCCTCAGGTAGCGGAAAAACAACTATTCTGAAATTGATACTCGGCTATTACAAGGTGACGGAGGGGGCGCTGACAGTCGATGGCCGGGCTATGGACAGAATCAATCTTGATATGTGGCGTGCCAATTGCGGTGTGGTGATGCAGGATGGCGTGATTTTTTCGGAGTCGATAGCCCGTAATATCGCTGTGACTGACGGTCCTGTGGATATGGATAGGCTGGCTAAGGCAGCACGTATGGCGGAGATATATGATTTTGTCATGGGGTTGCCTTTGCGGTTCGATACAAAAATTGGACCTGATGGGATAGGACTGAGCCAGGGGCAGAAACAGCGCATATTGATAGCTCGGGCCATATACCGCAATCCTGGATGCATAATACTTGACGAGGCTACCAATTCGCTTGATTCGGGTAATGAACGCTCAATAGTGGAGAATATGCAGGAGTTCTGCAATGGACGTACAGTGATGATTGTGGCCCATCGCCTGAGCACAGTGCGCCATGCCGACAATATCATTGTGCTTGATCGTGGACGTATAGTGGAGAGCGGCAATCATGATCGGCTTATCAGCAACCGCGGTGCATACTATAATCTGGTGAAGAATCAACTTGAACTCGGACTATGAAAAACAACGGACCTACACATGAACGCATAGAACTCCGCAGTGAGAAGATAAAGCGGATTGTTGGCTCTATGCCTAAGGGCGTCACACGGTATGGAGCGGCGGTAATTGTGGTTCTGTACTTGGCATTGGCTGTTGCCCTGTTTCTGATACCGTACCCTTACGGTGGGGGAGAGTCGCTGATAGAACATATATTCCGATGAATTGACCGAGGGACAGATTATGTGAGCTTTTTTTGTGGGTGCGGTATGAATTTATTAATTTTGCACAGATTAAAATCCGCTCTAACCACATATCACATATACAATGAATAGCAACAGCCTCGTGTCAATTGATGACATTTCCCGCGAGGAAATCCTCGACCTCATAGAGCGTGCCCGATTCTTTGAGGAGCATCCCAATCATAAGATTCTTGACGGCAAGGTGGTGGCGACCCTATTTTTCGAGCCCTCCACACGTACACGTCTGAGTTTTGAAACGGCTGTAAACCGGCTTGGCGGCCGGGTGATAGGCTTCTCCGATGCGGCTACCTCAAGCTCGTCGAAAGGGGAGTCGCTTAAGGACACCATCAAGATGGTGAGCAATTATGTGGATCTGATAATAATGCGTCATTTCCTGGAAGGGGCGGCCCGCTATGCCACGGAAGTGACCGATACCCCGATAATAAATGCAGGCGACGGTGCCAACCAGCACCCTTCGCAGACAATGCTTGACCTCTACTCGATAAGCAAGACGCAGGGACGGCTTGAGGATCTGACCATCACCATGGTGGGCGACCTGAAGTATGGACGCACGGTGCATTCGCTGCTGATGGCCATGCGATATTTCAATCCTACGTTCCATTTCGTGGCTTGTGATACTCTGCGGATGCCTAAGGAGTACCGCGATTTCTGCGACGCCAACGGCATACGCTATACAGAGCACACTGACTTCTCTCCCGAAGTGATAGCCGATACGGATATCCTGTATATGACCCGCGTGCAGCGTGAACGCTTCACTGACATCATGGAGTATGAAAGCGTCAAGAATCTGTACACACTGCACAATGATATGCTCGAATGCTCGAAGCCAAATCTGAGGGTGCTCCATCCGCTGCCCCGCGTCAATGAAATAGACCGCGATGTCGACGACAATCCGAAGGCCTATTATTTTGACCAGGCCCGCAACGGACTCTATGCCCGTCAGGCCATAATATGCAAAGCATTAGGAATTGATATTTACAAGGAGGCTGCAAAATGAATACACCTAAGAAAGAATTAGCTGTGGCCGCACTGCGCTGCGGTACTGTGATTGACCGCATACCGAGCTCCATGCTTTTCAAGGCTGTGCGCATACTCGGGATTGAACGCATAGGCACACATGTGACTGTCGGTAATAATCTTGAGAGCAAGGCTCTGGGAACAAAGGGTATCATCAAAGTGGCGGATGTGGAGTTTGCCGAAGATACGCTCAATCGCATAGCGCTGATAGCCCCGCATGCCAAAATCAATATCATCCGTGATTTCGAGGTGGTGGAGAAGCGCCCCGTGGAGCTTCCTGACGAGATAGTAGGGCTGGTGCGGTGCTCCAATCCAAAGTGTATAACCAACAACGAGCCTATGCGCACACGTTTCTCCGTGATTGACCGCGATGACGTGACCATCCGATGCCACTATTGCGGGCAGACGGTGAAGAGTGAGGATGCGCTTATTGACTGAATGCTGTAGCGGATGAAACAGAACTGGAAACCGGGAACCATGATATATCCACTTCCTGCAGTGCTTGTAAGCTGCGGGACGATGGAGCGGAGCAATCTTGTCACCGTGGCATGGACCGGAACCATCTGCACCAATCCGCCTATGTGCTATATTTCTCTCCGCCCCGAACGCCATTCGTATGATATGATAAAGGAGCGGATGGAATTTACCATCAATCTGACCACGGCCGATATGGCGCGCGCCACTGACTGGTGCGGTGTGCGCAGCGGGCGCGATTATGACAAGTGGCAGATGTCGGGGCTCACGCCCGAACCGGGCGTGAAGGTACAGGCCCCCTCGGTCAAGGAGTCGCCGCTGAATATAGAGTGCCGGGTCAAGGAGGTGGTGCATCTCGGAAGCCATGACATGTTTGTCGCGGACGTGGTGAACGTGCTTGCCGACGAGAAGTTTATGGACCCGTCCACCGGAGCATTCGATCTTGCCGCCGCAGGTCTGCTCAACTATTCCCATGGTCAATATTTTGAGCAGGGGGCACCGATAGGCCGTTTCGGCTGGGCGGGAAAGAAGAAATAAAACTTAATTTAATAAAATAAAAATGACAAGAGACAACGCCATCTTCGAGATCATCGAACGTGAACATCAGCGACAGAAAAAAGGCATAGAGCTGATTGCCTCAGAGAATTTCGTCAGTGACCAAGTGATGCAGGCTATGGGGTCGTGCCTCACCAACAAGTATGCAGAAGGCTATCCCGGGCACCGTTACTATGGCGGCTGCGAGGTGGTTGACGAGGCAGAGACTCTGGCTATAGAGAGGCTTAAGCAGCTTTTTGGAGCGGAGTGGGCCAACGTGCAGCCTCATTCGGGAGCGCAGGCCAATATGGCTGTGTTCATGGCATGCCTGAAGCCCGGCGACAAGTTCCTCGGCCTCAACCTGAGCCATGGCGGTCACCTGAGCCACGGAAGCCCTGTGAATTTCTCCGGACTGATGTTCCAGGCTCTTGAGTATAACGTAGATGCCGAGACCGGACGTGTGGACTATGAGCAGATGGAGGAGGTAGCCCGCAGGGAACGTCCCCGTCTGATAGTGGGCGGAGCAAGTGCCTACAGCCGTGAGTGGGATTACGCACGCATGCGTCGTCTCGCCGATGAGATCGGTGCCATCTTTATGGTGGATATGGCTCACCCTGCCGGACTCATTGCCGCAGGTATTCTTGACAATCCTGTGAAGTATGCCCACATTGTGACATCCACGACCCACAAGACTCTTCGCGGTCCGCGCGGGGGTGTGATCATGATGGGCAAGGATTTCGAGAACCCATGGGGCAAGACCACTCCCAAGGGTGTGGTGAGGATGATGTCGTCGCTGCTTGACTCGGCTGTGTTCCCGGGTGTTCAGGGCGGACCTCTTGAGCATGTCATCGCAGCCAAGGCTGTAGCTTTCGGTGAAGCTCTTCAGCCCGAATTCGTTGACTATCAGAAGCAGGTGAAGCGCAATGCCGCTGCCATGGCTGACGCTCTTAAGAAGCGCGGCTACAATATAGTGTCGGGCGGAACTGACAACCACTGCATACTTGTGGACCTCCGCACCAAGTTCCCTGAACTGACCGGTAAGGTGGCCGAGCGTGTCCTGGTGGAAGCTGACATAACCGCCAATAAGAATATGGTGCCGTTCGATAGCCGTTCGCCCTTCCAGACTTCAGGCATACGTCTTGGCACAGCAGCCATCACTACCCGTGGTGCCAAAGAGGATCTGATGGAACCGATAGTAGAGCTTATTGACCGCGTTCTCTCAGCTCCTGAGGATACCGAGGTGATAGCAACTGTCCGCGCTGAGGTCAACAAGCTGATGGAGTCATATCCGATCTTTGCTTATTGATAAGTTGATTCAACTCAGATATTTACAGCGGAGGATAATCCCGGATGGAATTATCCTCCGCTTTTATGTCCGCGCTATTGGCATAAAACCTCGGCGACACTCTCACGGTATGGAAAAAAATAGCTAAATTTGCATTATTAAACATGCCGCTATATGATACTTGATTATATACACTGGAATGCAGATCCGGTACTGATTGACTCCTTTGTTACCGTACGCTGGTACGGGCTGATGTTTGCCATTGGCTTTCTGATAGGCTACGAGATAGTGGCCCGCATGTTCAAGCATGAAGGGGAGCCTGAGCGCTGGCTCGGCATACTTCTGCTGTGGGTGGTAGGCGGTACTATCGTCGGAGCGCGTCTTGGACATGTGTTCTTCTACGAATGGGATCTGTACAGCCAGCACCCCCTTGATATTCTCAAAATATGGGAAGGGGGGCTTGCAAGTCATGGCGGAGCGATAGGCATAATAGTTGGTGTGCTGCTATTCTCCATATTCACTACCAAGCGTAATCCGTTATGGACATTTGACCGTCTTGTGGTGCCGGTGGCACTTGTAGGCGGACTGATAAGACTTGGCAATTTGATGAATTCCGAAATATTCGGAGGCCCGACCACTCTTCCGTGGGGATTTATGTTTGAACGCTCACGCATGTGGCAGGAGCTATATCCCGGAATTGCGGTTCACCCGACACAGATTTATGAAGCGCTTGTTTATTTCATCCTGTTCGGTGTGCTGATGTGGATGTACTGGCGTAAGAATGCCGAAGAACGTCAGGGACTGATATTCGGAGTATTTCTGATAGGTATATTTCTGCCACGTTTTCTTATTGAATTCATCAAGAACGATCAGGTGGCATGGGAAGCGGACATGGCTCTGAACATGGGGCAGTGGCTGAGTGTTCCGTTTGTGATAGCGGGAGTGATATTGGTTGCGTACGCCATGTCGCGTCCGAGAGTCCAGCTGTCATTCCCTGATAAATTTGCCGATGAACCGGCTGCTGATAAAGCAAACTCAAAGAAATGAAAGGAGCATATTTCATAACCGGCATTGACACCGATGCCGGTAAAAGCTATGCCACTGGCTGGCTTGCCCGAAAGCTTATGGATGAAGGGCAGAAAGTGATAACACAGAAATTCATTCAGACCGGCTGCATTGACAGTTCGGAAGATATCGATATCCATCGCCGCATAACCGGGTCAGGCTATCTGCCGGAGGACAATGAACGTCTTACCGCCCCCGTGATATTCTCATATCCTGCATCGGCTCAACTGGCTGCATCAATTGACGGGCGTGAGATAGATCTGACGGTCATTGACCGGGCCACAGAGAAACTGCTCGAACGATACGATACCGTACTCGTGGAGGGTGCCGGCGGACTGATGGTGCCTATTACCGATACATTCATGGCCATAGACTATGCCGCTACACGTAAACTGCCGGTGATACTGGTCACAAATTCCCGGCTTGGGTCCATAAACCACACTGTCCTCTCTCTGGAAGCTATAGCGGCGCGCGGACTGCAGCTTCATTCGGTGCTATATAACCGATATTTCGATACTGACAAGGTGATTTCGGCCGATACCAGAGCATTTATAGAGCGCTATGTGCGCCGTCATTTCCCGGAAGCTGAGATTCTGGATGTTCCTGTGATTTCAGCAGATGTTAACTAACATGAGCTTTATGAATGATAGCAACTTTTCGATAGCAATAAGCAAGGAAGCGCTTTCGCAGATGCCTATGGTCACATATCCGGGCAAGATTGTGGTGGTTGACACTCCGGAGAAGGCGCGGCTGGCATTGAAGAAACTTGAGCGTGAGGCGGTAGTGGGATTTGACACCGAAACACGTCCTTCGTTCAAGAAAGGAGTGGTCCATAATGTCGCTCTGGTGCAGATATCCACGGCCGAGCTATGCTATCTGTTCCGTATCAATCAGATTGGCATATCGGAGCGTCTTGGACGCTTTTTTGAGAATCCGGAGATAGTGAAGGTAGGGTTGTCGCTGCGCGATGATTTCAATGCGCTTCATCGCAACAATCAGGAGCTCAATCCGGCCGGATTCGTAGATCTGCAGGACACGGTGAAGGACTACCGTATCAAGGACAGCTCCTTGCAGAAAATATATGCCATAGCGTTTGGCGAGCGTATCTCAAAGCATCAGCGTCTTACCAATTGGGAAGCCGCCGAGCTGTCGCCCGGTCAGCAGGTCTATGCGGCCATTGATGCGTGGGCATGCCTGAGATTATATCATCATTTCATTTCCGGAGCATTCGTCCCGGAGGAATCGCTCTATAAGGTATACCCGGAGGAGGATGAAACAGAGATATAATATAATACCGCTTCTTCTGCTGCTGTATTTAGCCGTGATGGCTTATATAGGCCGCGGAATGCTCACTGATGGAAGAACGCTGGAGTACTTCGGGATAATAGGGGCCACGCTTGTGGCCATAACATTGCTGCGTGTAGTGCTGAAGAAACGCGACCGCCATCGCCGCAGCCGTCGGGACAGGCTCTAAACGCCCTCCAATGCCGGCACACGTTTGCGGCGGTGCTGTATCCAGGCCACTACTATTGACATTACAGGGCTCAGCAGATTGAAAATGCAGAATGGAGCGTAAGCCAATGTCGATACCCCGAGTACGGTTGACTGGGTGAGACCGCATGAATTCCAAGGAATCAGAACAGATGTTACTGATATCGAGTCCTCAAGCGAACGGCTCAGAGTGGTATCGCTTATCCCGTTTGTACGGTAGGGGCCGCTGTATATGTTGCCTCCGAGTATCAGCGACAGATACTGGTCGCCGGTTAGCATGTTGAGGCAGAGTCCGCTTCCTACTGTAGCGCTTACCATAGAGCCATGATTATGCAGCCGTGAGGTTATGGCGCGGGCCAGTGAGCCTAACATGCCAGTCCCTATCATTGCACCTCCGAAGAGCATTGCACATAACACCAGGGCGACTGTAGGAAGCATACCTGCTGCACCGCCTGTAGCTACGAGATTATCAAGCATACTGTTGCCTGTGTCAATGGATGTGGGCATGGCCAACACACTCAGCATACCGGTTATCGTTCCGTTATCGCTGAGGCCGGCTGCAATTTCAGGCTGGAATATCCATATTCCGGCAAGTCCGGCTACTGACCCGGCGGCAAGAGTCCATAGAGTGCCGGCACGCAGAGCCAGCATCAGGCATGTTACTGCAGGTATGGTCAGAATCCACGGCGAAAGATTAAATGTATCAGCTATGGCATTCGTTATGGCCGGTGCATCCGTCGGTACGGTGTCAATCATCATTCCGGTCAGGGTATAGACTATCAGGGCTATCATCAGAGCCGGAGCGGAGGTAGCCACCATATTTCGTATATGCTTGAACAGGTCTACACCACAGGAGCTTGATGCCAGCACGGTAGTGTCGCTCAGCGGCGACATCTTATCGCCGAAATATGCTCCTGATATAATGGCTCCGGCTGTCCATGCCTCGCTATATCCCATCACTGTACCGACCCCCATGAATGCCACACCTATGGTGGCTATGGTGGTCCAGGAGCTACCTGTCACCATTGACACGAGTGAACACACACAGCATGTTATCAGCAGGAAGCTTTCGGGGCTCAGCAGATGCACGCCGAAGTCAATAAGATATGGTACAACGCCGCTCAGCATCCATGTAGAGCTTAGAGTGCCTATCAGTAGAAGTATCGGTATGGCGGGTTTCTTTATGCCGGTTACTATCCCGCGCCATCCGCATCGGGTGAAGAGTAGCCCGAGGAGAGTTGCGAAAACGGCAGCTCCGCCTAAAAGCCACGGACCCCATTCCTGAGCCGATTCAGCACCTGATACAGCTATCAAAGCCGTTAGAGCTGACAAAAGTGCTACTACAGGGACAATGGAGAGTGCCAATCCGGGAACTTCTTTGCGTGATTTCTTAAAAATATTTACCATTTATGCATTTTCAAAATTGGATGCAAAATTAGCAAATAATTTAGAATTACAAATCAAATTAGTTCAGTTTGGCAAATAAATGTCGGGTTTATAATATTTTTGCTTAAAAAGAGTATATCAATCGGGCAAAATAATATTTGCGCTCAGTCCTGACTGTCATAGCAGTAGCATCCAGCAAGGTGGTCATTGACAAATCCCGTGGCTTGAAGAAACGCGTAGCATACGGTCGGGCCGAAAAACTTAAATCCGCGTCGCTTCATGTCGCGGCTTATCGCTTCAGCCTCGGGCGAAGTGACAGGAATCTCACTCAGATGCCTGAACCGGTTCCTTACCGGAACCTCTGTGGTGAAGAATCGGAGAATGTAATTGCGGAAACTGCCAAACTCCTTTTGAATCGTCAGAAATAGCGATGCATTGGATATTGCCGATGCTATCTTACGCCGGTTGCGCACTATGCCATCGAACTGCATCAGGCGTTCAACATCAGCTTCGGTCATTGCCGCCACTTTTTCAGCGTCAAAGTTGTGGAACGCCTCCTTGTAGCCGTCGCGCTTACGGAGAATGGTGATCCATGACAAGCCCGCCTGTGCGCTCTCAAGCAGCAGGAATTCAAATAAAGTGGCATCGTCAGTGACCGGTCGGCCCCACTCCTCATCGTGATACTTTACATACAGCGGATCCTTGCCGGCCCATCCGCAATGACCGTCAATCAGATTATCCATTTTGCTACGTTTTTTTAGTTTATCGTGTGACAAACTTACATAAAATGCGTCTAATCAGAAAACAGAATCTATTTCAATATGGCAAGCAATAAAACTAAGCGCAACTGGTATGCTGTACTTACTCTTGCAAGCGTATATATCATGGTGATGCGTGTTGTGATGAGCAGCACTCCGATACCCCGGATAGTATGGCTTCAGGTATTCGGGTCAGCAGCTGTAACAATACTGCTGTTCAGCTCTTTCTGGAGCTACTATAAGAAAGCGCGTGAGGATAACCGTAAATAAACGTTAGTTCTGCATATATTGGCGGTATGCTTCGATAGAACGTAACTGCTCGGGCAGTTGACGGCCAAGAATTGCGCACATACGTTCGGCTGCCTCAATCTTTTGTTTGCCGTTGGGGTGAAGGTCGTATTCTTTCATCACAGCCAGAAGACGTTCCAATATGGCGAGGTATATCTGCTCCTCACGCCCTGTGAGCATAGCTTCCTTTACCTCACGGATAGATATGGGATTGCCAGAACTTGATGACACACCGCTGATGTATGATTTTATAGCATTGACATCGTTGCAGAGCCCTATGAACTTTACGATTAGAAAAATCTCTACACCGATAGTTACGATAAAAAACAGAATGGATAAAATACTGATAGCTTCCATGGTTTGATTGGATTTATTAATTGTGATTTGATTTACAGGCACACAGGCCTGAGTGCAAATATAAGTATAATGCTCGGTTCTTAAAACTGAAAACTACGGAAATCAGCCTAATTTGTTCCGATTGATATGCCGATAGCTAAGAGTATGAATCCCGCAATCATGATGATCATCCATGTGCGTGTCAGTTTTTTCATCGCGGGGGTAGGCTCTCCGCGGAAGAATGTCGCTCTTGCGGATATGCGTTTCAGATTGGACCAATCAGTAGACCGGTACCCTTTATAAGCAACATAGAATCCAAATATCGCTCCTAAGAGCAATATCCCGAGCCCTGGATAAATAAACCAATCAGCATCCATATCCAATGTAAATAAAGACCGTTATTTGTCCTTTTCAATTTCAGAAAGAAGTTCTGCCGCAGGTATAATTTTTGTTGCACCATTGGAATC
>OFFL01001519.1_pt1 | contig 16231 bp, 10 predicted proteins | sample 1521391 | NCBI WGS metagenome assembly OFFL01 (sample SAMEA3504082, study PRJEB24116) | mouse gut metagenome | biome: mouse gut; feature: mouse-associated habitat; material: faeces | place: Denmark | collected 2011
TACAAAATGTTTAGTTTAATATTGACATTAATTTACTTTTAATCTTATAATATAACTGAAAAAGTACATAGATTATATATATTCTATGTACTTTTTTTATCCTTTCAATTTGAAATAATTTGCAGTTTAATACCGATTTTTTACAGGTTTATTGTAGTAAACAGCAAGTTAAAGCAATTAATAACTTTACATAAAATTTTACACCCTTTAAACATTTGTTTCAAGGGTGTTTTTTGTATATTTATCGGTTTTTTATAATGCAAAATACAAGCCAAAAATTTTCTAACAAAATAGCAATTATAATATCTAATTTTCTTGCAAGGTCTCCACAATAGGTTTATATGCCATTTTGTAACTACAGCCTTATGATAGCCATTAATTTATTAATAAATTCTTATCTAGCTATTTAATAACCTTGTATAATATAATTAAACCATAAAAACAAACAAAATACAAGGCAATTATAAAAATATTATACATTATTATTGCAATTTTTTCTTTATACATATTTTTTGTATTTAATACCGATTTTTGAATGTTTTTTAATTATATTAATAAACTAGGTATAGAAAAAAAATTGCAACACAAAAATTGTGTTGCAATTATTATAGTGCTATAAAATTATTTAAAATTAAATCAATTTAATTATACACCTTTAGTTGCGTAGTTAGGAGCTTCCTTTGTAATGCTGATATCATGTGGATGGCTCTCAACAAGTGCCGCATTTGTAATTTTAACAAACTTTGCTTTTTTACGTAGAGAATCGATATCCGGCATACCACAGTAACCCATGCCGCTACGAATACCACCGACAAGTTGGAATACAACTTCTTGCAAGCTACCTCTAAATGGTACACGTCCTTCTACACCTTCAGGAACAAGCTTTTTGGCATTTGTTTGGAAATATCTATCCTTACTACCATTATTCATAGCACCAAGCGAGCCCATACCGCGGTATACTTTAAAGCTCCTGCCTTGGAACATTTCAATTTCACCAGGAGTCTCGGCAGTACCTGCAAACAAGCTACCAATCATAACCGCACTTGCACCTGCGCCCAAAGCCTTAACAATATCTCCACTAAACTTAATACCACCGTCGGCAATAATACGTTTGCCCAATTTATCTGCCATTTCCGCACAATGCATAACTGCAGTCATCTGAGGAACACCGATACCTGCGATAATTCTTGTAGTACAGATAGAGCCCGGTCCGATACCTACTTTAACCACGTCCGCGCCATTTTCGATTAATGCTTTAGTAGCATCTGCTGTAGCAACGTTACCTGCACATAGATTAAGATTAGGGAACTTAGATTTAACTTTTTTAACCATATCCAAAACGCCTTGGTTATGACCGTGAGCAGTATCGATTGTAATAAGGTCAACTTTGGATTTTACAAGTTCTTCTACCCTTTCCATTGTGTCGCCTGTAACACCTACAGCTGCACCTGCAAGCAATCTTCCGTTGCTATCTTTTGCACTGTTAGGATATTGAATAGCTTTTTCAATATCCTTAATAGTGATTAAACCTTTCAAATTGTTTTTTTCGTCAACTATAGGAAGTTTTTCAATCCTGTGTTTGCAAAGAATTTTTTGAGCCTCTTCCAAAGTAGTACCTTGTTTTGCAGTGATAAGATTTTCGCTTGTCATAACATCACTGATTTTTTGTGAAAAATCCGTCTCGAATCTCAAATCACGGTTTGTGATAATACCTACAAGTTTACCGTCAACGGTAATAGGCACACCACTGATTCTATATTTTCTCATAAGGTTGTTAGCATCTTCCAAAGTATTGGCAGGGCTTAGGAAAAACGGGTCGGTAATTACGCCGTGTTCACTTCTTTTAACTCTGTCAACGTGCAAAGCTTGTTCAGCAATAGATAAGTTTTTATGTATCATACCTATACCACCCTCTCTTGCAATCGCAATGGCAAGCTCGTATTCTGTAACGGTATCCATACTTGCGCTAAGCAAAGGGATATTCAATTTAATATCGTCTGTCAATTTAGTTGCAAGACTAACCGAATTAGGCAAAACATTGGAATATTGCGGAATCAACAGTACGTCGTCAAAAGTCAAACCTTCGTCAATAATTTTACTCATAAATGCTATCTCCTTAAGTAAATAAACTATATATTAATTAATTGTAATAGATATTAAAAAAAAAGTCAAATAAAATAAGTCTTGACACAAAAAAAATTCGAAATTTTTACAATATTCCCAAAGCAACGACTTTTAAGTAATAAAATAAGCAAAATTTTTGCATTTGCCTATTGATTTTAGTAAAATTATATGATATACTAAGCATATAATGCTATAAAAATGCGCGTTATTTTACAAAAACTTTTATAAGTGTTACGGCATAATAATAATTGAATAACAATGTTCGGATTTCCGAAACGGAGGATATATGAAAAACAAAATTCACGATTTAATACGAAATATGACCTTGTTCGAAAAGGCATCTTTGTGCAGCGGCGAGACATTTTGGGAGACTAAATCTGTCGACAGATTGGGTATTCCTTCAATTTTTATGTCCGACGGCCCTCACGGATTAAGGAAAGAAAATAACGAGGATGCAGACAATGTGGCTTTAAAAAGCAGTTACCCTGCCACAAGTTTCCCGCCGGCTGTAAATATGGCATCAACTTGGAATCCCGAGCTTATTAAGGAAGTCGGCCAAGCACTTGGCGAGCAATGTATAAATCAAAATATAGATGTTATTTTGGGACCAGGTACAAATATCAAACGCTCCCCTCTTTGCGGAAGAAACTTCGAGTATTTTTCGGAGGACCCTTTCCTTGCAGGAAAAATGGCAAGCGGATACATACAAGGTACAAAGAAAACGGGAGTTGGTACATCTCTAAAACACTTTGCGGTTAACAGTCAGGAAAGTAACCGTATGACTATAAACGAAGTTGTTGATGAAAGAAGTTTTCGTGAAATTTATTTGACACCTTTTGAAATTGCCGTAAAAGAGGCGCAACCCGAAACAGTAATGTGCAGTTACAATAGGATAAATGGCGTATTCAGCTCGGACAACAAGTATCTTCTTACCGACATTTTAAGGAATGAGTGGGGCTTTGAGGGCTTGGTTGTTTCCGATTGGAATGCGTTAAACGACCGTGTAAAAGGCATACTTGCAGGCATGGATTTGGAAATGCCAAGTTGCGGCGGTAGGACAGATAAGGAGATTGTAAAAGCAGTACTTGACGGCTCACTTGCAGAGGCTGACCTTGACATTGTTGTGGAAAGAATTTTGACATTGTGCTTTAAAGTTATCGAGGCACGTGACGAAGGCTATTTTTACAACTATCGTGACGGACACAAGCTTGCGAGGCGTGTGGCTAACGAGTCTATCGTGCTTATGAAAAACGATAAAAATGCTCTACCAATAGACCACACTAACAAAATTGCGGTTATCGGTAGCTTAGCAAAAACCATACGTTACCAAGGTGCAGGAAGTTCAAGAATCAATCCTTACAACCTTGTAAGCTTTACCGATTATCTTGACAGTCATAAATTGAATTACGAATACAAAGAAGGCTACAAACTAACCAATGACGGTTATGACGAAGTATTATTTAAGGACGCTATCGAAAGTGCCAAAAACAATGACAAAGTTATCCTATTTGTAGGCCTTACCGACTCTTACGAATGTGAGGGGTATGACCGCAAAGATATGACTATTCCTACAAGCCATAGCAAACTTATCGAGGCAATATCCGAAGTTAACGACAATTTAATTGTTGTTATGCTTGGCGGCTCTCCTGTGGAAATGCCTTGGATAGACAAAGTACATACATTGTTAAACGCATACTTACCGGGCGAAGCTGCAGGCGAGGCTATTGCCGATATTATTTATGGTATAGTAAACCCAAGCGGTAAACTTGCGGAAACATATCCTGTTAAGCTTGAAGATTATATCGGCTCAAAATACTATGTAGGCGGTCCTAAGACAGCAGAACACCGCGAGGGTATGTTTGTAGGTTATAGATATTACGACTCTGCTAAAAAAGACGTACTATTCCCATTCGGACATGGATTGAGTTATACTACCTTTGAATACTCTAACCTAAAACTATCAAGCGATAAAATTAGCGAAAACGATAAATTGACAGTTACTTTCGATATCAAAAACACGGGCTTAGTTGACGGTGCAGAAATTGCACAGATTTACGTAAAAGACATTGAGAGCACTATCTTTAGACCTGAAAAAGAACTAAAAGGCTTTAAAAAGGTATTTATACCTGCAGGTGAAACAGTAAGCGTTGAAATAGAACTTGAAAAACGCAGTTTTGCTTACTACAATGTGGAAATCAAAGATTGGGCTGTGGAAAGTGGCGATTTTGAAATTATGGTAGGTGCATCTTCTCGCGATATCAAACTTACTGCTAACGTAAATGTAAAAGCAAACAGCGAGATTACACATCCGGATTATAAGGAGACCGCACCTGTATATTACGACTTGGCACAAGCGGAAGAGATTCCTGTTGAACAATTTGAAGCTGTATACGGCGACAAAATGCCTCCTAACGTGCCTGCAAAACGTGGAGAATTTGACAAAAATACAACTATCGGCGAAATGAAATGCTGTATAATAGGCAAACTATTCTGCAAGTTCGCCCCTGCTGTTATCAAAAGCCAAGTGCCTGATGCAGACATGACCACAATGCTTATGTTGCAACAAGGTATGGAAGAAATGCCAATGCGTGGACTTTCGGGTGTTACATCCGGTTTACTTGACAATATAGTTACCGAGGGTATTATATTGTGGGGTAACAAACACAGGATGAAAGGCTTGGGCAAAATGCTAAAAGGATTGTTCCTATCGTTAAAAAATATCCGAAATCTTTCCAGCGAAACAAAAGTTACTATGGAAAGAAAAAAGATAAAGGAAGAGAAAAAACGCCTTAAGCTAGAGCGTGAAAAACTTATCCGTGACCAAGAAGACCACATAAAAGCTTTAGAAATGGAAATGGACGAGTTAAATAAAATTTTAAAAAATATCGACGACCCTACCAAACTTAAGGAATACAAGGCCCAACAAAAAAAGAATATCCAAAATATCAAGTCTAATATAGAGGAGATAAAAGTTCAAAGTCAAAAAGACTTGGAAGATATGAGAAAGAAAGGTCGTATAGAAGTTCAATCAAAAAGAACGGAAGAAAAGGAAATCAAAAAAGCTTTGAAAGACTATCTTCAAAATATGGATAATAATACCGATACAGAAGAGGAAAAACAACATATCATTGCACTTCTTACAGCTAAAAAACGTAATCAAGACAGTGATGCTAGCAACAACTGATAAAAAAATTAAGGCCAACTCTAAAGTAGGCCTTTTTTTATTATATATAAATAATATATCATTATATTAAACAAACAGATTAATTATAATAAATAAAATACAAAAAAATATAATAAATTGTTGCCAAAGTCTAAATAAAGCTATACAGCAAAATAGTAGCGATTTTCGCATATTTTTTAATATTTAAGTTTAAAGCAATAGATACTGCAAAAAGCACACCATAGAAAAACTATGGTGCACTCTTTGAAAGTATAAAAGAAATTCATTACAGCATTATTACTTACAGAGGGGCTGCGTAATAATGCTGCAACAAATGTCCCTGTAATCTTTATTAACCTACGCGGACTACACAGCCCGCAAGGTTAAATGAGCTATTTGCAAAAAACTTTTTACAATCCGCTGTTAACTTACTTGCAAATAGCCTTATAGCTAAGCAACAATTTTTATTATGGTAGGCAAATATTACTTAGCTTTTTAACAATTTTAAGGCATACCATATACCCGATATTTTACTTCCTTCCCTCAACCAACTCTTTATACAAATTGTCTAACATTTTTTCGCTCAAACCGTCGGTTGGTTTTACATCTCCTTTTGCCTCGTCATAGTATCCCCAAACGTCAATATCATACATGATACCCGATGCTAAACTAGGTATCGGGAAACCTTTTTCAAAGCCTTTGTCTTTAGAAGTTTTATACTTAATATCGTTTTTAAAGTTTACTGTAGAGCCGTTGTAAGCTACTACGCCGTTATTAGTTCTTATCTTTAAAATAGCAAAGTGAATATACTTTTTACCGCCTTGAACAGCTTTTAACTCATCATACTTTTTAGCTTGGATTGTACCTCCAACCAATTTGTTTGCAATTCCCTCGTAGGCACCCTCGGTTTCAGGCAAGAAAGCCAACCCGTCTTGTGCTTTCCAATTATAAATATCAAGGAAGCCCTCTACATTAAGCTCGTTCCAAGTTTCCTTTTCCTTTGCTTTGGCAATAGGCTCAAAGCTGTAGAATAAGATTGCGCCTGTAAGTGAATTTAAAATAACATTGTTTTTAGAGTTGATTGTGCTTTTTTCACTCTCGAAAGTTGCAACGGACAATGCTGTGTCGGATGCGTTACGGATAATAGTACCCTCGATATCCAAATTGGCATTTCTTACATGAACTACTTTATGACCGTTTTCCACTACGCAGTGATATACTTTTACATTTGCTTTGCCGTCACTGTCGCCGCCGATATACATTAAATCACCGTAACCGCTAAAAAGTTTAACTCCTCTTGCAGTGATTTGCTCATCGGTCAAGCCGAATAAATCGCCGTTTTCCTTGTTGCTCATGTCATTACCAATGATGTGAACATCTTGAAAAGTTATTTGATTTTTAGTAGGCATAATAGTAAAAGCACTATAACCGCCTGCATATTTATCACTGTAACTAGAGCCATCTGACTTAGCAGCTATTTTGCCACCTGTAACACCTTTTACACGGGTTGCTACAATCTCGTTTACATTAACGGTTGCACCATTGCCGTAAATATCGTTTGTAACTTCCATTTTAAGCACATCGCTTTCTGCCTTACCTTCAAGTTTAGGAGCTTTTAGGTTAGCATTTTGGATAACTACTTTTTTACCCATATTTACATTTGCAGCAAGTTCCTCAAAAGTGTAAACATTTACTGCACCATCAACAATAGTTACATCTTTTGTAACTGTTTTGCCGTCTTGTTTGAAAGTCAATTTACTTCCGCTAAGACTAAAATCGCTACCGTCAGGAAAAATTTTGCTGTAGTCTTGAGTGTTATTTTCACTGCCGATATAATATTTGTTGCCCATTTCAACTTGCAACGGGATACTACTTAAATCTTGCGTAGCACTTGGTCCGAAAAACATAACCATAAGCCATATAAACAAGCTCAATACAATTACACCAATAACGCTTGCGGCAGTAATTATAATTATCTTTTTCTTTTTAGGCATAGGCTGTTTATCCCCTTTTGCCTTTTTTGGTTTTAAACCGAATATACTTTTCTTTTCGGTTTCTGCCACATTGCTTTCGGTTACCCCAATATCCATAGTTTTTTTTGCAGAATTTTCTGCTACATCAGCTGTTGCTTTTTCGGTTGTGGCATTTGCCACAACCTCCAAAGTTTCAGTATCTGTTATTTCTTCACTAGGTGTTATTTGTTTATTCTCGTCCATTACTCTCTCCTATTAGGCTTTTTTGATAACAATTTCAAATATATCGGTTAAAGTGAACTTTGCACCTGAGTATCCTAACTTGCTGTCATCAACTATTGTAATAGTAAAAGTAGGATTTTGTGCATCTTCGCTTACAGCAATAGTTATTTTGCCAGCATTTGTTGCATTTTTATTCCATGCTTCAACTAAAGGTTTAACTGCTTCCAATGTGTAATCCAAACCAATATCTTCACGAGTTACTGTAATCACATCGCCTGTATTTCCGGTTTTATTAACAGTTTTTTTGCTAAATTTAACGGTTACTACGACGATTTCTCCGTTTGTTCCAACCAAATTGATTGTATAGCCGGTATACCCGTTAGTATTTAACGCATTGATAATTAAAGCAGGATTTTCTTCATCATCATTGAATTTCAAAGTTGCCTTACTTGCATATTCAGCATTGAATTTTTCAATAGCTGACAAAATATCTTCTTTATTAAAGTTGATATCTGTAAATGTACTCTTTAAGTTTATTGTAATATCTGTAGCTAATTTTTGGCTACTTAAAGATTTAGTAGCTTCACTGATAGTGAAATTAACCTTAACATAACCATTAGCAGTATTCACAGCAATAGAATATGTGCCTTTTTTAGCAAAGCTGATTAATAAGCTTAGAGCATCTTCACTACTGCCTAATTTTGCTGTAATATTAGGATTAAGTTGTACGCTATTTACAATTTCTTCTATAGCAGCTTTGCTCAAAGCATATTCGCCAAATTGAGTATACTCTTTTGTTACGCCGGCATAGATTTTGTCAGTAACATTATACTCATTTTCCACTACAACAAATGTATATTTGATTTGAGCAAAGTTTTTACCTTTTAGTGTCAATACGTAAGTACCTGTTTGTGTGAATGTAATTGTGCAACCATCCCATTTAGGCGAGCCCAAAACTGTTCTTGAATCGGCTGTCCATTCCAAATTATTTTCTTCTGCAAATGCTTTAACAGCTGCATTTGTTTCGTACTCGTCAAGTGACATATTTGCACCTGTTACGTTATTTGTTACCGAAGTAGAAATTTTGTAAGTAACGCTATCGCCTGTTTTAACAATAGGAATAGTTTGCTCATCGTATCCGAATTCGCCATTCATATTTACGGTAATATCCTTAGAGTATCCAAAAGCATTGAAATTCAAAGTGAACGTATCCCAAGCCGTAACTATATTGCTTGAATTTACAAAATTAGTAGCATTGTCGGCTTTTACTTCTGTCTCAACAATTTCACCGTTTTTAAATTTAATAGTCAAATGATGTGTAGCACTCAAAGCATCGCCGTTTGAATAAATTTTATTTTCGTCAAAAACTTGTTCTGATGTAATACCCTCTACCTTTGTTTGGTCCCAAGTCACACTTTCAACTTCACTGATTGTAATTACAGTATCGATTACAACTTCAGGTACCGTAACATCTTTCAAAATACCCAAAGCAGCTACCAAACCGCTTAAACCCTTTAAGCTAAATAGCAAGTTATTAAAGCTTGAGCCGATACCCGCACTCTTATTGCTTCCAGCACATAATACTAGTTTAACATTTTGTGGGCTGTAAACATTATCTTTCAATCCAACGATTTCGATAATGTTCATTCTTGAAGTAATTTCGTTACCCTCGATATCGTTAAACATAATATTAACAGTACCGCCCTTATTTTTTGTATCCCTATCAACCAATAAAGATACTTGACCGTAGGAAATAGTATTATATGTACCATCCTCGCTATATAAAGTAGTGTTCAATTTATCGGTATTACCTTGATAAATTTTAGCATTTCCTGCTGCATCTTTTTCCCATTCTACTTCGCCTGTAATAACTTTATGGTTTGCATTAGCCTCTGCACCAAAGTCTTTCTTTGTGCTCTCGTTATACATAGAGTATTTTTCCAAAACATTAAACTCGATAGGTTTGTTGTAAGCATACTGAGCTTTAATGCACAATTTATCTGCAGGGAACAAACAGTTAATTACTTTTTCCAATGTATAGAAAGTATCTATATCTATAGCATTAATGCTACCAATCAAATCGATTAGAGATGCAGGAGTAATTAGAAATTCTTGATTTTCCTGTACGGAAATCAAACCATCTACAAGGATATTAATTCCTTTTAGTGCAAGTAGATAAAAATCTTTTTGAGTACCTGCAGGAGTTTCTCCCTCAGACCCACTGCCGGAATCGCCTGCTGGAGCATTTGCTGTTCTTGCATTTACTAAATCGATATATTGCAAGAAATCAAAGCTGAATTGATATTGATAATCTTTAATGAAAGATGTAGCCATACTTGCCATATTTCCTAACAGTGCATATAACAAGCTGTCAGGTAGTATAGTTTGCAAATCCATTGAAACATATACTCTGCTATTGCCAAAGTCTTCTGGAGAGAAAGCTACTGACAAAATAGAGCCGTTTGATTTTTTGCTATTAAAGTGCGTAATACCGCAGTCATCGCCGCATACGTGGTCGATATTGATATACATTTTGCCCTTGTTTGTCTTAAACATATTGTTTAGCAAAGGCATAACGCTGTTTGCATTTACGCAATCGATAACCGATTGAATAAAGTTTTCAGCGGATAAATCAAGGTTGATAGTATAAGCATAGTTGGAAACAACTGTACCGTCGTTATTTTTCATATCGATAGTACCCTTTATTTCGTGTTTCAAGAAGTAAACGTCAAATACCTTGTCGTTTGCAGGGATAGCTACAGTTGGGATAGTGTCTTTCAAAGTCAAACCGCTAACAGCAACATCATAAGTGTTGTAACCTTTAGTAGCCTTAACTTCCCAGCCTGTCAAAGTACCATCGGTATATTCGTACTTAGGCTCGCCTTTAGCAGGTTTTTTAACTTTGATTTGTGTGTTGCCTGTAGTTTTTGCAATCACATCGATATACAAACCGTCAAGCATACCAAGCAAACCATCAACGACAGGCTCTAGCACAGTTTTAAGGTTAGCATCAACACCACCAATCAAACTAGCTACAGTATCAATCAATGACTCGAAAGTCATAGTAAAGCTATAGTCAACGTCATAAGTTTTGCCGTTTTTGATAGGGTCGATTGTTACACCTTTAGTCTCGTCAACCAACATACCAAGAACAAGCATTACAACTTCCTGAGCTTGGTCGATTGTGCTTGCAGCATTACCGCCGTTAATCAAACCGATAGCAGGCAAAGATAACTCTGTCGACTTATAGTATGTATCATTCAACGCACCAATGTTAACATAAAGAGCATTGCTGTTAATAATTAAGTCAACAAGATTTTTATTGTCTCCCTCTTTGTTTTTATCAATTATTGCCAAACGCAAAACTTCTTCATCACTCTTGTTTTTCAAGCCTGCTTGCAAAATAAATGACAAATTGGTTTTTTGCGAATTTTTTGCATTTTTAATATCAAGTTTTAGGTCAAGACCTAAAGTGTCGCCATTGCCGGCAGTGTTGTTTTTTGCCCAAGCTTTCCAGATTTCCTCATCCACAGCTACAGGAGCAGTGAACGGGTCCGGGTCTTTTGGAGCGCAAGCAACAAGAGCAATAGCTAAAGTACATACAACCATAATTATGGAAAGTACAAAACTAAATTTCTTTTTCATTCTCCACCTCTTAATTTTTTTTGACAACGTTCAAAAAAATTTTTGCCGTAGCTAGCGAGAATTTGCAAAATTTCCCTGCAAGTTATCCACATTGCAAAGAAGGCAAAATTTACCACTTGTAACAAAATTTCGCAAATTCTCGCTAGCTGGGCATTCTGCCCGCTATCGCCTATATAATATCATAAAAACTACCCCCCCCCCGCTTTACATACTTTTTACATTAGTGTAAAAACATTTTTCATTGGCGATTTATATTTATCTTAATCTTTACACTCGTATATCCTGAATTTTATATTCAAAATATTATTTAGCCAAATTTTGTCTTGCACTTTTTGACGATTTTTATCATAAATTTTGGGCAAAGTTATCCACAATTTTAATAAATCCACACTTTCTTTATAAACATAATTTTTAGCCAATTAATTTAATAAATCAAGCAAAACAGGCAATTTTTGGCATAAAATTAAAAGCCCTACCATTTACGTCAAGGCTTTTACTAAAAAATTTTTAAAATTTTATTTTTAATATATATAATATAAATACGTTTTAAATTATCAATTTTATAGCCATAATTTTAGCAAATTTATCGCTAGTATACATTTTAAAGCGAAATTGTAAAAAAAATGCTTTGACTATAAAAAGTCAAAGCAGTGTTTTTGCTATTTTTCGCCTCATGCCAATCATAAAATCTTTACTTTTACTAGGTTAGAAAGGCAGTCCAAAAGCGATTGTTTTAGTTGATTTTTTTCTATTATCAGCTCGGATGCACCCTCTGCAATAATGGTATTGATAAGGTTAAAATCTTCGTTTTCGTGCAGTTTGATATGCTCCACCATAAGTCCATCCGTAACATTAGCAAGCAATATGTCTGGGTACTGTGCCAAAAATAAACTTTTATTGGTGTTCCTGTTGCTAAGCATAAAATTTGTTACATTGTAAATATCCTCGTCCGACTCCCCCAAAGTAAGTATTTGAGCTATGCTTTCAAGCTCTTCCCAATCCTCACGCATATTGTTAAGTTTAAAGTCAAAAGTGCCCTCTACGGAAATATTATCCTCTCCTTTTATAACCGAGATAACGTCGTCAACCTCTCCTTGCAAATCAAAATACAAAAGTGCGGAAATACAGGCAACATTTGCATAAGTAAATTCGATTTTGTCACACGCAGCAATAATGGCAGGATATTTGTGCGACAAAATTATAGCTTTTGCCAAAATAGTCAAAAAGCTCTCAAAAAGTTCGCTATCTACATCCACTGACAAGCTGTTAAAAAGCTCGGACGGCTTGAGCTTAAATTTAATTCCGCAACCTGCAAAATTATCTACTAAATAATCCAAAGCAAGGATATTGTTTTTATTTATTATCACTTTTTTTATCATAACAACCTCGCTTATAGTTTATGCTAACAGGGCGTATATAAATTACTTTTATCACAAAAAATATTCCACTTATTGACATTTTGTAGCAAGTAGTATATAATAAATTGATAAAGCTAATTCAATAATCTTTAAGCAATTTTACATTTTGCTTTTAATGCTATGATTTTAATTGGAGATTTTTTAAATTTTCATTCAAAAATCGGTATTAAATCGAAATTTTTAAACTAAATACATTTTAAGGAGCATGGTATGTTGAACAGTTATAAATTTAAAATCAGCTATTTGAACGAAGACAAATTGTACGCAAGCAGCAACCCAAAAACAGGTCATTACGTTATCGATATTACCGATAAGGATAATAGCGTGGCCTTTTGCTTACGTAACACTGTTAAAATGGAACACCTAAAATTCACTTTGGAGTTTGACTATGATTTTGCGGAAAATGCAAAGTTTTTTGCAAACGGATATCAGTCTTGGTCGTACAGCCGTGAATATGGCAAGTCGGATATGCAAAAAGGCTTGAACTACTTTGCTAAAAATGTGGAGTACTTTACCAAAGGCAGCCGCAGCGGCGACTATAAATTTGCACTTTACAACAACAAAGTAGGGTTTTTCCATAGCTTTTCTTACGGATATATTAGGAACGGCAATACCCTTGACTTGTTTGGCTCCTTGTGCGAAAAAACAGGCTTTACCATAATTTATGCAGATATGGTAAACAACAAAATCATTATTGAAAAAGATTTGGAAGGTTTGACCCTAAAAGCAGGTAAAACTTACGAGGTTATGAATATCTTTTATTGCAAGGACGAGTACGATACTGCTTTTGACAAGTATTTTAGAACGCTTGATATCCCTACCCCACGTATTAAACAAAAGGTAGGCTACACAAGTTGGTACAACTACTACAGCAAAATCAACCAAGATATTATAGACCGCGATTTGGAAAGTCTTTCAAAAGGTCCTGTTAAAATGGACATTTTCCAAGTGGATGACGGATATCAAACAGCTGTGGGCGATTGGCTATCCGTGGATAGTGTTAAGTTCCCTCAAGGCATGGCTAAAGTTGCGGAGTCCATACACAGTAAGGATATGCTTGCAGGCATTTGGCTTGCACCTTTCAATGCTCAGCGTTCGTCAAAAATCGCTCACGAGCATAAAGATTGGCTAATAAATGACGATAAAAATTATCACTATGTGGCAGGTATGAATTGGGGCGGTTATTATACTTTGGACTTTTATAACCCCGAGGTACGCGAGTATATCAAAAAAGTATTTAACACTGTGCTAAATGAGTGGAAATACGATATGGTTAAACTTGACTTTTTATTTTCCGTTGCCATTATCCCTTACGGCAACAGGACAAGAGGTCAAATTATGTGCGAGGCAGTAGACTTTTTGCGTGAGTGCTGCGGGCTTAAGCTTATGCTTGGCTGCGGTGTACCGCTATTCCCTGCTTTTGGTAAGTTCGACTTTTGCCGTATCGGTGCCGACCAAGCTTTAAGCTGGGTTAAAAACAACTACTTTACTACTTATAATAATGAGATTGTTTCTACACCTAACGCAGTTACAAACTCTATTTTCCGTCGTCATTTGGATGGCAGAGCTTTTTGCAATGACCCTGACGTATTTTTGCTAAGGGATACTAACATAAAAACTACTTTCGAACAACGTAAATTGCTTGCAAAGCTAAACAAAATTTTTGGCAACCTTTTGTTTATGAGTGATAATGTAGGCGATTATAACGAGGCTCAAACAGCAGTGTTTAAGGACACTTTGGACGGCGCAAAAAAGAAAGTTATTTCCGCAGAATATACCGCTCAAGATATTATACAAATCAAATATATTGAAAACGAAAAGGAATACAATTTGACATTTAATATCGATACAGGTGCAATTTTAAGTGGCAGCATAGACTAAGTATAAATTTGCAAAAACCACTCAAAAATCGAGACTAAACAAAAATATTGACTAAAAAAAATAAAAAAGTTGTGTGTTACCGATATTTTAATTCAAAATCTTGTAATACATATATAATGTAATCAATAATATGTTTGGAGTGAATATATATGATTACATTAGCACAAATTCGTGAAAGATTAATACAAGAAATTAAAGTAAGTGGTATGACATACACTGATATAGCAAATAAGCTAAACATTTCTCGGTCATCTATTTCGCACTTTGTTAGAGGAGATATTTTACCTGCATTAGATACTTTGGCAAATCTATGTCAAATTTTAAATTTAAAAACTGACTATATCCTTTGCCAAAACATTGAAGATAAAAAAAACTAAATAATTTTTTTACTTTAATTATATTAAATCAAACAAAAAATACTTGCTATTTAAAGCAAGTATTTTTTTATGTCGTTTTCTATTTTTCAGCAACAAGTATATTTCGTATTTCGGTAAGTTCGTCAAGTATTTTATCCAAACATTGCTCGGTATTCAGTTTGTCATTATTAACTGCTCTTTTAGTAAAATTAGTACAAACATTATTTTTAAATATGTGTTCGTGTTTTTTATAACACCAACCAAATTTGCTCAAAACATACCTATCTACCTCTTTTGTATAATAAGCTGCAAAATGTTCGCATTTTGAACAATTTGTATTTTTACATTCTTCCATAAAAATTTTTTCCATCTTATTTATCCTTTTGAAATCTTCCCACTAAAATATTAAACAACGCCGTGAGACACCGATTGTAAGATTACTTATATTTATTCTCAAAACAATCGCAACTATTTTCTAAATACATTTTTTTATCATACCGAAAACACACACCATAAAATGTTTTTTCATATCTCCTACCGGTCTTAAAATAAATGCGATTAAAATATTGGCAATTTATACACATTTTCAGCAATGCACAATTATTACGTAATATTTTTTTTATTTTATTCATTCTTATTCCTTTTAACACAAAGCAATAGCTTACAAATAAACTATAGTAAAATATCTTGAGTTTTATAAAGAAATTTTAAATTTTTGATACTTATATTATATTTATAAAAAACTAAAGCGTGATTGATAGTCACGTATTAATTATTTTGTGATTATTAGTCATAAAATATTAGTAAATAAACACACTTTTAGAAAGGTATATTTATGATAACAATAGCAGAAATACAAAATAGAATTATAAAATCGATAAAAGAAAGTGGAATGACCTACACAGAAATTGCAAACAAATTAAACATATCTCGGTCATCTATTTCGCACTTTGTTAGGGGCGATATTTTGCCTGCATTAGATACTCTTGCTAATTTATGCAATTTACTTGATATTGATGCAAATTACGTACTTTGTTTAGATACTACATTTAACAATTTTATGTAAAATTAAAATTTCAATAACTTTCTATAAGCTCATTATACTTGACTAATAGTCAAAAGTCAAGCATTTCGTGATTATTAATCATAAACTATTAATGTTATAACTTTAGGAGTAAATATGATAAGGCTATCTCAAATACGTTTAAGATTGATTAAATCAATCAAAGAAAGCGGTTTATCACAAACCGAAATAGCTAACAAATTAAATATTTCTGTTTCTTCAATATCCCATATGTTAAAAGGCGATATAATGCCTGCATTAGATACTTTAGCAAATATATGTCAAATTTTAGACTTGGACACCGATTATATCTTATGTCAAGATATTAAAGATTAAAAATTAAAAATTAAAAGAGGGGAAAGGAGTACCTTCCTCCTCCTCTTATC
>OFFL01001521.1_pt1 | contig 16204 bp, 9 predicted proteins | sample 1521391 | NCBI WGS metagenome assembly OFFL01 (sample SAMEA3504082, study PRJEB24116) | mouse gut metagenome | biome: mouse gut; feature: mouse-associated habitat; material: faeces | place: Denmark | collected 2011
AGGGCAGACTGGCTTGTGGGCCTGAACGGAACAAGGCTGTTTACGGTTCTGTACGGCGGCAAGGTGTTAAAGGTCGGCAGGGTGCAGACGCCAACGCTTGCGATGCTGGTGGAGCGTGAGGAAAAGATCAGGAATTTCAAGAAAGAGCAGTATTACATGGCACATATCCTTATGGACGGTATGGATGCGGCAACAGAAAGGATTGATGACAAGCCACAGGCAGAAAGTATTGCTGCAGCGTGTGAAAAAGGAGCCGCCACGGTTTCTTCTGTCACAAAGGAAAAGAAAACCATACAGCCGCCGAAACTCTATGACCTTACCACACTCCAGCGTGATGCAAACCGTTTATTCGGCTTTACTGCAAAGCAGACCTTAGAGTACACGCAGAGCCTTTATGAGAAAAAGCTGGTCACATATCCCCGGACGGACAGCCAGTATTTATCGGACGATATGGAGGATACGGCAAGGGCTGTGATCAGGGCAATCTATAAAGCAGTTCTTTTTGAGGAACCGTCCGGGGCGGAGCCGGATGTGAAAAGGGTAATGGACAGCAAAAAAGTGACAGACCACCATGCGGTCATTCCCACAATGGAGATTGCGGTCACTGACCTTTCCTCTGTGCCGGAGGGGGAAATGAAGATACTTTCCCTTGCCGCAAACCGCCTGCTCTGTGCCACAGGGGAAAAGCATGAGTACGAAACGGTCAAGGCAGAGTTTCTCTGCAACGGCACTAATTTTACGGTTTCCGGAAAGTCTGTGACAAAGAACGGGTGGAAAGATTTTGAAGCGGCTTTCAGGCGTTCTTACAAAACATCAGAAGATAAGGAAAAAGAGGATAAGAAGCTGCCGGAGATTTCGGAGGGAATGGCTTTTGAAGGAGTGCAGACAAAGGTAACAGAGCATTTTACCCAGCCGCCGAAACACTTTACGGAAGATTCCCTGCTGTCAGCAATGGAACGTGCCGGAGCGGAGGATATGGGCGATGAAGTGGAGCGCAAGGGGCTTGGCACACCTGCTACAAGGGCAGACGTGATTGAGAGGTTGGTCAAGGACGGTTTTGTGAAGCGGGAGAAAAAGCAGATGCTCCCCACGGAGGACGGGGTGAAGCTCATCACAGTGCTTCCGGATGTGGTAAAGTCACCCAAACTTACCGCCGATTGGGAAAATGCCCTTACCCTTGTGTCAAAGGGCGAGTATTCCATGCAGGAATTTATGGGCGGCATAGAGGATATGGTAAAAGAACTTGTGCAGACCTACCACAGCGTCAGCGATGAACAGAAATCCATGTTCGGGGGCGGCGCACAGGAATCTCTTGGGAAATGCCCGAAATGCGGCGGCGATGTGGTGAAAGGGAAATTCGGAGCTTACTGTAAGAACAAGTGCGGCATGAACGTGTCACGGGCAATGGGGGCGGCGCTCACCGACAGCCAGGTAAAAAGTATGCTGGAGGGGAAAAAGACCCTCGTAAAAGGCTTGAAAGGGAAAAAGGGCAGCTATGATGCGTACCTTATCCCGGAGGGGATTGAAGATTATTCCTATACCAAAGACGGGAAAGAGGTCAAAGGCACACAGTATAAGGTCAGGCTGGAATTTCCCAAAAAGAAAAAATAACAGGGAGGTGATCTGTTTGTATGCAGAAGAAGCATCTTCCGTAATACAGAGCGGGCAGGTATGGGAGAAAGGAGGGAACCATTTGTATGGAACGGACTGCATGGACATACTGCCCAAACTGCCCGATGAAAGCATTGACCTGATTATTGCTGACCCGCCATATTACAGAATGAAAGGCGGCTTTGACTTTGTATTCCGTTCAGAAAAAGAATATCTGGAATGGTGTTCCTTATGGGTGGCTGAGTGCTGCCGGGTATTGAAGCCGACAGGGGCGTTTTACTGTTGGGGGAGCTGCCTGATGATAGATAAACTTTCCGTCCTTGTCTTGGAACGGTTTGACTGGACAAAAAGAAACCTGATTGTGTGGAATTATAAAACAGGGCGTCCGGCAAAAACAGCATACCGCAATGAAACGGAACTGCTATGGTTTTACAGTAAGGAGCTGCACACGCTCAATCTTGATGAAATCAGGATTGCTTACAGCAAGGGAGGTGAGAAGGACAAAAGAAAAAAACCGAAAGGGAAGTCCTGCGGGAACGTGTGGGAATTTTCACGCATTATGCCCAATTATAAAGAGTGGACAGGTCATCCCACACAAAAGCCGGAAAAGTTGGCAGAGAGAATCCTGCTTGCAAGCAGTAAACCGGGCGATTTAGTGCTGATACCTTTTGCCGGAAGCGGAACGGAGATAGAAGCCTGCATCAGAACCGGGCGGAACTGGCTGGCGGCAGAGAAAGAAGAACAATACATACAGGAATTTATATTACCGAGGATACAGTCGGTTGTGTAAAACACTCATACAAGGCGCAGGGGCATAACAGTTCTCTGCGCTTTTATGTAGAAATGGAAAAAGAAATAGGAGGAAAATAAAATGAGTGAAGCTATGGAAAATGCAACAATGAACACACCTGCGGAAAAGGCAGAGGAAACCAAAGCGGAGAAATTTATCCGTCTTGGGGAGTACCGTATCAATAAGGCGATTGACGCTATTGGGAGGATAGAAAACCTTGCCAACCGATCAGCCTATGACTATACACCGGAGCAGGTGGAAGCCATGTTTTCAGTTCTGGAGTCCAAAGTGGCAGAAGTAATAGAAAAGTTTACAGCAACAAAAGCGAAAGAAAACACAGCTTTTTCTTTCGGGAGCAAGGCAGAATAGGAGGGATTGATAATGGGAACAGGAGTTTTAAGCACAGGCGATAAGATTTTAAATATGATGAAAGACATGGATATGAGCATACCGGGCCTGGTGGCGCTTTCCGGCGTCCATGAGAATACGCTGTTAGACATCATGGCGGATATCCGGGAGCCGGATATAAGCACACTCTGTCGGATTGCGGATGCGCTCGGTGTCTGTGTGCGGGAGCTGTGTCCGGATGAAGAACAGTATTCGCTCCCGGTGGATAAGAATACCCTTGCAAAGCTCATTGTGGTCAGTGAGATAAATGGTGTGGAACTGGATGCGCTGGTGGCTTCCATTCTGGAAAAAGGCATTGAGGAAAACGGGTTTTACGATTAAGGAGGGTGAGAATGGCTGGAGAATATCTCGTTTCAAAGAAATACCATGAAATCTCCGTGCTTGCCGGGGAAACCGCAAAGCAGGTGGCAAAGAACGGGAAAGAATGGACAAAGTACCTGGACACAGCCGCAAGGCTGTATAAATACCCGTTTGAGGATCAGATGCTCATCTATGCGCAAAGGCCGGATGCCAAAGCCTGCGCCACTATGGAAATATGGAATGAAAAAATGTTCTGCTGGGTAAACCGTGGGGCAAAGGGGATTGCGCTTTTTGACCGGGAGAGCGAACGCCCAAGGCTGAGATATGTCTTTGACGTGTCGGACGTGCATAAGGCAAGGTGGATAGGGAAAGACCCGTATTTGTGGGAAATGCGGGAGGAGCATAAAGAGGCTGTGGCTGCGCAGCTTGAAAAGACATACGGCGCAACCGACAGCGGCAGTTCTTTTGAGAGCAGGCTCATGGAGATTGCCAGGAGGATTGCGGATGATTATTACACGGAGCTTCTGCCGGATATGCTCTATTCAAAGGAGGGCAGCTTTTTAGAGGAACTTGACGAGCTGAATGTGGGGCTGCGGCTCCGGGAAACACTTTCCGCAAGCATCGCATATACCCTGTTATCCCGGTGCGGCGCTGATATGGACTTTTGGAAAGATGAGCTGAATTTTGACTATATCAGCGAGTTTAACACGTCAATGGCATTATCCGTGATCGGCAATGCCGCCACGGATATGTGCAGGCCGCTGCTTATGGAGATCGGGAGGACGGTGGCGGCTTATGACCGCCAGATGGCAAGGCAGAGGGCCTCAGAGAAGGCAAAAGGAAGGCCGGATAAGGCACAGACGGAACAATCTGAAAAGAATCCTGAAAAAGTGCTTGCAAATGCGGAGGAACCACGCTATAATGCTTTAAAGCGTGAAAGCGAAAACGAACCACAAACCGAAACAACTGCCAATCAAAAAGAAACGGAGGGCATAGCGCATGGAACTGACATACGAGAAGAACGGGGATTATCTGATACCCAACCTGATACCGGACAGCGAGCCGGAGGAGCCGCTGACCAAGTACGGCCTGATGCGGAAGAATTACCTGAAGGAACACCGGAGGGGGATATACAGCGGGCTTCTGATGGAAGGCAGGCTGAAAGCGCACTGTCTGGAGATACAGAGGCAGGCAGAGGAGCGGATGGACTTCCTGACGGAGCAGATGGCAAAAGCCGAGGGAGTGGACGAAGCGCTGAAAGCGTCCGATCAGATGAAATGGGTCGGGAAAATCCAAAAGTTTTGATTTGGCCTAAAATCCCAACTTTTGAGAAATCCAAACTTTCTTCTGCAAATCCTTTATTCAAGGTGTTTTCTGATAGAAAAGTTTTGATTTTGTTTTAACTTTCTCATGTCAAAAATGGAAACAAATTAGTTGGAACAGAGCTAAATAACAGTGTTTTTCTCATTTTGTCATAATTGGAGCATTGCATTTGTTGAAACGAAATCCAAACTTTTTTCTACAAAAAGCCCCTATTATCAAGCCATTTTCAGAAAAGTTTGGATTTTATATAAGTTTGGATTTTGGCGAAAATGAACAGCATCAGGAACTCAGCGGAGGAGATCGTGCTGACGGAGCTGGTGTACAGCCTTTAAGCAGTGAAGAACAGCAGAATAAGGAAGCAGAGGAGCCGGATAATGGAGAGGATTCATTGTCCGGCTCTTTTTTGGATAATCCGGACTTTGCGGAAAAAGCAATGGAGGTTCAGAAAGGGATTTTATGCTCTGACAGCTTTCTTATCCATAAAAGGCCGGAGATTGCGGGTTATTTCGCATTGGAGCAGGACACAAAACTGCAAACGGAATATTTCAAGAACTGTTTCCATTTTAACATCTATTACGGGTATGAAGCGGCGGGCATTCCGGTAGGTTTCTATGCCAATGAAGAAGGGATTCACTTCAACATGAGCGGGAAACCGGGAGTGGAAAATGAAGCCCTCATATCATGGGAAGATGCCCGTTTCCTTGTCAATTCCTATATGGAGGATGATGTATACCTGCTTCCGGGGGAAAAGGCGGAGCGGATCGACACAAACGGGATGTACCAGCAGCTTGACCTGTTTTCCATGTTTTCGGAGCAGGTAGGCAGTATCGCCATGAAAGAGGCGGAGGACGGCATTATCCCGGCAGAAAAGGCAGGCCCGGAACCGAAAAAAGAAGCGCTGCCAAAAGAGCAGCTTGAAACAATCCTGCAAAGCGGCGGCGGCAGGGATAACAGCCGCAAACGTATTTATGCCAAGTACCAGCAGGGAAAGACACCGGAGGAAATGGCGGAGTTTCTGAAAAAGGAATATGGAACTACCGGGAAAGGTTTTGAGTTTGACGGGAAACAGGTAGCTGTATGGTTCAATGAGCAGGGAATGACAGCCGGATATGGCACATCTGCATTGGAAAATCCCCGGTTTACCATGAGCTGGCAGGAGATAGAAATGGTGATCCGCTCTCAGGTGGAAAATGGCATTTATATGGGCGCAAACGAAGCCTATCTTGTGGATGAGGTGGAGCGTGACCGGATTGCTACCTATGCAGCATATTTTTTCTATGACGGTATAGGGGAACTGCCACAGGAACTATTTGAAAAAGTTGGGAACCGTTCGGATGCCCATGCAAAAATGGTGGAGCTTCTATCTTCACCAGAGGGGATTGACCTTGTTGTTTCCTGTATGGATAAAGTCCTGCACCAGCTTGAAACGGGGGAGAAGAAACTGCGTTACCGTTCTGTTATGCCGAAAGAGGAACTGCGGGCAGAGCTTGACAACCTGCTTTTAGAAAAGAAAACTTTCCCCGTATCTGACCATGTGGAAATAAAAAAAGAGGACTTCATCACCCAGGACGAGATAGACCACAGGATCGGAAGGGGAAGCGGATTTGAGCATGGCTCTTTCCGTATCTATGATTATTTCATGGAGGGGCATGACAGCAAGGAAGCGGCGGCTTTTCTGAAAAAGGAATATGGAATAGGCGGCAGCACCCATGCGCTTGCGGGAACTGACCACAGTTACGAGAACCATGACGCAAAAGGAATCAGTCTGGAAAAAGGCAGCATCATGGAACCATACACAAAAATCCTTTTGTCCTGGAAAGTGGTGGAGAAACGTATCCGCAAGCTCATTGAGGAAGATAAGTATTTATCCCCGAAAGGCAAAGAAGCCTATGCGGAGTATAAGGAGGAACAGGCGCAGAAAGAGCTTGAAAAGGCGCTGGCAAAGATCGAGCGTGACACAAAGGTTTCCTGCAAGGATGCCATTGACCGGGCTATCGCTGAGAATTTTGACGGATACCGCCTGCCCAAAGGAACGGCGGAAGGCGTGATAAAGGAATACGGCATCGAACGTGTCAGCTATGTGCTTGCCAATACCATTATGCACCGCAGGCAGGAGGAAAGGATTTCCCCGGAAAATAAGGAATGGGCAATGTCTATTGAACCTTATGCCATGTATGAGAGCCGGGATATTGTTGCCGCTTCCCACCCTGCCGTGCTGAATGGCTTTATCAACCAGACAAGAAGATATATCGGGCGTGAGAAAGAGCTTGCAGCCCAGGCAAAAGCAGAGGGGGCGCAGGAGCCGGAGCAGAATGATATTGCCGATGTTTATGAAGGGGAATTAGACTGGCATATCGTACATGACATGGACGATGATAACGGACAGCCCACGGAATGGAGCGCAAAGCTGCCTGACGGGGAATTTCTCTGGATTGATAAGGAAACGGAAGGGTATGCCCTTTATGACACTTACAATACAGACGCAAGCCCGGTTTCCGTGTCGGAAACACTGGACGGGGCAAAGGAAAGCGGAGAAGAGTATTCCTTAGAGCTTACCGGTGTGGTGGATGTGGAGAGGATTACGGTTGCCCTGGAATCGTCAGAGGATTTTTCAGAACCGGCGATAGGTTTTTATACCCACCAGTATGCCGATGGCAGGGAAGGTGTGCGTTACCGCCTTGTGACAATGGCAGAGGACGGGCTTCTTGTACCCTACCCGAAACATAACCGTTTCTTTATCAATCGTGAGCTGGCGCAGGAGTATATAGATAACCATGCAGATCTGATTGATGTGATTGGATATGATGAGATGGTATATGGCTCCATGCACAGGCAGAGCGAACACAAAAGGGAGCAGGCACAGGAAGAAACTTCTGGACATCATGTCCAGAAGTCCGAAGATACGATTTCCATTGACGGACAGGAGTGCGTAAAGACAGATGAATGGAAGTCAGGCGATAATAAATATGTGCTTGGCAATTCCGTGGAGGACAGCGATTTCTTCTATGCAGAGGTAAACGGGGATACACATTTTGAGTATGACCATAAACCGGACAGGGAGGAGGTGGAAGATGATTTCATAGACCTTGAAGCCATGCGGGATATTGACCGCCACGAAGCGGAGGTATTCTCACGTTTTGAGGGCAGTGATGATTTTCCTGACATTGACGCAGACGCAGACGAAAAGCCCCTGGCCGCAGACGATATAAAGAATCTGGTCTTGATTAACAGGGAATATTTTGCAACTTCCCGTACTACGGTCTATGACTTTGAATGTGACATTCGTGGGGAGCATGATTCCCTGCAATATACCTTGGAGTACCATGATGACGGGGAAGGCTTTACCATTCATACGGAAAAGGATGATATATGGGAGCGTATGCCGGAGCCGGAACTGGAACGTCTGGAAGGGATTCTCAGCCGGGAAGCAGTGTACTTTAAATACCGTGAAAAGATAGCAGGAATGGAAAGCCTTGAGGATTTGAAGGAGCTTGAGTATGAGATCATGGAAGATGAATCTCCTGAATTTCCTGCTGTTTCTGGGAGGGTATGGAAAGATTTTTCACAAAAAGAGCGTGAACTGTCAGCCCCGGAGCAGGAAACTTCTGGACATGATGTCCAAAAGCGGAAGTACCGGATTGGGGTTAGGGTATATCTGGACAATAAGCCCTATGAGATTACCCAAACCAATGACTGGAATGTAGAGATTATGGATCGCTCCCTGTACAATCCCCCTCGCCGCTTGGAAAGCTGGGAAAACTTTGAGAAGCTGCTGCGGCAGGATGAACGGAACGCACACCTGTTTACGCCGGAAGAAAAAGAGCCTGACCAGACGGGCTACACAACGGAAACGGTGGAGGTCTATCCAGGCGAAAAAAACAACCTGCCCTATGATGTGGTTGTTGAAAAGCTGCACTTTGGGGAGCCGGAGAAAGCCGAACCGGAAAAGCCGGATTACAAGGCCGGCGATACGGTGACTATTGAGGGAACGGAGTTTATCATTGAAAATATCTCCGATTGGGAAGTACAGCTCCGAGACCCGAAACTGCTTTATCCGATTTTCCGGGCAGAAAGCAGGGAGAACTTTGAGCGTCTGTTGGCAGAGGAAACAGAGAATACCCTGCCGGAACCGGAGGGGAAAAGCCCCGCAAAGCAGGCAGAACCGAAGATTGACAAGTCAAAGGCCGTTAATTTCCATATCACAGACGATGCCCTTGGCATTGGCGGCGCAAAAGAGAAATTCAGGCGGAATGTGGAAGCAATCCGCACCCTGGAGGAGATTGAAAGTGAGAACCGCATTGCCACACCAGAAGAACAAAAGATTTTATCACAGTATGTCGGCTGGGGCGGCCTGGCCGATGCCTTTGACGAAAGTAAAAGCGCATGGGCGGGGGAGTATCAGGAATTAAAAAGCCTGTTATCGGAAACAGAGTACGCTTCCGCAAGGGAGAGTACCTTAAATGCCCACTACACAAGCCCGGTCATTATCCGAAGCATCTATGAAGCCTTAGAGAAGATGGGTTTTGAGAAAGGGAATGTACTGGAGCCTGCAATGGGCATCGGGAATTTCTTTGGTATGCTGCCGGGAAAGATGCAGGAGAGCAGGCTGTACGGTGTGGAACTGGACGGGATCACCGGGCGGATTGCAAAACAGCTCTACCCGAAAGCAGATATCAAAATCTCCGGTTTTGAAAAGACAGACTACCCGAATGATTTCTTTGACGTGGCGGTGGGCAATGTGCCTTTCGGACAGTATAAGGTGGCAGACAGGCAGTATGACAGGAACAACTTCCTGATACACGATTACTTTTTTGCAAAGACCCTGGATAAAGTGCGTCCGGGCGGCGTGGTTGCCTTTGTGACAAGCAAGGGTACAATGGATAAGAAAAGCCCCGAAGTGCGGAAGTACCTTGCGCAGAGGGCGGAACTTTTAGGGGCGGTCAGACTGCCCAATACCGCTTTCAAGGAAAACACAGGGACGGAAGTCACTTCTGATATCCTGTTCTTAAAAAAGCGTGACCGGGTTATGGACTTGGAGCCGGATTGGGTGCATCTTTCGGAAGATGAAAACGGTATTGCCATGAACAGCTATTTTGCCGAACACCCAGAGATGATCGTAGGAAACATGGAGATGGTTTCCGGCCCCTATGGTATGGAAAGCACCTGCCAGCCCGACACCACAAGACCCTTTGCGGAGCAGTTGAAAGAAGCGGTAAGCCGCATTGACGGGGAGTTTGAGGAAGCGGCGCTCGATGAGCTTGACGATGAATTTTCAAGTCAGGCGATTCCGGCAGACCCGTATGTGAAGAATTACAGCTATACTCTTGTGGATGATAAGGTTTATTACCGTGAAAATTCCATTATGAAGCCTGTTGAGATGAAAGATTCCATGCTGGAGCGCATTAAGGGCATGGTGGGCATAAGGGACTGTACGCAGGAGCTGATCAATGTGCAGCTTCAGGAGTACCCGGATTCTGTCATTCAGGAGAAGCAGGCGGAATTAAACAGGCTGTATGATGATTTCTCCAAAAAATACGGCCTTATCAACTCACAGACCAACAAGAGGGCGTTTAACCAGGACAGCAGCTACTGCCTGTTATGCTCCCTTGAAAAGACAGACGAGGAAGGGAAATTTAAAGGCAAGGCGGATATGTTCACAAAGCGCACAATCAAGAAAGCGGAGGTTGTCACAAGTGTTGACACGGCAACCGAAGCCCTTGCGGTGTCGCTGTCAGAAAAGGCGAGGGTTGACCTTGGCTATATGGCGGAGCTGTCCGGGAAAAGCATTGACACGATAAAGGAGGAACTGGCCGGGATCATCTTCCAGAATCCCGTGACGGACAAGTGGGAAACGGCGGACGAGTACCTAAGCGGCAATGTCCGTGACAAGCTGGAAACAGCGAAAGCCTATGCGGAGAACCACCCGGAATATACCGTAAACGTGCAGGCACTCACACAGGTACAGCCAAAAGAGCTTGACGCAAGCGAGATCGAGGTGCGTATCGGCGCAACATGGATAAAGCCGGAGTATCTGGAGGACTTCATGCGTGACACCTTTGAAACGCCGCAGCATCTGTTTGATAAAAATGTCATGGGCATACAGTTTTCAGGCGTGACAGGGCAGTGGAACGTCAAAGGTAAAAATGCGGACTACGGAAATGCCCTTGTGAACATGACTTACGGAACAAGCCGCAGGAACGCTTACCAGATTTTGGAGGATTCGCTGAACCTGAAAGACAGCCGGGTATATGACACGGTCATGGAGGACGGGAAGGAGAAGCGGGTATTAAACAAGAAGGAAACCACCCTTGCGGCGCAGAAGCAGGACACCATAAGGGAAGCCTTTAAGGACTGGGTATTCCGTGACCCGGACAGGCGGCAGGACTTGGTGGCGAAATACAATAAGCTGTTCAATTCCACAAGGCCGAGGGAATATGACGGGGCGCACTTAAAATTCCCCGGCATGACACCGGACATTGAGCTGAAGCCCCACCAGAAAAGCGCAGTCGCACACGTTTTATACGGGGATAATACCCTGCTGGCGCACTGTGTCGGCGCTGGCAAAACCTTTGAAATGACAGCGGCGGCGATGGAGAGCAAGCGGCTGGGCTTATGCCAGAAAAGCCTGTTTGTAGTGCCGAACCATTTGACGGAGCAGTGGGCGAGTGATTTTCTCCGGCTATATCCCGGCGCAAATATCTTTGCGGCAACAAAGAAAGATTTTGAGCCTGCCAACCGGAAGAAATTCTGTTCCAGGATAGCGACAGGCGATTATGATGCGGTGATTATCGGGCATTCCCAATTCGAGAAAATCCCCCTTTCCATAGAACGGCAGGAAGCCATGATTGAACGGCAGATCAGCGAGATTGAGCTTGCCATAGAGCAGGCAAAAGCCGACAATGGGGAGCGCTATACCATTAAGCAGATGGAAAAAACAAGGAAATCACTTTCAGCGAGGCTTGAAAAGCTGAACGACGCATCAAGGAAAGACAATGTAGTGACCTTTGAGCAGCTTGGCGTTGACAGGCTTTTTGTGGATGAGAGCCATTTTTACAAAAACCTTTTCTTATACACAAAAATGCGGAACGTGGCGGGCATCGCACAGACCGAGGCGCAGAAGTCCTCGGATATGTTTGCGAAGTGCCAGTACCTTGATGAACTGACAGGCGGCAAGGGCGTGACTTTTGCCACGGGCACACCGATTTCCAACAGCATGACGGAGCTTTACACCAATATGCGTTATCTCCAGTACGGCACGTTACAGAAACTTGGGTTAGGGCATTTTGACAGTTGGGCATCTTCCTTTGGCGAAACGCAGACAGCGATAGAATTAGCGCCGGAGGGATATACTTTTTCCAGACGGTAAAACTAACTTCTCTAAACTGAAAATCTACATACAGAAACGGAGGTGTAAAAAATGTCAAAAAAGGCAGGAAAAGCGAGGATTACAGCCCTTTACGAGCGCCTTTCAAGAGATGATGACCTGGTTGGGGAGTCAAATTCAATCACCAATCAAAAGAAATATCTGGAGGATTACGCCCGTAAAAATGGCTTCACCGCCATTCGCCATTTTACGGATGACGGTTATTCTGGAGTTAATTTCAACCGTCCTGGCTTCATGGAAATGATAGCCGAAGCGGAGGCCGGGAACATCGGCACGATTATCGTAAAAGACATGAGCAGGTTTGGAAGAAATTACCTGCAAGTAGGATTTTATACGGAAATCCTGCTCCCTCAGAAAGATGTGCGCTTTATTGCCATAAACAACGGCATTGACAGTAATAGCACCTCTGAGAACGATTTTGCCCCGTTTTTGAATATAATGAACGAATATTATGCCAAAGACACGAGTAATAAGATTCGGGCGGTATTCGATTCACGCATGAAAGACGGGAAGCGTTGTTCGGGCAGTATTCCCTATGGCTATAACCGGGTGGAGGGCGATAAGCAGACGCTTGTCGTTGACCCGGTCGCCGCCGAGGTGGTGCGGCATATCTTCCAGCTTGCCAACGAGGGCAAAAGCTCACGGACAATCGCCGCCATACTGACCGAGGAAAAGGTCTTAATCCCTGCCGCCCACGCAAAGGAAAACCATCCAGAACAGTACCATGGGCAGAAATACACGGACAAATATCTCTGGTCGCTGTCAGCGGTTCAGAAGATTTTGAAGCGGCAGGAATACCTTGGACACACCGTCCTGCACAGGTCTGTTGTCACGAACTTCAAGCTGCACAAGCGCAGGGAAACCGATGAAGCGGAACAGTATGTGTTTCCCAATACGCATGAGGCCATCATTTCGCAAGAGCTGTGGGACAGCGTTCACCGCAGAATAAAGCGGGTAGAGCGGGCCTCCCCCTGGGGCAGTCAATATAACCGTCTGAGCGGCTACCTTTATTGCGCCGATTGCGGCAGACGTATGACCTTGCAGACCCATCACAGTAAGAAAGACGGCTCCATTCAGCACTCTTTCCGCTGCGGCGGGTACGCCAGCCAGATCAACACCTGTACGGCCCACTCCATCAGCGCCAACAATGTGGAAGCCCTGCTCCTGTCTGCGGTCAAACGGCTTTCACGGTTTGTCCTGCAAGACGAGGAAGCGTTTGCGGCGGAACTTCAATCCCTGTGGGCCGACAAGCAGGAAGCGAAGCCCCAGCAAAGCAAGCAGGAATTGAAGCGATTGCAGACCCGATATGACGAGCTTTCCAGACTTGTGCGGGGGTTGTATGAAAATCTCATGTCCGGCCTGCTCCCCGAAAGGCAGTACAAGCAGCTTTCGGCGCAGTATGACAGCGAACAGGCAGACCTTGAAGCCAGGATGGACAAGCTGAAAGCCGCCGTTGCGGAAGAAAAGACAAAGCCCCTTGATATTGAGCATTTCATTTCCCTGATACGGAAATATAAAGACCCCGCCGAAGTGACCGATATGATGTTCTCCGAACTCGTTGACAAGATCGTTGTCTATGAAACGGCGGGGACGGGAAAGGCCCGGACGCAAAAGGTCGATATTTACTTCAACTATGTCGGGAAAGTCGATATTGCCTACACCGAACAGGAGTTAGAGGAAATCAGGGCGCAGGAGGAACAGGCTGAAAAGGAACGGTTAGCCCGCCAGCGGGCCAGGGAAAAGGCATATCGGGAGAAGCGCAAGGCGGCGAAGATTGCGGCGAACGGCGGCGTGTCTGTCCCCCCGAAGGTCTGCCCCCATTGCGGCAGGGAGTTTACCCCGGCAAGCAACCGGCAGATATTCTGCTCTGACGAGTGCTGTTATCAGGCAAGGCAGGATAAGAAAAAGGCAGAACGGGAAGCGGAGCGTGGAGAGCATTATTACCGCCAGCGCAAATGTGCTGTGTGCGGCAAGCTGTTCTGGCCTACGCACAGCCAGCAGACACTTTGCTCCGATAAGTGCCGCAAAGAGAAGCACAATCAAGTTACCTTGAAAGCCTATCACGACAAAAAAGCAAAGGAGAACGCACAATGGAACACTTCATCAAAGACGAAAGAACAGGTATCAGCTACGAGCTTATCGGAGACTATTATTTCCCCTGCCTTGCTCCCCCAGCCAGCCCGAACATCGGCAAGTACGGCAGAATGAGGTGGAGGTATCTGAAAGAGCACAGACGGGCAATTTATTCTCAGCTTGTATTGTCCGATAAGCTGGCAGGGCACCTTGAAGAAATCGACCAGTCCGCAAACGAGATGATGGAACGGCTCATAAAGGACATGGCAGAGCGTCAGGGCGTGACGGAGCGGCTGAAAGCCGAAAATCAACTGCGCTGGGTGGGAATGATGAATAATATCCGCTCTGCCGCCGAGGAAATGGTCTTGAACGATTTGATTTACGCATAAGGCAAAAGGAAGCTGTCATTGAGAGGTGGCAGCTTCCTTTTTCGGGAAGTAATCAAGAAGTCATTAAGTCCCTTGTGTAGTGGAAGGAATTAAAATCAATAACACCTCGACAAATGGGAAGTTTTCTCTTATTGAGTTCGGCACACTTCGTCCCGATAGAAACGGTCACCCTTGGACACCGTAATCAGCTCCCCCCGGTTTTCCATAGCCTGGATACGCTTGGCAATCCACCAGTCGCCGATACCCAGTTGGTGTCGCCCAATCACCTCACCAATAAGCTGAGCCACCCGAAAGGTTCCATCAGGGATATGAGCACGAATAAATGGGTCGTAGAAGTCCTCCCCAACACTGTGCAGACGCCCATTGACAACAGCACGCAAGGGCGCATTTTCCTCTCGAAGCTGTGACCACTCCATAGCGATAGCTCTGCGAACATTTTGGGGGATTTCCCGCTCCAAAGGCAGATACGCCGCCCAGTCTCCCGGAGAAAGTTCTCCCCAGTTCAAACAGGATTGCACTGTGCCATCTTCCCATGGCATCCACCGGGGCATTTCTAAAGCGGTCACAGGGCAGTTACAGTCCCGTAGTTGCCAAAGCACATCATAAAACCCACACAGGGAGTAAGGTGCGTTGCTGTACCAGATTCGCACAGCCTCGCCGTGTTTTCCACCCTCCAAAAGCCGCTCTCTGTCCCGCTGGCGTTGTTCCCAAAGCATATCTCGCTGGGCATAATCGTCCGGGTCGCAATCTGGGAGTGGGAAATCGCCCCCCAACCAAGCGGTAAGCAAATCAAACCGGGCCTTCTCCACATCAGGGCCGCTTATGGGGCCGATGTCCAATCCAACAGACGGGCATAACACATCCCCAGGGTCGCCGCCCACGGGCCGCGCCCGGCGGTTTTCTGCCTCCCATTGGGCCTTGAGCTGGGCCATAGCCTGATCCTTCTCCTCCTGAGTAGGTTCTCGCTCTCCGTCACCGAAAATAAATCCGATTGGCCCATCATCCCAACTGGACGGCCCCCAATGTGTGGCCAGCTTCAATGACCCACACTCACTGTCGGAAAAAACTATTTGTAGCATGGTAAATACTCCGTTTCAAATTGCCATTTAGTTTTTCTCAACCTTAAATTCTACAGTTCTAAACTCGAAGCCGCTTTCTTCTGGCTCTGTTCCGTCTGGCCGTTCAAGTCCTAAAGTATCATAATACTCATTTGTAAATGGAATTTGTTCATAGGGGAAATCGCTTTGCAAATCCTTGATATATTCAAACGGGGTATCTATCGGTGCTATACCTGTCCCTTTGCGAATTGTACTCAAGGCACCTTCCACTTCGGGCCGAACTCTCCATTCCTGTTCTTCTGGACTATTAACAAAATTCTCAAACCTTTTTTTATCCCACCAAATAATCTGTTGCAAAATATTTGTATTACCAGTGGCGAGTATCAGCCCCAAGAAATCGCAGAAATTACGGGCAATTGGATAGACATTGTAATCGCAGCAGGTTTCCGGGTTGACGCAGAACACCATATCTCCAAAGCTCTTAATAAAGCAGTAGTGTATGCCATTATCCCAGCCAATGATTTCCGCTCCAATAGGAGTGCAAAAATACGGTGTTTGCGTTCCCGCTTCTAAGCCAATCCAGCTACCATCTATCTTCAAGTTTTTATATTTTTCATAAAGCAGGTTCATTTAGGTACCCCCGTAAATTTAGCGTTTGTCGAATCACTATGGATATAGTATACCACCAACCCAAGCGACATTCAACCCCCATCAAAGCACACATCTGAGCCGGAGAAAAGCACCGTAGCGATACGGTGCTTTTCTGTTGCCCAGGGCAGCAAAATCAACTGAAAGGAGGTCGCACAATGACCCCAAACGGAAGCAACGACACGGTTACTTTGGAGATTATCAGGGCGAGCGAGGTCAC
>OFFL01001531.1_pt1 | contig 16121 bp, 18 predicted proteins | sample 1521391 | NCBI WGS metagenome assembly OFFL01 (sample SAMEA3504082, study PRJEB24116) | mouse gut metagenome | biome: mouse gut; feature: mouse-associated habitat; material: faeces | place: Denmark | collected 2011
TATAAAGGCAGTATTTTATATACAATTTTTTATTTTATGGTAATATTCTTTATTATCGGATTCACAATTTTACTAATTAATATAGCATTATAAATTTTTATATAATAATAGTCAAGACCATCAAAAAACTTGTGGTCTTGATAGCTTTTAATGCTTCGTCTTCCAATATACCACAATTTTAGTCAATAGCATCTTTTGCAGCATAAATTATTTGAGACTTATTTTTTAAAGCATTGATAAATGCGTTGATAATTGAATCATCAATTATTTGTTTCTCCAAATCTTTATGAAATCGTATTTTATTTTGTTCAGATAAATTGTTATAATCATCAACAAATTCCTTGCCTGCTTTCATTGCTTTTACTAAAAATTTTTGATAATCTATTTCTTCATTTTGCATTTTTACTTTCTCCTATAAATATTACAAAAAATAACCTAAACCAAATGATATTTGATTTAGGTTATTATTGTGGCGGAAGCGATGAGATTCGAACTCATGTATCCTGTTGGATAACCGCATTTCGAGTGCGGCTCGTTATGACCACTTCGATACGCTTCCATATAATTTACTTAACAAGTATATCACATAAAATTTATAAATGCAAGCAAACTGTTTAATTAACATTGTGTAATTTGATTTTTATTACAATTTTTAACTTTAACACGCTTTATTTAACAATTTTTAATTAAATTTTTGATTGTGATATAATTAATGCAAAAAATAAAGCGTTAGCATCGCAACGCTTTATTTTTATTAATAGGCATTAATAGATATCAAGGTTTTTCCCTACCGCCACCTATAGGAGTAAGTTTTCCCCAAGTTAAAGGTCCAACAATACCATCTGCTGCCAACCCGTTTTCTTGTTGAAATTGCCTTACAGCATTTTCGGTATTTGCTCCGAATATTCCGTCCGCAGTACCCGCAGGATAAAGCTTTGCAACTAATTTTTGTTGCAAATAACGCACATAAACACCGCGACTGCCACGTCTTAATAATGGTAAACTATCTTGCATCATAAGTGTACGCCATGTGTTTCTGCCGACAATTCCGTCTACCGCTAAGCTGTTATCTTGTTGAAATTTTCTTACAGCATTTTGAGTACCACTGCCAAAAATTCCGTCAACAGTCAAACTATTGCCATACAAATTTAAATAACATTGCAAAAATTTAACGATATTTCCTCTGTTACCATACCTTAATGTAGGCATTTGCAAATAGCTCATATCTGCTACATAATTAACTTTTAAGTTGTTCGAAACACCAATCGCACCGCCATTGCCGCAAGCTTTTTGGAAATCCGGGTCCATCATAAGTTTTGCCTCGTTAAAATTAGTCATAAACCCACATTCAGTAACAACGGCAGGACAATTTACACTGCCCAACATCCCTATCCTAGTCAAAGTACCGATTCCTAAATTGCGTGTAGTTAACTCCTCATCCAATCCTGCGGAAACATCGTACGCAAGTAATTTGCTTAAGGCATTAAATCTATTTTCGTCCGAATAAAAAACCAAATACCCATTTGTTTGATTAAATGCCAAATCATTACCATAAGCGTTGTAAGCATAAGTTACCAAACAGGTTAAATTTTGTCTATTTGTCCTTATAACCCTTTGGTTAATAGATATATCATTTAATTCCGGTTTAATATCATATACATTAAAACCTGTGCGTAAACACGCAATCAAAAAATAATATTTTGCAGGTCTGTTAAATTCATTTTCGTAAAAACTTCTATTGACATACGGCATTATCGGTGTACGCTTGCCTGCTGTAGGTGGGTTTACACCGTGTTCATCATTAGCTCCTATGTAAAAATTTTCTGCATAAGCCATTGCAAAAATCCCTCCGATTTAATTTCATTATCATTTTATGCTTAAAATTTTTTACGTGTGAAAATAGATATTTTGTTGCTACAACACATAATTTAACTTGAAATTATTTTTAAAATCATTAAAAAAGTGATATTTAAGTCATATAAACTGAAAATTGATAAAGCAAATAAATAACAAAATTTATTTTTAATTATACAAAAATTAATACTTTTAAATTTTACAAAAAATATCAAAAATTGTGCAATTTAAAAAAGACTTGAACAATAAAAAATTAAAAACTACGCCAATATTAAAATTATTGTAAAATATATAAAAAATGTTTTGACAAACCTAATTTTTTATGTTATTATAAGTAGGCAATGGAGAAATACCCAAGAGGCCGAAGGGGCTCCCCTGCTAAGGGAGTAGTACGGGTAACCGTAGCGAGGGTTCAAATCCCTCTTTCTCCGCCAATATCATAAGTTTATCTCATCACTGCTTTTTACATCTTTGCTTAAATTTGTGATATGCCTTTAAACAAGGGTTTTACCCTTGTTTTTTTGTTTAATTTAAAATAAAAATACTTATTCCCTTTTAACAAAATTGATTAATGTAAACGAGATTAAAAAATTTCCATTGCTTTTTAATATGTAAAATGATATAATTGATTTATATAACAATATAAAAGACAACAAAGGAAATAATATGTACGATGTTATTGTAATAGGCACGGGTCCCTGCGGCTGTGCAACTGCAATTACCCTTGCCAAAAGTGGGCTTAAAGTTTTGCTATTGGAAAAAAGTAAATTACCTAGATACAAAAGTTGCTCAGGGGTATTAATTGAAAAGACATTAAATTTTATAGAAAAGCACTTTGGGGTTAACGTCCCTAATACAGTTACCTGCACTCCAATAGACAACCACGGCATGATTTTTACCGATGATATAGGCAAAGAATATAAATTTGAGAGTCGCGGTTTAAATATATGGCGTGACAAATTTGATTATTGGCTTGCATCACTTGCAAAAGAAAGCGGCGTGCAGATAAAGGACGAGTGTGCAGTAACCGATATAAAAGAAAAAGACGGACAAGTTTGCGTACATTTAAAAGACAAAATAGAATATGCAAAGTTTGCGGTAGACTGCTCGGGTGCTGTTGGTATTGGCAAGCAATTTGCGAATAACATAATAACCTATCAAACATATAACACAGGAAAAATCAATTTGGATTTTCACTATTTTTATGCTTATTTACAGCCCGAATTGTCCGGATACGATGCTTGGTTTAATGTAAAAGACGATTTGCTTGTACTAGGCATATCGACAACAAACGCAAATGAAATATCACAATATTATGATAATTTTATTGCTTATATGACAAAAAATCACGGTCTTGCAATAGATAAGCAAATAAAAACGGATAAATGGATAATCAAAAACATACAACCTACATTCCACATAGACTACGGCAACGGTCGCATTTTGAAAGCAGGAGAAAATGCAGGCTTTTTAAACCCTATGGGAGAAGGTATATCTTGTGCTTTGGAAAGCGGATACTCTGCTGCTCTTGCAATTATCAACAACTTTAACAACAAAACAAATGCGATTGAGGACTATAAAAACTATATATCTTCAACAAAAAAATATATGGAAAGACAATGGCAACTCGTAGGGCGAATGTCTGAAAAATTTTCTTTAATTTTTTCGTAGAAGCAAAACATAATTAATTTTTTATATTAAATTCAGTATTTAAGATATAGTAAACACCATTATCAACAAGCAATTATTTTATTCTGCCTAAAATATTATATTAAATAATGTTTTATATGGTAAAATAAATATATATTTTACATCCCATTCAAGCTTTTAAATTATATAAGTATTTACTTGCGGATTTGATAAAAAAATGTTAAAATCAAATAAAGGAGAAATTATGAAAATAGATGCATCCAAATTGTTTTGGATAAGGCAACCTGAAAATTTTTTAATTACCGATAACAAAATTGAAATTATCACATTGCCTAATACCGATTTATGGCAAAGGACTTACTATGGTTTTCAAAATGACAATGCCCCTGTACTACAATTGGCAACAAATGAAAAATATTTTTCATTTGTCGTAAAAACCGAGTTTGATAGCAAAACAAGGTTTGACCAATGCGGAATTGTAATTTATCTTGACAGCGAAAATTGGTTAAAGGCTTCCGTAGAATATGAAAACAATAGTTTTCAACGATTGGGAAGTGTTGTAACCAACTATGGATATTCTGATTGGGCAACAACGGATATCCCCGCAGATATCAAGTCTGTTTGGTATAGATTAAGCCGCAGGGAATCCGATTATTTGATAGAATTTTCCTATAACGGAATAGATTTTAAACAAATGAGAATTTGCCATTTAGCAAAGGGAGCCCAAACAATCAATTTTGGAATATACGCTTGTTCTCCCGAACAATCTTCCTTTAAAGCTACATTTACTCAAATGGAAATAACCGATTGCGTTTGGAAGAAACATCAATAAACTAAGTACAAAATAAGGAGTTAATATGAGTAAAGCTGACGAAATATTTGTAAAAAATATGAAAGATATTATGGAAAACGGTGTTTGGGATACCGACCTACCCGTTCGTCCAAAGTGGAGTGACGGAACACCTGCACATACAGTAAAAAAATTCGGAATAGTAAATAGATACGATTTGAGCAAAGAATTTCCTATTTTGACAATAAGAAAAACTTATTTTAAGTCTTGTGTGGACGAACTTTTATGGATATGGCAAAAAAAGAGCAACAACATAAAAGATTTAAAGTCAAAAATTTGGAATCAATGGGCAGACGAAAACGGCTCTATCGGCAAAGCATACGGCTATCAACTAGGGGTTAAACATATTTACCGCGAGGGCGAGTTTGACCAAGTTGACAGAGTACTTTTTGATTTAAAAAACAATCCGTCTAGCCGTAGGATAATGACAAATATTTACAATTTTGCCGATTTACACGAAATGAACTTGTATCCTTGTGCATATTCGATGACTTTCAATGTTTCAGGCGACACTTTAAATGGTATACTTAATCAACGCTCAAACGATATGCTTACCGCAAATAATTGGAACGTCGTTCAGTATGCTATATTAATGATAATGTTTGCGCAAGTGTCGGGATTAAAAGTAGGAGAACTTGTTCACGTTATTGCGGATGCTCATATTTATGATAGACATATACCTATGGTAGAAGAAATTATAAAAGAAAAGCAATTTACTGCCCCAAAATTGGAAGTTGATACAAGTATTACAAATTTCTATGACTTTACTGTAGATAGTTTCAAACTTGTGGACTACAAATGCAACGACAAAAAATTTGACATTCCGGTAGCGGAATAGGAGTTTAAATGAAAGCAATTTTACACGCAGATAAACAATGGGGAATAGGTAAAAATAACGATTTAATGTTTTCTATACCACTAGATATGAAATTTTTTCGTGAAACAACATTAAATAAAATTGTTGTTATGGGAAATAATACCTTAAAATCTTTCCCTAACGGCAAGCCTCTTAAAAACAGGATAAATATTGTTTTGTCACGTAGCGAAAATACTCGTGATGACTGTATTTTTGTAAAATCTTTAGACCAATTATTTAATGTTTTAAGCAAATATAACTCCGACGACATTTATATAATAGGTGGCTCAAGCATTTACAAAATGCTACTGCCTTATTGCAGCGAAGTTTTGGTAACAAAAGTTGATGCGGTAGGCGGTGCAGATACTTTTTTTGAAAACCTTGACGAAAATAATGATTTTAATTTGATTTACGAAAGTGAGCCTATAGTTACAAACGGCTATACGATAAAATTTACTACTTACAAAAATACCAAAATATTAATTTACCAACAAAACTAAAATGCAACCATACATTTATAAAATAACCGACAAGTTACAATATAAAGATTTGCTTTTACTTGCCGACGAACAGTGGGAAATGGTGGAAAAATATCTACAAAACAGCACCATGTACATACTAGACGATAACGGCGTAAAAGGCGAAATCACAGTGTTAGATTTGGGAAACGGAGTTTTGGAAATAAAAAATTTGGCAGTATTAGCGCCCTATCAACATTGCGGATACGGAAAGCGATTAGTCGAATACGTATGTCAAAAATATAAAGATAGTTTTGCAAATCCAAGTAGGTACGGGAGATAGTCCTTTGACACTTCCCTTTTACGAAAAATGCGGTTTAAAAAAATCGCACATTATAAAAAACTTTTTTACTAATAATTATGACCACCCTATTATAGAAAATGGCAAACTGCTTACAGATATGATTATTTTAACTAAAAATTTAAAAAAGTAATTATATTTTTTTATCATTAAACGAAAAAACAGCACTCAATAAATGAGTGCCGTTTTTATTATTTTAAAAAACTTATTATTTAATTAATTCCTTTGCCATTCTTACACCCAAATGGAATTTTTTATTTTGACAAATAGTGTTCATAATAACTTTATCCAAGTCTCTTCCGCTTACATTAAAGGATGTTGCAAAATTGTCTTTTGAAATGTGCATATTATATTCCACAATGGTAATTATATGGTTTTTATCTTCGTCGTAGAAAGTCATTGTGTTGTACTCTTCTACATTTCCAAGACATTCAAAAAAACCTTCCCACACATTAGAGATTTGTTCGGTTGTAACAACCACATCCCTACCGCCGTTATCGATAATATCACGAACAAAGCTTCTTTCGTTGCAAAACTGAATCCTGCTTAAATTTTTGATATAGTCGGAGGTTACTTTTGCATTTTCGATATTGTATTTTTGGAAATAACCATTTAATGATTTTACGCTGCTTAGCACATAAAACATACCATGGTACAAATCTCCACCTAAATACTCATCCACAGCACAATGTACCGATTTTGAGCTAAAAGTAGAATAATCACCTACACAAGTAGCTTTCAAATAACTGTTGCAAAGCTCAGTTTGCAAATCGTTCTCGCTACTGTTAATAACATTGCCTATTTGAGAAATATCGCTTTTCATCATATCGTCAAGAGATACATTCATAATGTTTGCAAGAGCAATCCAAACAAGCGGGCTATCAGGAAATCTATCCCCTTTTTCCCACATGCTTATGCTTTTATTATTGTAATCTATAGTAAGTCCCATCTCCTTTAGCTTTTCATTAAGAATGTCAGCAAAAACAGATTGAGTTACAGATATAGATTTTCTATAAAATTTTAGATTCTCTGCAAATTTTAACATATTTACCTCTTTTGAATGCTATATCATTATACATAATAATACTTTTAATGTCAAGGTAATTTATAATTTTTTTTCCACGAGTTGTAGACAATTTTCCATTAAAAAACATATATCTACAAAAATCGACACTTATGTATTTTTTTTATAACTATACATTTTAAAGTGGATTTTTTAATATAGATAATCTGACTAAAATTTAGCAAACTATTGACTAAACCTAAAATATTTTATATAATTATTATAATGATATTCAATTAGGAGAAATTATGAAAAGTTATTCTATCGTTTTAATTGCTCTCCTTATGGCATTGGCTATTTTTTTGCCACTTTTGATTACAGGTTGTACAAACAGCAAATATAAAATACAACAATATCCACCTGCAAGGACGAGTTTTGAATATACTGTAATTGACAATTTACATCTTAGCGAAATGGACGAAAGCTTACTTGCAAACAGTGACAGAGGCTTTCGCGGAGAAGTATATTATACTTTAGGAACGGAAAAAGCATATCCGGGAGACGAACAAAACTATCTCGATTGCGTTAATGAACAATTAGAGCTTTATAAGAATGATAAAATCAACATTTTACAGTGCTATATTTACCTTACCGAATACCGCGATAGAGATTTGAACGAAACTGCCCTATCTCAAATGAAAAAATATTTCGAAATGTTTAAAAGCAAAAATATACGAATTTTATTAAGATTTGCTTATGAATATACTTCAAGTGCAAACTATGATGCAAAAGACGGGCAAATAATTAAGCATTTAAGTCAAATAAAAAGCTTTATAAACAATAACAGCAAATTGTTTAATGATGTTGTATACGCTATGCAGCTAGGTTTGATAGGTCTTTGGGGAGAAGGACACGGATACCATTATCATCACAATATCAAAAAACTTATAACAAAGCTTTGCGAAGCAATACCGGAAGATATTTACATAATGGTCAGAACACCCGATATTTTGTCGCAAGTTCCTAAAAAATATGAGCATAGATTTTCCGTTCATGACGACTTTTTAGTTGGAATGGACCACAAATGGGGAATGATGAGTTGGAACGACCCGCAATATCAAGATTTGCTTAACAAAAACCAATATGCCATTGCAGATGGCGAAATGCCTTGGGGGCGAGATACTACTGTACCTGTTATTGACCCGATTGGCTTTTTGAAACAAGTTATAGGATACGGACTTACTTCTCTTAGTATTACACATAATTATATAGAAGATTTAAAAGAGAAAGATATAGTTTATCATCTTGAAAAATGGAAAACCGAATACTTGACTAAATCGCAACTTGACAAAAACAATATCCCTTATCTTGACAGTATGCTTGAAAAAAATCAAATTTCCATTTATAATTATTTGCAATACCATTTGGGATATAATTTAGGAGTAAGCAACCTTTTGCAAACAAACGGCAAAACTTCTTTTATGATAAATAATTTTGGTATTGCCTCTCCTTTTGAGTACAAACTTGAAATAATAGCAGACGGGCAAAATATAGAGGTTGAGCAAATCCAGCTTGGAAGATTCGGACAACAAATTATCTCAATAGATAAAAATGTAAAAGAAATTAAAATAAAATTTATCCACAGAAGAACAGGCGAAACAATCAAGCTTGCAAACAACTTGCCTTATCTTGACGGATATAATGTAATCAACTTATAAGATTATAAATAACGTGTATAAAAACAAAAAGCACCTTTCAAGGTGCTTTTTGTTTTGTTTTTAATTAATGATTTACCTCGGTAGTCGACTCTACTACTTGTGCATTTTCGTTTGATACCTCTTCAGTTGCAACAGGTTCTGCTACTACTTCGCTTGCATTTTCTGCAGCTTTTTTTTCAGCTTTTTCTTTTTTCTTAGCATCTTTTTTGGCTTGTTTTTCAGCAGCTTTCTCTGCTACTACAGCATCCTCTTCCGCATCGTCGGCAGTAACTGCACTAGGTGTTGCGCCTTGTTCTACAGGAGCCTCTTGCTTTGCAGCAGCTGCTTGCGGAGCATCCGGGTTAAGTACTACGCCGATAGCGCCTTGGTCCATAACTACGATTACAGGAGCCTCTTTTGAGCCAACATTTAATTCCATTGTACCATTTTTGCTATCCAAGCTCACGATTTCGCCAACAAAACCACCGATAGTTCTGATTTTTTTGCCTACTCTAACAGATTGCATCATTTGTTGTGCTTCCTTTTTCCTTTTTCTTTGAGGAATAATGGTAAACAACATCATAACTACGAACAACACACCGATTATAAGGAACATATACCAAGAGCTACCGCTGTTTGCTGTTCCTTCACATAATAAATTCAACATAATAATCTCCTTTTTATTTGCTAAAACATATAAGAAGTTGCAATTTGGCATATTAAAGTCACAAGATTAAAGCAACTTCATCCATTTATTAAAATCTCATTTTGTTTTAGCTTATTATACTATATCTTAATAAATTTTGCAATGATTTAATATAAAAAAACTCATTTAATCATAAAAAACAATATTTTCGACATTTTTTAAAGACTATTTTAATTATTTTGATTTAATATTCCAATCATACTTGTTTTTAAAATCTTTATAAAAATCGCCAAAACAATCGTTCATAATCGCTTGTTTAATATCTTGCATTAGCTTAATCAAAAATCTCAAGTTGTGTATAGAAAGCAACTCTCCGCCCAATATTTCCCCTGCATTAAGCAAATGTCTAATGTATGCTCGGCTGAAATTTCTGCAACAATAGCAATCGCACTCAGGGTCAATCGGTGTAAAATCCTCTTTAAATTTAGCATTTTTAACCGTAAGATTGCCTTGTCTTGTAAATGCAGCACCATTCCTTGCCATTCTCGTAGGAAGCACACAGTCAAACATATCTATACCACGCATAACACCTTCCACCAAGCAGTCGGGACTACCTACACCCATCAAATATCTAGGCATATCCTTAGGATAATGAGGTTTAAGCACATCCAACATTTCGTACATTACTTCCTTAGGCTCGCCAACAGACAAACCGCCTATGGAAAAACCGCACTCGCAATACGGCAATATTCTTTCGATAGACTCTTCGCGTAAATCTTTATACATATTGCCTTGAACTATCGGAAACAATACTTGGTCTTTGCGAGTTTTATGTTTATAGCATCTGTCAAGCCAACTCATAGTACGCTCCAAAGCACGCCTCGCATCGCTTTTACTTGTGCCGTCTCCTGTGCATTGGTCAAATGCCATCATTATATCACTGCCTAAAGATTGTTGAATATCCACAGCTTTTTCGGGTGTAAACACGTGCGACGAGCCGTCGAGATGGCTTTTAAATGTAACACTTTCATCGGTAATATGGCGCATATCGCTAAGCGAAAAAACTTGAAACCCACCGCTATCCGTTAATATCGGTTTGTCCCAATTCATAAATTTATGCAATCCGCCTGCCTTTTTAACAAGCTCATGCCCCGGTCTTAAATATAAATGATATGTATTGCTCAAAATTATTGAGGCATCAATATCGTGCAAAACTTGCGGGGTCAATGACTTTACCGTAGCATTAGTACCGACAGGCATAAACACAGGTGTTTCCACAACTCCGTGCGGGGTATACAACCTGCCTATTCTCGCACCCGACTGTTTGCATTCCTTTACGACTTCATACTTAAACATTGTTACTCCTATTGTTTAAACTTTTGCATTTTTTTTAACTAGTTTGCTTATACGTTTTATTTTTTCTTTCTTGTTTATTTGAACAGCTAATTTTTATTTATTATAAACAAATTGTTTTTTGACATAGCTTTATAATCTTACTCAACTTTATACATTAGTACCGATTTTTAAAGACTTTTTGTCAATTAGATGATATATGTAGCATCGCCAAAGCTAAAAAATCTGTATTTTTCCTTTACGGCCTCATTGTACATATTCAAAGTATTTTCTCTACCCATAAAAGCCGATACAAGCATTATAAGTGTGGATTCCGGCAAATGGAAATTTGTTATCAATCCCTTTACTACTTTAAATTTATACCCCGGATAAATAAAGATATTTGTATCCATTTTATCCGCTTTAACAAAGCCGTTTTCATCCGCTAAGCTTTCCACTGTTCTTACAGAGGTTGTGCCTACGCAAATTACTCTTCTGCCGTCTTTTACTGCATTATTGATAATTTCGGCATTTGCTTTGTCTATCTCACAGTACTCGCTGTGCATATTATGTTTTAAAATGTCTTCTTCCTTTACAGGTCTGAAAGTTCCCAAACCGACATGCAAAAGCACTTGTGCAATTTGAACGCCTTTTTCCTTAATTTTCTCAAGTAATTCCTGTGTAAAATGCAGTCCCGCAGTAGGTGCTGCACTAGAGCCAAGCTCTTTGCAATAAACAGTTTGATACCTAGATTGGTCTTGCAATTTTTCTTTAATATAAGGCGGAAGCGGCATTGTTCCTATATCGTTTAAAATATCTTCTAACACACCGTCAAAAGTAAACTCCAAAACCCTTATACCTTGCTCCCCGATTTCTTTGACGATTGCGGAGAGCTTTTCGCTAAAAATCACTTTTGTATCTATTTTTAGTTTTTTTGCAGGTTTTGTAATGCACTCGTAATGATTATAGTCAATCCTTTTTAAAAGTAGTACTTCGATAACTTCATCCTTACCCTCTCTGTGGCAAAATATCCTTGCAGGTATTACTTTTGTGTTGTTTATAACCAACACATCGCCCTCTTTAAGATATTCTACTATATCGTAAAAATGCTTATGTGCGATTTTATTAGTCAGTCTGTCGTACACTAACATCCTAGAGTTATCACGCGGATAAATAGGTGTTTGTGCAATCAACTCTTGCGGCAAATCGTAGTAAAAATCACTTTTATTCATTATTTTTTCCTTCATTTTCGTATTGTGAGAACAACTCTTGTTTCTCGCTATCCATTACCTTACCTAAATGGTCATAAGCTTTTTTCAAACAAATTCTTCCTCTTGGTGTCCTTGCAACAAAACCAACTTGCATCAAGTAAGGCTCAATAACATCTTCTATAGTGTTGCTGTCTTCATTAACCGATGCTGCCAAAGTATCAAGTCCTACAGGACCGCCACCAAAAGTATCAATCATTGTAGTCAAAATCTTCCTGTCACTATAGTCAAGCCCCATATCGTCAACTTCCATTAACGTTAAGCCTTTTTTTGCAAGAGGCAAATCTATTTTACCACCGTCGCCCAACACTTCAGCAAAGTCTCTTACCCTTTTTAAAAATCTGTTTGCAATACGCGGTGTACCCCTTGAACGTCTTGCAATTTCATAGCTCGCATCCTCATCGATATTTATATTTAAAAGTTTTGCCGAGCGATTGATTATTTTTACCAAATCGTCGGGAGTATACAGTTCCAACCTCAAATTTACGCCAAACCTGTCGCGTAATGGGCTTGTTAACATACCTGCCTTAGTTGTTGCACCAATCAAAGTAAACTTTGGCAAGTCAATACGCAAACTCCTTGCAGACGGACCTTTACCGATTATAATATCCAAGGCATAATCCTCCATAGCAGGATATAAAACTTCCTCAACATTTCGGTTTAACCTGTGAATTTCGTCAATAAAAAGTATGTCGTTGTCTGACAAGTTTGTAAGAATAGCAGCCAAATCCCCCGCTTTTTCTATTGCAGGGCCGGAAGTAACACGTATTTGCGAATTCATCTCGTTTGCAATGATATGCGATAGTGTGGTTTTACCAAGTCCCGGAGGTCCGTACAAAAGTACATGGTCCAACGCCTCGCCGCGTTTTAATGCCGCTTGTATGAATATTTCAAGATTGCCTTTTATTTTATCCTGTCCGATATACTCATCCATACTTTTTGGTCTAAGACAATTTTCGGCAGTATCTTCCTTGTGTTTTGTACTTGTTATTAGTCTGTCATCTTCTTCGTCAAAATTAAACATACTACTCCCCCTTATGCCATACTACGAAGTGCAAGTGTAATAATAGCATTTGTATCTTTTGCACTTTCACTAGCTTTTTGAACGGCTTTAATAGCATCATTTTTGGAAATACCCAAAGCCACCAATGCCTCAATAGCGTCATTAATTTCCTTAGAACTGCTGATTTTTATGCTACTGTTGCTGCCCATAACCTCTTCGGCAGCAATGTTCACTTTTTCTTTTAGTTCCAAAATAATTCGCTCGGCGGTCTTTTTGCCTACGCCTTTTATGCTGGATAAACTTTTTACATCGTTGTTTGCAACCGCCAAAGCAAGTGACGCTGTGTCTATGCCCGATAAAATACCAAGTGCCATCTTTGGTCCTACTCCATTGATGTCGATTAATTTGATAAACATATTTTTTTCGCTCATACTCAAAAAGCCGAATAACGAAAAAGCATCTTCCTTGATATGAGTATAAGTATAAAGTTTTGTCTTTTCCCCTTTTTGTGGCAAATCCGCCAAAGTATTTAACGAAACATTTATATTGTATCCAATGCCGTTATTGTCAACAACCACCAATCCGTTAGGGTCAATATAATCGATTAATCCACTTATAAATGCGTACATATACACTCCTTTTATACCATTAGTTTAAAATACTTTTGTTTATCTGTTATTTTGATTTTATAATATGCAACAGTCCTTTTAAAATCAAATCCTAAACATATTTGCCATTTTGTTGGTTTGACCATGAGTTATCGCAACTGCAAGAGCATCCGCAGCGTCATCCGGCTTTGGTATGCTTTTTAGTTTTAACATCATTTTTACCATTTGTTGAACTTGGTTTTTGTCTGCCTTGCCATAGCCGGTAATCGCTTGTTTAATCTGCAAGGGCGTATACTCAAACAAACTACCGCAATACTTTGTTGCAGTCAAAAGTAAAACTCCCCTTGCTTCCGCAACGGTAATTGCAGTGGTTGTATTTCTTGCAAAAAACAATTCCTCAAGTGCTATATTGTCGGGTTTATATTGTTCGATAAGTTTTATAAGACTTCGCTCAATCATACAAAGTCTTGTTGGGGTATTCTCTTCCTTTGGGGTGGTTATTACTCCGTAATCTACAAGAGAATAGTTCCCTCGCTCAACATCAATAACACCATATCCAACTATAGCAATCCCGGGGTCAATACCTAAAATCCTCATTTTAAATGCTTAAACCTTTTATTGTATTTTAAAACTACATAGTTCGCCTATATAGCTTATTTTTATCTGTAATTGCCGTACCAAAAAAAGACTGCAAGCAATGATACTTGCAGTTTTTAGTTTTGCAGCAAATTAAACTCTTGACATATAAGTTCCGGTTCTTGTGTCAATACGAATAGTATCGCCTTCGTTAACAAATAGTGGAACTTGGATAACATATCCTGTCTCAAGTGTTGCAGGCTTTGTTGCATTTGTTGCGGTATTGCCTTTAGCACCCGGCTCACAATAAGTAATAAGCAACTCAACAAAGTTAGGAGCAGTTACAGAAAAAGCCTTTCCTTTGTAAAACTCGATATCAACAGTCATATTCTCTTTAATAAACTTAAGTGCATCTTCACAGCTTTCTTGGTTAAGTGCGGTTTGCTCATAAGTCTCTTGGTCCATAAAGTAATACAACTCTCCGTCTGTATACAAATATTCAAGAGTTTTTCTCTCAATATGTGCAAGTTCAAATTTTTCCGTAGGGTTAAAAGTTTTTTCAATAACGCCACCGTTGATAACGTCTCTTATTTTAGTACGTACAAACGCTGCACCTTTACCTGGTTTAACGTGCAAAAAGTCCACGATAACCATTACCTTTCCATCCATTTCAAATGTAATTCCCTTACGAAAATCACCAGCCAAAATTGTAGCCATATTTACCTCCGATAAACTAATTATTAATAATTTCCAATTTTTTATTTGAAGTAGTCAAATTTACTGCATTAGCACCTTTAACCACAATCATATCCTCAATTCTTATACCGCAAAGCCCCTCAATATAAATCCCCGGCTCTATGGTTATTACCATACCGTCTTGCAATCTTTCATCCGTCATCACGCGTGAAGACAAAGTCGGATATTCGTGTATTTCAAGCCCGACGCCATGACCTAACGAATGATTGAAATATGTTGCAAGCCTATGCAAATCCAAATAATTTCTTGCAACCCTGTCTGCCTCTCTCGGCGGTATGCCCGAACGTATACAGTCTATTGCAATCTCATTTGCACCAAGCACAATATTGTATAATTTTTCTATTTCCTCCGAACACTCCCCAAACACAAAAGTTCTTGTCATATCCGAGTGATAACCTTTGTATGTTGCACCAAAATCGATAAGTATAACATCCCCGACTTTAAGCTTTCTATCTGACGGCTTTGCATGTGCGATTGCAGAATTTTCCCCAAAAGCAACGATAGTATCAAAAGCGTTTTTCTCGCTACCGTTCACTTTCATAAAATACTCAAGCTTAGCACAAAGCTCCAATTCCGTCATATTTTTTTTGATAAGCGGTTTTACCTGCTCCAAAGATTTTTCCGCAATTCTTTGCGCTTTGATAATACAATCTATTTCATAATCGCTTTTAACAGCACGCAATGCGGTAATCTCGTTTGTTATATCAGTTGAATTAATCCCTGCAAGCAATTTTTCCGTCACAAACACATAATCATAATGACTTATGTTGCTGTCAAAACCGACATTTTTGATATTGTTATCGGCTAATACATTTTTTATAACCTGCTCCGCTGTAGTAGGAGTAATTTCAATTCCCTGCCAATCCTTAGATAAGTCCCTATTTGCCTCAATCGTAAACCTGCCGTCGGTAAAATAAAATTTGTTTTGTTTGGTAATAAGCACAAAAGCATAATCGGCAGAATACCCACTGACATATCTTACATTAAAAGTATTTGAAATCAAAATTCCGTCCAAATTATTACTATCAAATATCTTATTGTAACTTACCATAAAAGCATTATAGCATATTTTTTTCAACTTGTAAATATTTTTTTAATATTTTATTATATTTTAATATAAAGATAATAAAACCAAATTTTATATCAGCGGATAACAGAGCTTACAATCTTAAAATAGGTATTGCATTTTTTAGTTTTATATGG